>Ga0172365_10001168_pt1 | contig 18744 bp, 28 predicted proteins | sample LakKivSesite48cm_FD_114535 | JGI IMG/M metagenome (GOLD analysis project Ga0172365, IMG submission 114535) | Sediment microbial communities from Lake Kivu, Rwanda - Sediment site 48cm | ecosystem: Environmental > Aquatic > Freshwater > Lake > Sediment | place: Rwanda: Western Province, Lake... | reverse complement strand
ATCCCAATGCTGGAACACAATTATTTCGAGATAGTAGACAAACCAGAGAAAGCGTATTGGATAGGGCTATTAATGGCAGATGGTTATGTCAATGCAAAAAGGGGGAAGAGATATGTAAGTCTGTAATTAAAACAGGAGGATTCAGATTTAGTTATACAATATGGAATAGATCTAAATATAAAGAGACAACCAACTTTATGCCACAAGAAATTATTAAATCGGACTATATATCAATTGCGGCAAACCGCAGCGAGCACAAAAATTGTGGAAGACCTTGCGAAGTATGGCGTAGTACAAGGCAAGACCAACAGAGAAATTGTGCCAAATATTCCATATATAGCAGATTTTCTGAGGGGTTTAATAGACGGGGATGGTTCAATAATAATAAATGGGAAAGGATATCCAATGATCAGATTAACATCTTCAATAAGTTGTATCAACAAATTCAGAGAAATTATAATAAGCAATTGTGGTGTGAGACACAACAAAATAACAAAATACGACAATATGACAGCGATTGGCTGGACTGGATTAGATCAATGCAAGAAAATACTATCTTTTATTTACGTGAATCCAGTTCGATATCTAAAAAGGAAGAAGAGAATTGTAGATGCCATATTAAAAGCATCAAATATATTGGAATTAAGCCAACTTATTCACCAGAAATGAAATCATCATCGCATAATTATATTACTGAAATTAAACACGGTCAACCTATACATAAGAATAGTATTGCATATTCGATTGTGACTTATAGATCTCTCTATTTGAAGACTCATTATCCAACTCACTGGTGGTCTGCAGTGATGACTGGATGCCATCGTGAAAAGTTGCCTAATTATATTAGGGCGGCTCGTTCTGATAATGTTCAGTTTAAGTCTCTTGATATTTTGAATTTGTCTGAATCTTCTACTGTAGTTGATAATATGTTAGTTCCTGGTCTTATTTTCGTTAAGGGAATTGGCAAGAAAGCTGCCGCTGAGCTTGAGAAAATTCATATAAAGGACCATGATATTGATAAGGTTGTTGAGAGTTTTGGTAGGCAGAAGACTACTTTTGAGAGATTAATTAAGCTTGGGGCGTTTGATGCTCATTATCCAAATAGAAAAGCTCTATGGATGTATTATCTATATAAATATGGTTCTAAACAGTATAATAAGGAAGTAGTTGATCTAGTTAATGAGAAATATAAATGGCCAGATGAGAAGATTCTAGCTGAACGAAGATTACGTGAACAGGATTATAGGAATAGGTATCCTAAGAGAAATAAAATTCCTGCCGCTATTACTAATTGGAAGCCTAAGATCAATCCTACAAGAGAAGAGATTATGGCTTTATTTAAGGATTATACGAACAGTGAGAAGTTGGAGATTGAGAAAGAATTTTACGGCCATTATTGGACAAATCCAATTACTCTATTTGTAGCTGAATACCCGATTGATAAGAGTAAACCTCGATCTACGATGGATGTTGTTATTGAGGAGATTCATAGGAGAATATCGAAGAAGAATAATGTGTATTATATATTTAGAGTAACAGATGGTAAATCATGCGTCGATGTGATTGTTTGGCAGAATGTGTTTAGAAATTCAGATAAAGAAACCATACAGCCTGGTCGTGGTATTAGAATGGAAGTAGAATGTGAGGCAGGTAATTTTGCCATAGACGGCAATAATCCAATACGACCGTTACGCCGTGTAACTGAGAGGGATGGGATGTGGTAGATAAATTTGAGGTGATAAATGATTTATTCAAATCCTGTATCTAAGAAACCAACTGGTATTATTTGTGATTTATGCGGTAAGGTTTATGAGAATAAATTTAAGTATTATTCTGCTAAATTAGATCTAGTTGAAGTTGATGCTACTATACAGAAAACTGGGACTGTTGCGGTTGATAGACAGTGTTTAGATGTTGATTTATGTATACAGTGTTTTAATACTGTAATTCGCGATAATGTGTTAGCAACCATCGAGAAACAAGGAGCTAAGAAATGACTCCATTTGATAGATTAGAAATAACTGTTTTTGGCGAACTGATGTATGCTCGCCCGATTGATTTCATATATGATGGTAATGGTGATCCGGTTAAGGCTATTAAGTGGGAGGCTGTTAATCCAAATGATGGTCAGATGTTACAATTTACTGAAGATAATATTATGGATAATGGTGGCAAGTTGACATATTCCGAGGTTTATGTTAATAAATCAATTGAACAATTTGATAAGATTGATCCTGTAATTGGCGTATGTCCGTTCCAAGATCCGATTGAACTTGGTTTGATTTTTACTGACGTGGCTGAGAAGGCCGATAAGAAGGAGGTAGTTGACGATTCTGATTGCCCATTTCAAGACCCAGTTGCGATTGGTTTAGTATGAATTTTATACCACTTCTAAATTATAGGCAAAATAAGGAGGATATAAATTGAATTTTATACTTGGCTCTGGTATAGTTGGTTTACTTGCTAAACGCATGTATCCTGAATTCGAGTTGATACCATTCAAAAGGTCAAGGTATTATTCTTTCGAAATTGTTCTAGCCGATAATTTTTTAATCTATAATAAAAAGATTGATGATTTCATGAATCAGCTTGGTATTTCTTGTGAGGTTGAATTCAAGAAACAGGCTTATTCCTTAAAGGGACAGTTAATTTTTGATGAGATTGATGAGTTGAAGCAATCCTATTTCTCAAGGGTTTATGGTTATCAGATGCCATCTCATATTGGTTCATTGATTAAGAATACCGTTACAACATATCCTAAATCTGTTAAGGCTGTCCATGATAGATTGGTCGAGAAATCATTGAATGATTTTATGAACACGAAACAGAAATATGGCGAGCTAGTGTCTATTAATTTTGAAAATAAGAAATTATATTTTACTAATCGTGAGGTTGATTTTGATAAGATTATATCTACTATACCATTGGATGCATTATGTCAATTTTGTAATATTAAGATGGATTTGAAATCTAGATCGGTTTGTTATTATGATATTCAGACTAGCGCTGTTGATCTTGAGGGTGCTTCATCGTGTATCGTGATTGATGATTATGAGTTTTTCAAGGTCGTGCCTCAGAATGAACGATTTTTGTTTTGGACATTTGATAAATTAGAACAGCCATATAAATATTTTGGTCAATTTTTTGGTTATAATTTTGATATTATTGAATCTTTTAGGATTGATAAGGCTATTCCTATTGGTGAGAAGCCAAATTTGGATGTTCTTGAGGGCAATAATGTTTATTGTGTTGGGTCTAACGCTCAATGGGATGATTTTATGGATGTAAGCAGCTGCGTATTAAGATTAATCAATTTAAGTAAAAATATAATATGAGTTTAGAAACTGATTATATATCTGGTAATTGCAAAATAGTATTAAATCGCAAAATTAAAAAATTACAGGAGTTAGGTTGCAATCTCTAGCGAATATGCTCTAGCTCCTTTGATAGTCCTCTTTCTGAGAACATGTATTCTACCTAATTTTATTAAATAATTATTGAGTGCTAGTATTAGTGTTGCTAGGTTGGTTGTCTGTACTTTTTCTAAGATCGATGCCGCTGTGACATAATTTGTCTTTGGGTCGCCATTTGTTTCTTGATGTTTCGCCAATAACATGTCGTAGACCATTCTCGTCTGTTCTGGTCTGAGAATTATTTTCTGTAGCGATTCCTTTTCTTTAGTGACTATTTCAATTAATTTCTTAGTTTCTTCGATAGTCTCTGGGCTAATTCCGTCTGGTGTTTTTGGTTCTAGTCCTAGATGTATTATTACAACCTCCAATTTTTGTTTGGTTTCGGCTTCTGGCATGGCTAAGCCTTCTGTTCGCCCTGTTGTTCACTATTTGGGTCCAATTCTGTCGCTAATCGTGTTAATTGGTCACTATGTCTCCAGCGCATTGGGTCGGCTTCAAGATTCGCTGAAAAAGCAATACTTCGTAATTGGGCTGCAACTCCAATACACTTGAGTTGAAGAGTATCTAGTTCTACAGTTGTTTTATTTAGATATTGGATATGTTTTTCTAAATCGTTTAATCTACATTGTTCACAAATGTGTTGTGGTAATATTACTGCCACCTCTTTTTTACATCGTGGGCAGAGCATCTTCTGTTCTCCTTTTACTGAAGTATATATCACTGGAGGACACAATGAACTTCATACAACAATGTATCGTTTGTAAGAAGCAAGAAAAATTGACGCCAATGACTGTCAAGATAACCGGCGCAGATCATAATTTTTATATCTGCGAGGAGCACGCTGAGGAATGTTCTTTAAAAAATCTCAAAGAAATTATTAATGGCAAGATTGATAAATTCAAAGAGCTAAGAAGGCAGATGGTTGATCTTGGTATTGATCTTTCCCCAAGGAAACCTGTCGCAAAGCCAGCAACTACCCCAGCCACAGCACCAACACAACAAGCTACCAAAACAGTACAAATGAGCCAAAAAGCACAATTATTACAGAAAAAACCGCCAGTTGTACAAAGACAGATCAGAACTATAGGAAGTTCAGATGCCTCAAGTTATCAGTCACATGATATTGATGGTGCAGTTGATAAAGAAGCACAAATTATGTCAGAACAGACAGGAAGAGAAGTAAAAGTCGCCAAAACAGTAGAACGAGAGGAACAGGAAGTGAGTGGTGTTTGTGGGACAAAAATGGTAGTCCCAAAGAAACTTAGAAGTAATGACGGTAGCGTGACCACAATATCAATAGTCAAGACATCTCATAATGACATTATGAAGAGAATAGATCCAGAGCATGGTATTGCCCCTCCGAAGGATTGTTCATTATGTCGAGGATCTGGGTATGTCAATAAGGGTAATCAGCAATGTCCTAAATGTAATGGGACAGGAATTTTATAATGGCCTAACAATTTGCTCAGATTGTTCTCTTAGAATCTCAGATATTATCTGCGCTAGCCGTTGATACTCAGTATCTTCATGTTGTTCCAACTTAGGAATTATATCATTTGGGTCTAATTTAGATACTTGTATTAGATAAGCAACATTACGTGCTATCTCATCATTATGCATTATACTTGAAGCACCTAATGTTCTATTGCCAGCTAAATGAACTGTTGTCAATAACTTACCGATTCGATTTAACGCTTCTCCTGGATCGATTGGATCGGGAGATTCTTCGTTTATGATTGCCGCAATGTCTGTTGGGTTCATCTGAATAATTTACCTCTACTTGGCATCGCTAATCTATATCTATATTCGACTGAAGGTGCGTAGTTAGATCCAATCAGATTAGTGCCGCCGCTTTGGGTGTATAATTGGTATAATCTCCTAGGTGATGAGCAATCAACATCTGTACCTACTAGGAAATAGGTAGTATTTTTCAATACTGGATCTACGTATGATGCATTTGATAATTTTACTGTATTTGTTAATATGGTGGCTATATACGGTGTGTAGTCAGATGGTATTAGACTTTTTATGTAGACTAATGCTCTTAATGGTTTGTCTGAGAAACCGAATATGTCGATTTGGTTTCTGGATGTTCCGCATATGGAATTTATGAAGAATAATTCTACGTATGAGGTTAAGCTTGGTGATGTCATGCCTACCCCAATCGTAGAGTTGAATGCTGTATTCCGAAGTATTTAGCTTTCCGTGGATCAGACATCGCTAAGGCCGTACCGTCGTCTGTCGTGAATCTGGTTTGGGTCGAGTTAGGCGATCGTGGTGCTGATTCTAGTTTGTTACCGTCTTTGATGAAGTACATTGATTTTACTGGGAAATGTAGTTTTTGTAGTTGATCGTCATTGCCGATTTTTAACTCAGAGACATTCTTCCTTAAATCTGATAATTTCACCTTTGTGGCCTTATCATCTCTTCGTATTTCTGGAGTGCCTTCTGTTCGTTTCTAGTCGCCTTGTAGACCTTATTCATCTCTTCAACAATATTATTATATTTCTTAGCGGCATCTAATCTACCAGCATTCTCGAACATCTTAATTTTATAATTAAGATCTCTTAGTATTCTTTCCATACTACGTGAATATCCAATATCGACTAAAGGCTGCTCATCTTGAAGCATTGTATTTTGTGTGTCTTCTGTTATATTACTCAATTCTTTCTTTGCTGGGTAAGCGCCACCGCCTGAGGCTGGTTCGCTTCTCTGGGTTGGTTTCTTATTGAATTGCTGTGAAGCCGCCATTACTTCCTTTAGATCGTGGTGCCAACCGGCACTTCTTTCATCAAATTCCTCTTCCTTAGGAATTTCGCATTCTTTCTTTACTTGGTCGATTGTCTCTTGGATGCATTCTAGGGCGATTTGTATTTGCTGTTTTGGTACTCCAACGCTTCTTAATCGTAGGATCATTGCTTCGTTGAATTTGTGGTCTTCGATGAATTTATATGAGTGGATGTCGTAGAAGGCGGATGATACTGATTCGAAGAATGGTGAGTCGCCCATTTTGTCTACTAGTTTGATTTTGTATATGTCATTTATCCATTCCCATTGGTGGGGCATACAGTTTGTGCTATCACATATTCCTGGTTTTCCTTGTGCTATGCCCATTACTGATGGGTCATTAGAAAACAGGTTGTGGATGGCAGTCGCGAGCACTGATTCTTTGGGGTTCATACTTTTCTCCACCTAATTTCTGTTACTATTTTTGCGCATATATAACTTTAACTGTTATAGGAGGAGATATGGCATTATCAAGATTTGATTTGGTTGTTATTAAGGATGTCCATAATGTGAAATATTTATCCGGTCCTAAGAGTAGACCTGCTAAGCCTGGTGGAGCGTGGGTAGTAACTTATGTCTTTACAGATGGCACGGTATTAATATCAAAAGATGAGACCTTAGTCAGAATACCAGTTGATGATGTTGAGATGGTGGGGAAATATGATCTCAACAAGACAATTGGTCAGATAAACCAAGCTGGTCCACGACCACGAGGAGAGAAAGATGGCCAAGGAAAAGGAAGCCAAGGAACCAAAGAAAGACCCAAAAGAACTGACGATGGAGCAGGTCATCACGGTGATCCAGAAAGAGTGCGGTAAAGAATCTATACGGCAAGGAATAATATCTGGCGGAGTAAGAAATTGGCCAAGTATCTCTACTAGGAGTATTTCCCTTGATAGAGCATTAGGAATAGGTGGTGTCCCGAAAGGAAGAATAGTAGAAATATTTGGACCAGAATCAAGTGGTAAGACAACGCAAGCCCTGATTATCTGTGCTGAAGCACAGAAATTAGGTGGTGTTGCAGCATTTATTGACGCGGAACATGCTATTGACCCTAACTACGCCGAAGCATTAGGTGTTAATCTCGATGAATTATTATTTAGTCAGCCAGATAGTGCCGAGGAAACCCTACAGATCACACATAAGCTTATTCAGTCTGGTAAGTTGGCAGTGGTAGTCGTTGACTCGGTGGCTGCGCTGGTACCTCAGGCTGAAATAGATGGTGAAATTGGTGATTCACATATGGGTCTTCAGGCCAGACTAATTGGTCAGGCTCTACGTAAAATGAAGGCAGACGTTGCCAAAACTAAGACTTGCTGTATATTCATCAATCAGCTTCGTGATAAGATGAATACTGGTGGATTTGGTCCAGCGGAGATAACTCCTGGCGGTAGGGCTTTGAAGTTCTACGCTTCGGTTCGTCTGGATATCCGCAGGATTGGTGCGCTGACCGAATCTGATCAGAAGATCGGCAATATTACTAAGGTCCGTGTTGTTAAGAATAAGCTCGCTCCGCCTTTCAAGGAGGCTACGTTCAACATCATTTATGGCAAGGGTATTGAGAAAGAGGGAGATATTTTTGATACCGCTATTCGTCTTGGTATTATTGGTAAGAAGAGTTCGTTCTTCTATTATGGTGAGAAAGCGTTGGGTAATGGTAGATCTAATAGTATGAAGACTATTATTGAAGGTAAGTTGATGGATGAGATAGAGACTAAGGTGCGTACGCAGTTATTTGATAATGTTGTTCCTGTTGAAATTCCTGCTTCTGAATCTGAAGAATCTGGTGAGGATGATGAAAATATACCGGAGGAGAAAAAATGAATAATGGCAAAAGATCTGACGATAGTTCGACCTGATCCACCAATCTACGCGATAGGGCAGGTTGTGTATTCAAGGGTGTCCGCAACTAAGGGATATATGGAGCCTTTATATATTTGTGATGCCCAGTATGATTATACTAAGAGGGAGTGGATGTATTCATTCGCCTTAAATGCTATAATTGAACAGCGTGCGATGTATAAGAATTCAGTTGTTGATACTGTTCCTCCGCCAGTCATCAAGAAGCTGCCGACTAAATTATATCAAAGTCAGTTGATGACTTTTTGTGATGCCATAGAGATACAAATCTCATTTCTTACTAATGAATATAATGCTGCTGTTAAGTTATTGAATGATAGGTGTACTGGGTATGTTGCTCCTGCTGCAACACAGAAGACGTATGAAGATAGTAAGTTTAGGACTACGTTGCCTAAGTCACGGTATGGTATAAATGAGACTGTTTATCTTAATGAGACTGCTGTTAGTACTGGTCGTTTAGAGGCTGTTAGGGTTTCTGATATTAAGTGGGATAATGCGCGTAAGATGTGGATGTATGTTATAAATTATGAGCCTAGACCTGAGCATAATATGACTATTGGCGATAAGGATGATTGGCGTAGGACTTATTCCGTGGCTTATACTGAGGATGAGCTACTTAAATTTTGCGAGGCTCAGCAGGTGGTAGTAAACTTCTTACAGACCGCATTGAATAATGCGGTCTGTAGACGTACTTCGGTTTGTGGTGCAACAGGGGCAACAAATGTCTGAGTTAGAGATAGAAAATGAGAAAATAACAACCGAGTTTGGTAGTTTTGAAGAGAATTCGATATTATCATTAGCCTTTGAAAATCCAGAATTCTTTATGACGGTAATGCCTTTTATGGAGTTAGAATTTTTCTCAAAGGCTACAACGAAGTTCATTTTCGCTCTGATCTTTAAATATTATAAAGAGAAATCTATAGTCGTAAGTAGAGCATATGCCCTTGATTATGTTAAGAAACATCTTACTACTGATATGCCGTACCAAGAAATTATTGATATAATTTCTAAACCTCTTGACCCTCGTGATATGTCTATAATTATGGGTAGTCTTGTTGAATGGTGTAGAAAGCGAGCATACTCTAAATTATATGATCAAGAGTCGATAGAATCTCATTCTCGTGGTGATTATACGTATGTTGAGCAGGTTGTTGAGCAGGCGCGGCGAGTTAATGATTTTGATGCTAAATTTTATTTCTTCTTTAATGAATTTGAGGCGCTATTTGAGAAGGAGAATGAGGAGAAATTTACTACTGGTTTCCAGAGGTTAGATGGTTATTTGAATAATGGTGGTCCAACGCGTGGTGAGGTTGTTTGTGCGATGGCTCCGACTGGCGTTGGTAAATGTCATACTTTAGATTCTAAAATTATTATAAAAACAATCAACGACGAAATTAAAGAAGTAAATTTTGGGTATTTAAAAAATAATAATGATGTTAAAATATTGACACCGACTGGATTTGAATTAATAAAGAAATTTGATTATATAAAAACAGGTCCTACTATTAAACTTATAACTAAATATGGTGAATTGATATGTGATCCAAATCATAGAGTTTTAACGAATAATGGAGAGAAATTTGTTAAAGATCTTAGTAATGATAAACTGATTGGATTAAAAAATGAAGAATTAAATTATATTAAAGAAGATGGTGAAATAAGAGATCTATATGATATCGAAATTGGTTCGCCACATCTATATTATACATCCGGCATTGTTAGTCATAATAGTATCTTTCTTGTTAATAATGGTGCTGGTTCTATTTTAGCTGAGAAAAATGTATTACATGTCACAATGGAATTAACTAAGATGAAGACGGCTGCTCGATATTTGGGTTGTTTTACTAATCAGTGGATTGATGCCAGATATTCAGAGGATGTTCAACAGAAGATGAGAGCTAGCCTTCTACAAAAGAAGGATACTTATAAGAGTCAATTAGTGATTGTTGAGTATCCTCCTGACGACATTTCTGTCGATACTATTCATATGAATATTGATGTTTTGAAGAGGCAGTATGGTATTAAAATTGATGTGGTAATTATTGATTATATGGAGTTGTTGATTTCTCGTAATCAGAAGATGTTTGATAAGGATTATAACATTCAGAAGAAGGTTGCTACTGAGGTTTGTCGTTTAGCGAAGAAGGAAAAGGTCGTTGTTTTTACTGCCTTCCAGACGAATCGTGGCGGCAATGAGAATGTTAATGGTAAAGGGAAGGATAGTAATAAGTTCATTGAGTTAGATAAGGTAGCTGAGAGTTATGGTAAGACGATGTCTGTTGATTATATTATTACTTTGAATCAGACTAAGTCTGAGTATAAGGGTTCTGAGGAGGAAGATAAGGAAGATATTTCTAATGCCGGTCTTCGGTTTTATATTGCTAAGAATAGGAATGGTCCTAAATTCCAGTCGATTGATGCATTCGTCAATTACTATACTATGAGGATGAGAGAAGCATGAGTTGGTTTGTGCAGATAGGCGATCATCAGCAGATCTTGTACCATGCTGATCGTCCTACTTATGCCTTCTCAACTGGGAAGGGTAATGACAAGAATTGGCGTAAGGAACCAGTTTGGAATCCTATAACTATTGAAGTTCCGACACGTCCAATTAGGGAATTTGAAATATGGATGAAGAATCCTGTACATATAAATATGAATTTATTATTCTTGCATGACTATAGTAAGAAGATTTTAGAGAATTTCTTTCTTGAATCTGTCTTCCTTAAACATTTATGTGAGAAAAGATCAGTATTTGTAGCGATAAATGTTTATTCAATAATTTTAATATATAAACACTCAATGAAGGTATAAAATGGAAATATAAACATGCGAGGAAACAAGAAAAGGAGCCTTCATGAGATACGATTATGGTTGTAAGAAATGTAAACATGAGTTCGAGACTAACCATGGCATGAAGGAAAAGCCAAAGGTTAAATGCCCAAAATGCTCATCAACTGATACAGAAATTATTTTTAAGACATTAGTACCATCATATATTCGTGGATATGGTTATTGTGATAGAGCAGGTTGTCGTAGGGATATGAATCTTCATACTCTACGTAATAATGATCCGTATGCTCATATGCGGCAGCGGGGTGAGCGTGATGATATGATCAATAATCTGAAGAAGGCTGGTAAGCATAACCCTAAGCGGAAACACTTTATAACTAAAAAGTAAGTAATATTTGGTAAAAATGAGACGCATAATCACATTATTTGATTATACAAAATATCCTCATGTACCACTGTTGTCCTTAATAATTGACAAAACTGCTAAATGGCATTATTTCTACCTCAAAGGCACACATAAGACGATTTATGAGATAGAGAATAATATAATCGCTTTTAGGGAATTATTTAATGAACCATGTATGATTAATGATTTTAAGTCGCATGTTCAGGCATTCAATTTGCCTCGTAATGTTAATTATGATGTATATGATATTGCTATTCCATTGATCAAGATTGGTGATGATCCTAAGAAGTCATTGATCGCTGCTGCTAGTGAATTTAAGCAGGAGTCTTCTGAGTGGATGAAGATTAGGGCTAATGCTTCGGTTGTTTATCAGGTACTTGAGAATACTGGGATTTTGTTTTTTAATGTTAAGAAGTATCCGATTTATCATATGGATACTTTTAGTGGTAGGTCATCTACTACTGGTTTTAATGTTCAGGGTACGTCTGAGAAGGATGAGATTAGATCTATGCAGTGTTTTTCTAATTTTGTCCATTTGGATTGGTTGTCTGCTGATTTGCGTATGGCTGCTATTATGTCCGATGATGATGTTATGTTGAGATCTTTTGAGGTATCTGATCCATATGATTTTATATCTGAAGCTACTGGTGATAGGCGTGATTTAGTTAAGAGATTATTCCTTAAGTCATTATATTCATTCAAATTTGATCATCCTGTTTTTGAGGTATATCCTAAGTTTAAGGATTTTCTTAATGATCGTCTTGATAAGTTGCGTTCTGTTGGGTATCTTGAGAGTATACTTGGTAGGAGGTTTTATTTGAAGGGTGATAGGAATGAGTTGAGTGTTTTTAATGCTCAGTTTCAGGGTAGTGTTGCTCATATGATGCATTTTGTACTTATTAATTTTTATAAATTATTACCGGAGTATATTCTTACTGAGATGCACGATTCGATAGTTATGTCTTGCAGTCATACTGATATTAAGAGTGTGGTTGATAAGGCAGTTGGAATTATGGTTAAGCCTATGAATTATGTGATGCCGGTGAAGGTTAGTAGTGGTACTAAGTGGAAGGAGTGGCAGGAATGCCTGGTAAGAAGAAGTTGAAGAAGCGTAGGAAGCGTATTAAGCAGGTTAAGGAAAATAAATTATTTCGGAGATTGAAGAGGATTAGTGACGATAAGCGTGTCAAGGAAGAGGAAGAGAAGCAGAGGTTGTTGGATGAGGATGCTAGGAAATTGGTTGGAATGAGGAGTAAACCAGATAGTGTTGTTCCGACGAGTCCGAACGTATTTAAAAAAGAGAGATGGGCATGCAGAGAGAAGAATGAGATTTCTGAGAGTAGCAAGCAGAGTGCAGGGTTTGACAGAGCGGCTTGGGTGAAGAGAGCAGAGAGCAGCGAGAAGAGTGAAGGGAATGGGTCATGAGTTGGATTGATGATAACGTAGATCCAGAAATCACTAATCATCTATTTTGTTTAAGATTACGTGTTGGTGCTAAGATTTATACACGTAATGTAACTCCTGAATTGTCTATAGATTTTGAGCTTCTTGAAGAACAGTTGGCTAATACCCCACAAATGATTGCCTTCTACAACCAGATTCTTGCTGACCAGGCGTACCTCGTCGAGACTTTAGAAGGGCAATTACGCTCCAAAGAGGGGCAGGTGTGGGAGTCTATTTCTTCTGAGTTACGTTCTAAGGGGCTTGATGTTAGGAGTACTGATCTTAAGAAGTTGACTGGTGCTGATCCTATGCTTCGTGATATGGAGTCTCGGTATTTGAGGGAGAAGCACAAGGAAACGAAGTTAAAGGCGGTTGTTCAAGACCTGATCCGGAAGTTTGACGCGCTGAGGAGCCTGAGTGGGTTCAAGCGAGAAGAACGAAGGACGAGCTGAAAGGAGAGTGTAGAGTGAGGAAGTTTGAGAGTCCAGAAGAGATGCTGAAGAGAGCAAAGGAGAAGCTTGCTGCTGAGAATGTGGGGCGGAGAGATCCAGACCAGTTCATTCCGCCAAAGGCAAAGGACAAGGAGAAGATTGAGTATTACATTCGAATACTTCCTCCGCTGGAAGAAGGCGATGTATGCTCAACAGGCAAGGCGAAGACGAGTTCGGTCCTGTGGTACCACAACAATGGCAACCACTGGATCATGAATGAGAGACTGGAATGCCCGCGAACGCATGATGGCGAGAAATGCCCACTGTGTGACATTGGATTTGAGATGCTGAGGGAGAATGATGACGAGGATGCGCGTGCCAGGATTAGACAGACTTACTTGTCTAGGACTGGGTACGCAGTGAATGCTTACTTCCTGAATACATCAGCGAATCCTGAGAATGTGCGTGGTAAGGTACTGTGGATCAATCTGCCGAAGACATGCTACGACAGAATGATTGAATGCATGGAGAATGACAATCCTGGTACGGCTGAAGAGCCTAGACCTACCGGTGCTTTCTGGCATCCTCTTGACGGCTACACCTTCAAGATCGTGGTTGAGAAGAAGGGTAAGCAGAACACCTACGAGCAGTCTCAATTCCTTCCGAACTCTCGTGGCCCAATGGTCAAGAAGAAAGACCAGACTGCTGACGAAGCTAAGATCGAGGAAATCCTGGATCGGAGACATTACCTTCCAGGTAAATTCGCCGCTCGTAATCTGGCCAAGATCAACGCAGTTGTTTCCAAGCTTGGCTCGAAATACGGCACTCCGGAAGCAGATGATGCTGACGAGAAGATCGAAGTCCGGAAACCTGCCGCCGTTAAGAAGGCTGTGACTGTGGCTACGACTGACGTTGCGGTCGAGGGCGTGGTCAAAGGCGGTCTGAAGAAGAAGCAGGAAGCACCTCCTGCCGAGGAAGAAACACCTGAGGAAGTGGCAGAAGAAGCGCCAAAGCCTCCGGTGAAGACTGTGGCAGCGGCTACGAAGACGGCAGCGGTAGCTACGAAGGCAGCGCCAGCGAAGGCTGCGGCTGAGGAAGTTGCTGAAGAAGAAGACCCTGAACTCAAGAACCTGCTTGATGAGATGTCAGAATGATAACGATGCTGGTGGACGGAAAGAACTGCGTATACAGAGCAGTATACGCAGTTCTTTCCGATAGTTCGATACAAGAGCAAGACAAGCATTCGGGTAGAATGCTTGCATGCCTGTTCAGATTCCTCTGCTCATATATGAGGAAAATGAACCCAAATAAACTACACATTTTTTGGGACTCAGGCAGAGAAACACTATGGCGACGGATGATCTATCCAGAATATAAAGCAAATAGAGAACGGAAAGAGGAAATAGACAATCTAGTTGACGATTTAATAATAAAAGCCAAAATATTATTCCCAATACTCGGAGTGAAGATGTACGAGAGATTCGGTCAAGAAGCAGACGACCTAATATACGCATACTGCAAACTCTTCACAAATGACAAACTAATAATAATCAGCAGCGACGGAGACTTCAGACAAATAGTCTACACACATCATAATGTGTGCATATATAATCCAATGAGTAGTGATACTACACATACTATTGCTGAAGACGTTGTTGACATTAGATGTCTTCAAGGAGAAAGCGGCGATAATATTGCCGGATACGATAAAGTAGGAAAAGTAACATCAGCTAAATTGTCTACTGAATCTACTGAGAAAGTCTCTTTTTTATTAGAGACTGGATATGATATTTATATTAGGAATAGATTATTGATTGATCTATCATTGTCTCCTTTCGTTCTTGAGAATATGTCTTTCATAATAAATTCATTTAAGGGTACTCAAAGTTATGACGCTAAGGCTTTTATTACTAAACTCATGGAACTAAAAATAAAAGGGATGTCATCGGAGGCTGGAAAGATCGTAACATCCTTTGGTGCGCTCAGTAAATAAGGTTTTGGAGGATAATATGCGTTACAACCGACAGCAACAAGTTGTTATATTTGTCGCATTGACTTTGGTCCTAGTTGGCTGTACGTCTCGTACTAAAGAAGTAATAAAAGAACAGTATGTTATCACAGATATTATCTGTGATCGGATTGACAGTGATCAGAAACCATCTAGGGATGAATTACAAAAGTTTGTACTTGGTACACGTGCAACATTTGACATCCTGAAGCAGAAAGGAAAGACAATTAGTATTGATGTTTATGCTAAGGCTTCAACTCTGTCTGATAGAATCAATAATAAGGAAGATATTGATATTGAGGAATTACGCCAATTCGTTAAGATGACTAGAGACGCATATAAGCTTCTTTTAGGAGAAGAAAAGTGAGTAGAGATGAGGTACACCCGACCAATCCTCAGGAAGAAATGCCAAATCCTACACCTGAGGACATGAAAGACCCGACATTCGAGGCTATCTGGCAAGCTGTCAAGACCTGGGATGTAAGTTGTCCAGAATATTATAGTGGCTACTGTGGTATGAATGGTTCGCACGTCAAGATAATTTATGATGCTGTTAAGAATGTTCGTACTAAAGGTCTGGACGAAGGTTGGTTTGATCAGATGATTACGCGATCAACAGAATCGCAGAATAGTCCTATAACTGTAAAGGACAGGGATGGTAGCGATTTACAGGTTAAAATTACGAATGCTGTTATTGAATATATGGTAGCTAATAGATTTATGATTTTGAAAGCTGGTAGAGATACTTTTAAGCAATTCTTATATTTATGCTCTAGTGGGCAAGATTTAGCTGCTTTAAAGTTAATTTATCAGAAGATGGATACTTCTATATTGGTTAATATGTATGCTGATAATGCAGTTAAATTAGCTGAGATATATAAGCAGGATCAGGAGACTAAGGCTTTTTGGATTCAAATGGCCACTACTTTGGGTGGAAAGATAATAAGTTTGGCATTGGGGTCAATCATTTAAAGGAGAAAGACATGAAGAGACGTTTCGCGTTGTTAGCGTTGTGTTCGTTTGCCCTGGTGATGATTCCAGGGTGCGATGCCGGAAAGCTGCTGCCGCCAACAGATCCGGTAGAACTAGCGAAATGGATTTCCAAGAATAAGCCGACACTAATCACGATTATTCATGATGGTGCTGAATTCGGCACTAAGAAGGGTCTTGACGCGTGGGCAAAGAAAGATCCGGCAGGGGCCAAAGAAGCTTCACTCGTTCTTTCGAAGAATGTCAATGATCAGATTTTGCCGTACTTCAAGGACGGATCGAAGCTGCTGACTGCTGCAGAAGTGAAGCAATTCCTGTCTTCTAGTTTGTTTAAGAATGTGCCAGATCCTGTGAAACTTGCTATCATTTCCGCTTCTGCTGTGCTTGATTTCTATTGTCCGATTCCTGATAGCACTTCATATCTGTCACAGGACCAGAGGGATTTGGTTTGTGCTTTCTTTGAGGGCGTCAGGGATGGTTGTGATGAAGTCAATGGCAAGAGGCGGTCATTGCCGAAGTCTAGCTGGATCGAGTAACTAAAGTAAAAAACTGCGGGGCAACCCATCTGAACGGTGGGTTGCCCCAAAAGGTATCCAATGAATAATCATCATCCAGAAGAATGGACGGACGCGGGAGGTGTGAAGCAATTATCTTGCGTCTGTGGTAATAAATGGCCTTGCCCTAAATTTAAACCGAAGAAACCTAAGAAGCCGAAGAAACCGAAGAAAAAGAGCAAATTACAGAAGAAGATAGATGACCCAAATAGTAGGTTATGGCGTAATAAGGCAGACAAAGCATGGAAAGAATTGGTGTTTATACATGGTGGTGCTAAGTGTGCAATTTGCGATTCTAATGATTGGTTGCAAGCGCACCATCTAATACCCCGTGAGATGACATCACATAGGCATGTCGTGGCTAATGGAATTCTTCTTTGCGCATCACATCATAAATATTCGTTTGAATTGTCTCCACATAAGGCTCCTGTTGCGTTTTTTGGTTGGATAATTAAAAGTAATGGGATGCGATGGGCTTGGCTTCTTGAGCAAGTACCATCTAGGAGTAATCCTGCGACTTTCAAGGATATATATTTAGGGTTGGAGAAGGAATTAATTAGTATTAAAAATACTGTTAAAGGAGAACAACATGGGATGCTGCGGGAACAGAAAGAAATCAGTGGTAATCAAGAGAGTACAGATCAGCCACAGCCAAGTCCAGCTTGAAAACAAAGGCATTGCCGGTATTACTAGTAAGAGAATACCGAAGACTAAACTCTGTACTTGTGGTTGGCCTATGAATAGGATTGTTAGAAGAGATCATGGTGGAATAGTATTCTATATGATGTGTACTAATAGGTCTTGTAGGAAACAGGAGCCAGTATGATTCTTGAGATTATAGTAATGATTGTCGCTATTGAAGCGATTACAGAAATTATTGTTGATGGTGATATATTCTTTAAGGTTAGGAATTTTCTAGCTAGGATTAATCCATGGTTTCTTGGTGAATTACTGAAATGTGGGTATTGCTTATCTGTATGGGTGGCTATTCCTTTTGGATTAGCTATTGGTATTAGATATACTAATTTATCAACATTTTATCCACAGGGTTGGTATAATATATATTATTCAATTGTTCTTTGTGTTGCATGGTTGTTTTTCATACATAGGATTTCTAACGTGGTTCATGAATTATTTAAGCGTCTTTTTGATAGATATCCGTTTGTGCTTTTGCATCAAAAGGTGCATATGGGTGATACGCCGGAGGCCCCCGATATAGCCAGCGAGCCGTCCGAGCTTAAGGAGAGTACCACGGAAGCGCAAAGCGATACTACGGAGAAGAAAAGCGATGGCAGCGCCGATACGCAAGTCACAGATCAAAGAGAAGGATCGTGACAAATTAATTAAGAAGTTTGAAGAGCCTGTCAGAATTGAGAATAAATCTCAATTAGTAGAAATGATTACTGCCATACTTAATTTATCACAGGATAGTTATCCTATATCGGTTAAGGCTAAATTGGCATGGACTGATGAGGACACAAAGCAGAAATTGAGTACGACTGTTGAGAGTCCAAGTAGGGATATGTCTATATATAAATTATTGGTTGATGGTATGGATGCTGTGAAGAAGAAAGCTGAGACTATTGATAAGATTAAGACAGCTATTGCTGAAGCTAAGAGAGTGGATGATGATGTAAATCCTAATATGGTAGTATGGGATATTTCGCAATTACGATTTAATGTTGATGGCTTGATAGAGCATCGTATGGGTGGTAAGCGTCATGGATTTGCTATTAGATGGAAATTGCCTGAGGGAACATTCGAGTTTGATATATATAATAGAAGGTTGTTCCTTGTAGAGGATGAAAAAGATGGAAGTGCAAATCCAGAAGAACAGGCTTAGTTCAGCACCTGTTTCGGTTGAGCTAGCTCGTTTTGGTTCTTTTGCAACATATAAACCGAAAGTTGGCGATATTATAATTTGGCATGGGTGGTTTAGTCATTGGTATGGCATCATTATGGGTATTGATAAGAATGATCTTATGGTTCTGATAGAGAAATTACCTAAATTGTTGATTTTGATGTCTGAGGAGGAGAGACAGACAAAGCTCAGGCGTGT
>Ga0172365_10001166_pt1 | contig 18755 bp, 20 predicted proteins | sample LakKivSesite48cm_FD_114535 | JGI IMG/M metagenome (GOLD analysis project Ga0172365, IMG submission 114535) | Sediment microbial communities from Lake Kivu, Rwanda - Sediment site 48cm | ecosystem: Environmental > Aquatic > Freshwater > Lake > Sediment | place: Rwanda: Western Province, Lake... | reverse complement strand
ATGAGTTGTTCGTATATTGTGTCTTTGAGCTTATCAAGCCCTATGTCTTTTAATGCGGATATTTCAATCCAATGCAAGCCTCTTGTTTGTAAGGCCTTCCTTTCAAGTATTTGGGGCAGGTCTATTTTGTTGATTACAACCACCTTATTCTTATCATCGATGTTCCTGTATATTTCTTCATCTTCTACAGTATATTTTTCAGAGCCATCAAGCACCCAGACAATGAGGTCCACTTTAGGAATTTTCCTGTGAACCCGTTCTATTCCTTCCTTTTCCACGATGTCTTTTGGTTTTCGTAAGCCTGCCGTGTCGATTATCCTCAGCTTAACACCTTTTATGTGAATCGTATCCTCTACCATGTCCCGTGTGGTTCCCGGCAGGGGGGTTACTATCGCCTTTTCTTTTAGCAACAGGGCATTTAAAAGACTCGATTTACCAACATTGGTTCTACCTATGATTAGTGCTTCCAATCCTTGTTTGATCGCCCTACCTTCATAATAAGAGTCTATCAACCCTTCAATCTTTTGTTTCGTTCTGTTCAGTGTCAAAAGGTGTTCTTCTTCGTTGACTTCTATGTCTTCCTCTGGAAAATCTATGAGTGCCTCTATCTCGACAATTATTCTTTTAATCTGTTCTTTAAAGCCTTTAATTTTTTGTGATAGTGTGCCACTCAGATAGTCTATCGCATATTTCAGCTCCTCATCCGTCTCGCTCTGAATAATGTCAAGAACAGATTCTGCCTGGAGTAGGTCAATTCTTCCATTTAAAAAGGCCCTTTTTGTGAATTCACCTGGCTCGGCAAGCCGTGCCCCATGTTGCATCATGAGGGACAGTATATTTTTCTGTGTTGCTAACCCTCCATGGGAATGAACCTCTGCTATGTCTTCCCTTGTGTAGGTATGCGGTGCATGCATGAATACTGCAAATACTTCATCTATTTTTTTTTTGCTTTCTGGATTTATAATGTGACCGAGATATAATTTGTGGGATATGAATGTGCTTTTCTTTTTTTTAGTCTTAAAGATCTTTTTCAGTATGGAATGGGCAAGCTGTCCGCTCATCCTTATTATGCCAATGCCCCCCTCGCCTGGAGGGGTGGATATGGCACAGATTGTCTCAGCGGTTTCCATTTATATTTTTTCTGAGTGAGATGATAACCTTTTTGGTATGCCCTTCGCCTTCACTCTTTGTTGTTATGTTTTTATTGTGCTTGAACAGGGTATGAATTACTCTCCTCTCATATGGGTTTAAGGGATCGGTTTTCAAACTTTTACCTGTTCTTTTTACCCTGTCTGCCAGCCTCTTTGCCATTATTGTTAAAGCCTTTTTCCTCTTTTCTCTGTAACCGTTTATATCAATGAGAACCTTCAAACCCTGTTTGTATCTTTTTGCAATAGTGAGCCTTAATATATACTGCAGGGCATCCAGTGTCTCACCATCCTTTCCTATAAGTATATCCCCGTTGTCACACTGTACAAGAAATATCAGTCTATCGTTGTAATGTGTTAGTTTTATATTGAAGGATAAACCAACAAATGTGCTTAATTCCTTCAGGAATTTTTCGCCGTACTCTTCCGGTGTATCAATTTCTTTCTTATTACCTTTTTCTTTTATCTTTGCTGTAATTCTCACCTTTTTACTTCCGAGTAATCCCAGAAAGCCTTTTGTATCAACTTCTTTAACTTCTATGTCAAGGTCTTTTTCTTCTGCATTTAACTCAATTGATGCCTTTTTAATTGCATCTTCATAAGTTTTCCCTTCAACTTCTATGGAGTCCATGTTGCCTCCTCAAGAAACTTTCTTGTTTATGTAGTATTGTTGGGCAATAGATATTACATTATTGACAAGCCAGTAGAGGACAAGTCCTGATGGGAAGCCCCAGAATAGAAAGGTGAAAAATATAGGCATGAATAACATCATCTTTTCCTGAATCGGGTCTGCGCTTGTTGGTGTCATCTTCTGTTGGATTACCTGTGTGACACCCATTACTAAAGGCAGGATTCTTATAGGCAATGAGTATCCGGCGGCACTGAATGAAAAGAGGTCTTCGGGTGCTGAGAGGTCATTTATCCAGAGCATAAAAGGTGCGTGCCTCATTTCTATTGCCCCTGAGAGTGCCTTATAAAGGGCAAAGAAGACAGGAATTTGAATTATCATGGGAAGGCATCCACCCATGGGGTTTATGCCTTTCTTTTTGTAGAGGTCCATCATCTCCTGATTTAATTTCTGCTTGTCATCTTTGTATTTTTCTTTGAGTTTTGAGATGATCGGCTGCATCTTCTGCATTTCCTTCATGGATTTATAACTCTTCACACTTAAGGGGTAGAAAATAATCTTGATGAGAATGGTGAGCAGGATGATGTCGATACCATAATTATGTGTAACCCTATTAGATAGATTTAACCCGGCGACCAACGGTTTTGCGATAATGTCAAACCACCCAAAATCTACAATCTTTTCGGCACCAACATTTAAATTTTTTAGTATATCTGATTTTTTTGGCCCAAAATAAAGTTTTCCTGAAAGTGTCCCTTTATCGAGGGTTGACCTCAGGACAGGGGTATTATTTTCTGTTTTTAGAATTGTGAGAGGGAATTTAGAATCCTCATCAGAAATCCAGATAAAGGCAAAAAAGCCTTCATCGAGGCCTGCGTACTTATAGGTTTTTTCAATTTCTATATTTTTTTCTATCTTCTCTATCGGTTCAAATTTTTTTCCGTTAAACACAAATGGACCTTTAAATGTATAGCTTGATGGATTTTTACCATTAATGACTGCAAAATCCATTAACGCCTTTTCTTTATCTGAAGCCTCTATTTCAATTTTCATATCGATGATGTAATTATCAGGATAAAAGGTATATATCTTTTTTACTTGTTTTCCGTTGGTGAGGTTTCCAGTAAACACCAGTGTTTCTGGCTTATCCTGTATTGTTATATTTGTTTTGTCAGGTTTAAAATAGGTATGGTCATCTATAATCTCACCATCTACAACCTTAAATAACTTTGGAAGATAGATGTACGGCTTGATATCCTCTATAATTTCTTTTGGTTTACTTTCTTTCACAAGTTCTTTATATCTTTTTAACTTTACGCTGCTTATACCGCCACCAAGGTCTGTGAACGTGACCTTCAAGAGGGGTGTTTCTACTATAACGTCTTTTTGTGGTTTTATTTCAGCTTTTTCAATCTTTTTTGCTGGTATATCCTTTTTTGATGGGGGAACCTCCTTTTTATAGGTGATTTCCTTTTTTTCTTCTGTTTTCTGTTGTTGTTCTCTTGTCTTGGGTTCTTGTTTGGGGACAAAGTACATCTGGAAGAAAAACAATATTACTATAGTCAACAACAGCGCTATTAAGGTCCTTTTTTCCATTTACTACCTCCGTTATTTTACAGGATCGTATCCACCGGGGTATAAGGGATTGCATTTTAGAATTCTTTTAAAACCCAAAAAAATACCTTTACAAATACCCTTTTTCTCTATCGCTTCTTTCATATAACAGGAACAGGTTGGGTGGAACCTGCATTCAGTGGGGATATATGAAGATATAAGTATCCTGTATATGTTTAATATTATAATAATAAGTTTCTTCATTATAATGTCTTCATTCTTAATAGTTTCTGTAGCTCTTTACTTGTATCTTTCCAGGTTAATTTTTGCGGTATCCTTTTGATCCTTATAAGATTATCATAATTGTCTATAAAAAGGTGTTTATTCAACCTGAAGAATTCTTTTATCAGCCTTCTTGTCCTATTCCTGATAACCGCTCCCCCTGCCTTTTTAGTTATGGTTATGGCAATCCTTTTTACACAATACTTATTTTCGTTTCCCAAAAGTATAAAATGGCATGTTTCTCCATATTTTGTCCATTTTATACCTCTGAAATCACCCTTTTTCAATCTTTCATTTTTTGTTAGGGTATTTGCCATTGTTTTTAAAGCAGTTATGGGTGATAAGTTAATACTATTTTTAACTTCGGATTTTTAAATCAAAAATCGAAAATCGAAAATAATCAAATACCGAACCTTTCATTAGCCACTCCTCACTGATTCTAAACAGTTAGTCTTTTCCTTCCTTTAGCGCGTCTTCTTCTGATTACTTCTCTTCCCGAAGCACTTTGCATTCTCACAAGGAAGCCATGTGTTCTCTTTCTGCTTTTATTGTGAGGCTGGTATGTTCTCTTCATTATTTCACCTCAGTATATTCTGAAGATATTACTTAAACATAAAATGTTGTGTAATGTCAATAATTGTGAATGCTTTATAGAATCCAGAATTCAGTCCCGCCCTGTGGAATCAGTAGTCAGATATGGATGTAAAAGATTTTATTCTGGATCCTTACTTCTGGATTCTGGATGCTGTGGTTTTAATCTTGACTTTTTTAAAGGAAGACATGTAAAATTCACAGAATTTAATCTATTTTTAATTTCCTCGAAAGGAGTTTACATGAAAAAGTATGAGCCTGATACTATTAGGAATGTAGGTATATTTTCGCATGGAGGGGAAGGCAAAACATCAATTGTTGAGGCTATGCTTTTTCTTTCGGGAGAGAATAACAGGCTTGGCAGGGTGGATGATGGATCATCATTAATGGACTATGAGCCTGAAGAGATTGAAAGAAAGATAACGATTTCTTCTTCGTTTGCATGTTTTGAGTGGGGCAAGAGCAAGATTAATTTTATTGACACACCCGGAGATGACAATTTCATATCAGATGCCAAGCTCAGTATGAGGGTTGTAGATGGGGCGGTTGTTGTGGTAAGCGCTGTTTCCGGGGTGAAGGTGCAAACAGAGAAGGTATGGCAGTATACCAATGAATTTTCTATACCAGCGTGTATTTTTATCAATAAGCTCGACAGGGAAAGGGCTGACTTTGAAAGAACAGTTGAAGATATTCAGAAGAATTTTAAAGACAAAGCGATTTTAGTTATTCAACTGCCAATAGGTAAGGAAGATAGTTTAAAAGGGATTATAGACCTTCTTACGATGAAGGCGTATGTTTATAAAAATGACCTGTCCGGTAGTTTTGACAGCATGGATATACCGAAAGAATTTTTGGATGAAGCAAATAAGTACAGGGAAAAACTCGTAGAGGCAGCAGTGGAGATGGACGATGAAGTTATGGAGCGCTATCTTAATGGTGATGAAATAAAGGAAGAAGAAATTGAGCGTTGCCTGAGGGAGGGGATATGGAACAGAAAAATAGTCCCTGTTATGTGCGGGTCTGCTGCCAAAAATATAGGTATTCAGATGCTGCTAAATAATGTGGTTAAGTACTTACCTCCACCTACATATAAAAAAGAAGTAGAAGGGATAGACCCGAAAACAGGGAATAAAGTAAAAAGAGAAATGTCAGCAGGTAAGCCATTCAGCGCTTTTATTTTTAAAACAATTACCGACCCATTTGCGGGGAAATTAACGCTTTTCAGGGTGTACTCAGGAGAGCTTCATCCTGATATGAATGTCCTCGATATCTCAAAGGATGAAAAAGAACGGATAGGACAGATATTCTACCTTGTTGGAAAAAAGCAGAAACCAGCAGGCTTTGCATCAGCAGGCGATATAGCAGTTTTGGCGAAACTGAAGGAGGCAGGAACAGGGGATACCCTGTGCGATGAGAAGGCACCCATTAAATATGAAGGGGTTGTACTGACACCACCGCTCATATCTTTTTCTTTACACCCAAAAGCAAAGGGTGATGAAGATAAGTTAAATTCTTCCCTTCAAAGACTTATGGAAGAGGATCAGACGATAAGGTACACAAGGGACGAGCAAACAAAAGAGTTTCTATTGTCAGGTATGGGACAGGTTCACATAGAGGTGATAGTGGAGAAACTAAAGAGGAAATTTGGTGTTGATGTGGAGCTGAAAGAGCCCAAGGTCCCTTATAAAGAAACGATAAAAGGTACAGCAAAGGTTCAGGGAAAATACAAAAGGCAATCTGGTGGCAGAGGACAATATGGTGATACCTGGCTTGAACTTTCGCCATTACCAAAGGGTACGGGATTTGAGTTTGTTGATAAGATAGTTGGAGGGGTAATTCCCAGACAGTATATACCGGCGGTTGAGAAAGGCGTGATTGAGGCAATGGAACAGGGCATGCTTGCTGGTTATCCAGTAACAGATTTAAGGGTTACACTCTATGATGGTTCGTATCATGATGTGGATTCTTCAGAAATGGCTTTTAAAATAGCAGCATCCATGGGTTTTAAGAAGGCTATGGAAATGTCACATCCTGTGCTTCTCGAGCCTATAATGAAGATTGAAGTAATAGTTCCTGATGAAAATATGGGTGATGTGATGGGGGATTTGAATTCACGAAGAGGCAAAATCATGGGGGTTGAGACTAAAGGCAACAGCCAGGTCGTAAAGGCTACTGTGCCTATGGAAGAGGTTTTAAAATATGCCCCCGATTTGAGGTCCATGACAGGCGGAAGAGGGACATTCACCATTGAATTCTCCCATTATGAAGAAGTTCCAGCCCATATAGCTCCTAAGATTATCGAGCTTGCAAAGAAGAGTAAAGAACAGGAGAAGTAAGAACAGCAGGGTTCGAGGATTCAAGGGTTCTAGGGTTCAAGTGAAACCACTCGAATCCTGGGCCACTCGACCCTTGAATCCTGAAGAGTAAGATGAGAGCAGTAATACAAAGAGTCAGAAACGCATCTGTAGAAATTAAGGGCAATACGGTTGGAAAAATAGGACAGGGACTACTTGTATTCCTTGGTATTGGCAGAGAAGACACGATTCAGGATATTCAGTGGATGGTGGAGAAGGTTATAAACTTGAGGATATTCGAAAAGGAAAATGGTAAGTTTAATCATTCCCTGTTAGATGTTGATGGTGAGCTTCTCGTTGTTTCGCAATTTACCCTTTATGGAGATTGTTCCAAGGGTAGAAGGCCATCTTTTACTGACGCCATGGAGGCCAATGAGGCAAAAAAACTCTTTGACCTGTTCGTAGAAAAGGCAAAGGCAAGAATAGGAAAAGTAGAGAGCGGTCTTTTTCAATCCTTTATGGATGTCTCGCTTATTAACGAAGGTCCTGTAACGTTGATTATAGATTCTAAGTAATAATCTTTATACGCAGAGTGTTAGCGTTTAGTTACTCCCAAGCGAAGGATGAAAGGACGCTCGGGGTGACTTCTACTAACAACGGCATAAATGCTATGCTCATAAATTACGCCATAGCGCCGCCGAAGGCGGGATTCGTCTATGCCCCACACGTTATATCCATGCATTCTAACTATTGGAGGTCTATATGGATAAGATAGGAATAATGCTTGCGATTCTTCTCTTATTGGTGACAATTCAAAACACGTTTTTATTTCTTGGAGTGTTGAAAGTTAAAATTATTGAATGGATTGTTTTTAATGCATGTGCTCCTTCAAATATTACGTTCTTGATAGGATTTATTTTGTATCTTTTGTTCAAGGATAGAACTGTTCTTCATATAGCAATTTTGCCTATGTTCTTTTTTGGTGTTGGAGGCCTGATTGTATTTCCATGGAGCGGGATGAATATCATTCCTCAGATTGCTCACATTATTATGGCATTAAATATTGGATGGACTATCTCTGTCACGATTAGAACGAATGACTATAAAGCCTCAACAGTAGGTTTGCTTCTGGGAATTGCAATTTTTTCATTCTTTATAGGATTTCAACAAAATTATGTAGCATCTCATCCTGAAGAGTTCAAAAAGATAATGCAGATGGAAAAACCTAAATGAAAGCACAGCGTATAATAGCGTGTTTGCGGTTTGCTTCGCTTACCCAAATGTCTTCAGGAAAAGGTTGAGAGGGTCTTTTTTCCTGAAAATTAGAAAGTTAGTCTATAATAGAAAAATATTTAAAAATTTTGTGTAATAATAGCGGGAGAAAAGGTAATCTATTATAAACGATGGAAGTCATTGATTTTCACCTCCATGTTGGGACTAAGGAGCACTGGACGCCGTGGGTAATAGATTATTTCAGGCAGAACAATCCTTATTACTATGAAAATTTTTCAGAAAAGATAACGCCAGAGGGTGTTGCATCTTACCTTAAGACACAGGATGTGGATAGGGCAGTGGTGCTTTCAGAATATGCGCCAAAAACCACAGGCATTGTGACAAATGAATTTACATCCGAATTCTGCCGGAACCATGAGGAATTGATTCCTTTCGGGTCTATATGCCTGTATAATGGGATCGCCCTTGAGGAGCAGGCTGAAAATGCGGTTAAAAATCTGGGGATAATGGGTTTCAAAATGCTTCCTACCTATGCCCATTTTTATCCAAATGATAAGAAACTATTTTCCTTTTATGAAACGGTTCAGCATTTAAAGGTTCCATTAATATTTCATACCGGGACATCAATATTTAAGGGTTCGTTGGTTAAATATGGTGACCCGCTTTTCCTGGACGAAGTGGCTCAGGAATTCCCTCGTATCAAGATTATTCTTGAACATGGAGGCCGTCCTTTCTGGTATGAGAAGGCATACTGGCTTGTAACGCGTCATAAAAATATTTACATAGGGATAACAGGAATTCCTGCTAAACATCTTCTAAGGATTTTTCCAAACCTTGAGAAGCATCAGGATAGGTTTATATTTGGAAGCGATTGGCCGGGTGTGTCTGATATTAAACCACTAATTGAAAGGGTATATGGCCTTCCTCTCAATAATGAGATTAAAGAAAGAATATTAGCAAAAAACGCCATAGATGTACTTGGACTTTCTTGAACTTTACTATTGATACCTTGGTTTCTATAAAATAAAATATGTGTTATAATTAGTTTGTTTTAGGATTAGAAAGAGAAAGTATTTAAGGGGAAGGTCAAATGGGTTTTGTAAGAGAAGCTGCTGTTAGTGGAACATTTTATCCAGATAACCCCAAAACCCTCCAGAGAGATGTTGAGAGGTACCTGAATAATGCTTTCCTTGATATACTGAAAGGGGATGTCATCGGGATTATTTCTCCCCATGCAGGCTATATGTATTCAGGGCAGGTTGCAGCTTATGGTTATAAGGCTATAATAAATAGGACATACGATACGGTTATCATAATAGCACCAAGTCACAGGATGTATTTTGATAGTGTGGCAATATTGGAGCAAGGAAGTTACAGAACGCCCCTTGGAATGGTGGATGTAGATGAAGAGATTGCGGTTGAGATTTTAAAAAAGGATAAAATGGTCAGTCCCAATGTAGAAGCCCATAGAGGAGAACATTCACTTGAAGTTCAGCTACCTTTTTTACAGACTGTGTTGAAAAGGTTCAAGATCATCCCTTTGATCATGGGAAATCAGGCTTTTGATATATGTGAGAAATTATCAATATGTATATATGATGTTATAAAGGACAAGAATAAAAAGTTTTTAGTTGTTGGGAGTACTGACCTTTCCCATTATAATCCTTATTTTAATGCAGTGGAGCTCGATACTGTGATTGTGAAACATCTTGAAGATTTTGATCCGCCGGGAATGATAAAAGATTTAGAAAGTAATAAGTGCGAGGCATGTGGAGCAGGTCCTATGGTCACAACCATGATCCTATCAAAAAAACTTGGCGCCACAAATGGTAAGGTTCTGAAATATGCAAATTCTGGGGACGTATCCGGGGATAAGAGTGGCGTAGTTGGTTATGTATCAAGTGTGTTTTATAAAAAACATGAACAATGAAGGAGCAGGTTTAACATGAGTCTTTCTGATGAGGAAAAAAGTCAGCTGAAACAAATGGCAAGGGATACAATTGAAGGTGTTCTTTTTGGCAAAAAGGATATATCTTATACAATACCAGAAACATTGAAGGTGAAGGCAGGCGCTTTTGTTACACTTAAGAAAAAAGGCGAATTAAGGGGTTGCATAGGATATATAAGAGGTATTTTACCTCTTTATGAAACCGTGGAAGAAGTAGCCTTGCAGGCAGCCTTCCATGACCCGAGATTTGATTCGGTTGACATGGGTGAGTGGAACAAGATTGATTTAGAAATATCTGTGTTAACACCTATGAAGAAAATAAAAGATATAGAGGAAATAGAGGTAGGAGTACATGGTCTTTTTATTGAAAAAGGCTTGCATTCAGGTCTTTTGCTTCCTCAGGTTGCAACAGAAAATAAGTGGGATAAAATTACCTTTCTTGAGTATACATGTTACAAAGCAGGGCTTCCAAAGGATGCCTGGCGGTCTGAGGATGCAGATATTTATATTTTCTCTGCAGAGGTATTTTAAAAGAACTTTTAAGGAGCAAAAGGATGATTAATAAGAACATGTCAATTGAAGAGGTTGTGAAAAGATACCCAGAAACCATCCCCATATTTGAAAGACATGGACTGGGTTGTGTTGGGTGTCAGGCTGCTCTTTTTGAGAATATTGAACAGGGTGCTGAAATTCATGGTATAGATCTCGAAGCTTTGATAAATGATCTCAATGGGGTAGCAAAAAAGGGTTGATGTCAAAAAAATCAGCTACCAGTCCCGCCTCCGGCGGTATCAGCGATCAGCCATTAAACTGGCAAGTCTTTAAGATAGCAAGCCAAAGTGCTGACTGCTGATAGCTATTGGCTGAATTTTTATGGGTAAAATATATACAGTAATTTTGGCTGCAGGTATCTCCAGCAGGCTTGGTTTCAACAAACTTACCTTAAAAATAGATGGACAGACAGTGATCAAAAAATCGATAGCCCCTTTTGTAACAGGGAATGTAGAAAAAATTATTGTGGTTACAGGCGCTGAAGGTGATAATATTAAAAAAGAACTTGAGGGATTTACCCTAAAGTTTATTGAGAACCCATACTATATGGAAGGCATGTCTGCGTCAATAAAGGCGGCATTACCTTTTATTAGTGATGCGGATGGGGTATTTTTTCATCTTGGGGATAAACCGTTTGTTAAACAGGAGACGATACATCTTATGCTGAATTCATACATAAATGGCGGTGCAAACATGGTTGTCCCGGTATATAAGAATGTAAAAGGGCATCCAGTGCTTATGTGTGTAAACCCATACATTGAAGAAATGAGGCTGCTTAAAGGTGATAAGGGCCTGAGGGAAATCATAGAAAAACATTTAGAGGATGTGTTATTTGTTGAAGGCGATGAGGGAAACGTATTTGATATTGATAATATTGAAGATGTAAATATTCTAAAAGAGAGAGGGTACAAAATTGAAGAAGGTTAAGATAGAAGAAGCCCTTGGAATGATACTAGCCCATGACATTACTGAGATCATACCGGGAGAGAAAAAGGATGTGGCATTCAGGAGGGGAAAGATAATAAAAAAAGAGGATATTGATAAACTTTTAGACCTTGGAAAAAGATATGTATATGTATTTGAGGGTGAGGTAAGGGGTGTCCATGAGGATGAGGCAAGCTTAAGGATTGCCAGGTCTATAATGGATGACAATATGGAGACTATTCCACCGAAGGAAGGTAAGGTAGGTATAAAGAGTAAGGTTAAAGGCCTATTTTATGTGAATGACAGTTATCTTTATGAAATAAACAGGATTAAGGATGTGCTTTTAAGCACTGTTCCCAATAGACATCCCGTGAAAGAAGGAGACATAGTTGCTGCAACAAGGATTATCCCTCTTTACATAAAAGAAAGGGAATTAAAAAAGGTTGAGGGGGTAGGGAAAAAGGGTGTAATAAAAATAAGTCCATTTAAGTCCCTCAGGATAGGTTTGGTAATCACCGGGAACGAGGTGTATACCGGCAGGGTAAAGGATGGTTCTTATGTTGTAGAGGAGAAACTGAAAGATTATGGGCTTGAGGTAATAGATAAAATGATAACCCCTGATGATATTTCTGCAATTAGAGATGCTATTTTTAAGCTTTTTGATAAGGATGCTGAAATTGTTATAACTACTGCAGGGCTTTCTGTAGACCCGGATGATGTGACAAAAGAAGGGATAGAATCGACCGGGGCTGAGGTATTATTCTATGGGACACCCGTTTTCCCTGGTGCTATGTTTCTTGTTGCACGCTTGAAAGGGAAATACATTTTGGGTGCACCTGCCTGTGTATATTATAACAGGTATACAGTGTTGGATATAATACTCACAAGAATTATGGCTGGAGAGAAAATACACAAGAATGACATGGTGAAGCTATCGTATGGTGGTTTGTGTTTGAATTGTGATGTGTGCCATTATCCTACGTGTTTTTTTGGGAAAGGACCATGATGGGAAAAAAAATTCCAAATTCCAAATTCCAAATTCCAAATTTAAAAATCACAAATCACAAATCACAAATCACAAATTTAAGGGTGGTGATAAAGGGGGCGGGTGAGATGGCAACCGGTATCGCTCACAGGCTCTTTATGGCGAATATTTGCAATATCTTGATGACAGAGATACCAAAACCGCTAAGCGTGAGAAGAACTGTTGCATTTTCTGAAGCTGTATATAGGGGGGAAATGGAAGTGGAAGGTGTTAAGGCAGAGTATACTGAGAGTTTTGATAATATTTTTGAGGTTTGGAAAAGAAATAAAATAGCTATAATGGTGGACCCTAAATGGAAGATTATTAAAGAATTAAAACCTGATGTTGTAATTGATGCTATCATGGCGAAGAGGAATACAGGGACGAAGAAAAATGAGGCATCTCTTGTAATTGGTGTAGGACCTGGTTTTATAGCCCCTTCAGATGTTCACGTTGTTGTGGAAAGCAACAGAGGGCATAACCTCGGCAGGGTTATATACAATGGTTCTGCAGAACCTCATACAGGGATACCAGCACCTACAGAGGGGATTACCCATGAGCGGGTTCTCAGGTCACCACATGCCGGAAAGATAAAACACGTGATAAAAATTGGAGATGAAGTTAAAAAAGGCGATGTTGTACTCTATGTAAATGGGACACCTGTTCCCGCATCTATTAATGGTTTACTCAGAGGTCTTATTCGTGAGATAAATGTTGGAACGAATGAGAAAGTAGGGGATATAGACCCGAGGGGAAAGAAGGATTATTGCTTTACTATCACAGAGAAGGCAAGGGCTATTGGTGGGGGTGTACTTGAGGCAATTATGCACTTTTGCTTAGCGCTTAGTGCATAGCGAATAGCGGATGGGGAAAATCTTTTGTAAACTCTACGCTCTACGCTGAATACTCTACGCTAAAAGGAGTTGTTGATGGACTTATACGAGATCATTGAACAATACATCAAAAACGGACAGAAAGGAATACTCGCGTCTGTTATATACAGGGCTGGCTCTGCCCCGAGAGATGTGGGGGCAAAGATGTTCGTGGGTGAAGATGGGAAGGCTTTTGGGACCGTTGGTGGTGGCAGGCTTGAAGCTGATGCATACAAGGAAGCACTGGGCATGATGAAAAAGACAAAGACGAAGATACTGCATATCAGAATGGATGCCAGGACGATAGAAGAGGAGGGGATGCTTTGCGGAGGAAATGTAGATATACTTTTGGAACCAATACTCAAAAGGTATAGCGAGGTATACCAGGGAATCAGGTTACTTGAGAAAAAAGGGAAAAGGGGCATTGTTGTCACAAGGTTCGGACAGAATATCTTTTCCAAGACCCTTATTAGACAGGATTTAGAAATTATTGGCGATCCGCTGGACAGAGAAACCGTTGAGAAACTGAAAAATTATTTATATGAAAAGAAGCCTGTGGTTGTTGATGGGGAAGTGGTTGAAGCGATACAGGTATCTTCTCCATTGTATATATTTGGAGCAGGACATGTGTCGCAGTTCCTTTCAAAGATAGCAAAAATAGTAGATTTTCATGTTACAGTGATTGATGACAGAGAAGAATTTGCAAATCAGGAGAGATTTCCTGAGGCTGATGAAATAATTGTTGAAGATTTTAAAGATGTATTCAATTGTCTGGATTTCACAGGGAATGAGTATATAGCGATACTTACCAGGGGTCATAAATACGATGCAGAGGTGCTTGAGGAGTCTCTTAGGAAACCAGTAAAATATATAGGAATGATTGGCAGTAAAAGAAAGGTAAAGATGGTTTACGACCGTCTTAGAGAATACGGTTTTGATGAAAAGACCTTAGATGGCGTACATGCACCTATTGGCATTCACATTCATGCTGAAACACCACAGGAGATAGCCATTAGCATAGTTGCAGAACTTATAAAAGCAAGAGGGGAGCAGCAGGATATTGGTTGACGAAATATTCCCTGATGAAGACACGGAAATAATAGAGCCTGATATAGAGAAAAGCCTGCCAACCCCTTTTGACCCTCTGAAGAAGTATCTCTCCGAGGTATCGAAATACCCGCTTCTTTCAAGGAATGAGGAGTTGAGGCTTGCCATGAAGGTATACAAGCACAAAGACAGGGAAGCGGCACAAAAACTTGTTATTTCGAATCTCAGGCTTGTTGTAAAGATATCCCTTGAATATTACAACACATATCTCAATATCCTTGACCTTATCCAGGAAGGAAATGTGGGATTGCTTCATGCGGTGAAAAAATACAACCCCTATAAGGGTACGAAATTTTCAACCTATGCCTCCTTCTGGATAAGGGCTTATATATTAAAATATATCATGGATTCCTGGAGTCTTGTAAAGATCGGAACTACACAGAGTCAGAGAAAATTATTTTACAGGCTGAATAAAGAAAAACAGAAGCTTGAAGCCCTCGGGGTCTATCCCGCCCCTCAGCTTCTTGCGAGTACCCTTGATGTAAAAGAAGAAGAGATAGAGGATATGGAGAAAAGGCTGGCCTATACCGATGTTTCTCTTGAAGCCCCTCTTTATGAAGAGGGTGAAGATACTGTTATGGATATGATTAAAACGGATGAAAACATAGAGGATGTAATTGCAGATAAAGAAAGGGGCGAAATACTCTCAGGAAAGGTCATGGAATTCAAAAAGACACTTAACGAGAAAGAGGTATATATATTTGAGAAACGTATAATGGCTGAAGAACCTATGACCCTTCAGGAGATAGGAGCTAAATTTAAAATTTCACGAGAAAGGGTCAGACAGATTGAGAACAAAGTTTTGAACAAATTCAGGGTAAGATTTAAAGGAGAGCTTAAAGAGCTCGATTTGTAGTGGTACAGCCTTTAGCTATTAGCTATCAGCCACCAGCTCTCAGTTTATCGCCTACTGCATACTACCTGCTTTATCTCTCTGATAATGTCTCTGACATCAAAATGCTATCAGTTGTCCGAGCCTGAGACTTAATGTGCTATAGTATGAGCTGAATAACAGCACGCCGATAATTATTAATAGTATTCCCATAACCTTCATGGAATAACGCACAATGTGACTAAATCTTTTTAAAAGAGTAAACAATCTATCAAAGATAAGAGCAGATATAATAAATGGTATGGCGAGACCCAGGGAGTAAAGGCTTAAAAGGTAAATGCCTTCCAGTATGTTTTGTGTGGTTGAGGCTATGATAAGTATTGAGGAAAGGGCAGGCCCAACACATGGTGTCCAGCCGACAGAGAATGTTATTCCTACAATGAAAGATCCCAGGAGACCTACAGGTTTTTCCTTTAAGTGGATGATTTTTTCATGATTTAGCATGGGTATTCTTATGATGTTCAGGTAATATAACCCCATTAGTATCAGAATAAGCCCCCCGAATCTCATAATATATGTCTGATATGTGGATAAAAATTTTCCGATCAGCGAGGATGATATGCCCAGCGATACAAATACAACAGAAAATCCAAAAATGAAGGATATGGAATGTATTAACACGATTTTTCTGTATTTTTTAAATTCAAGTTCATTATAATTATCAAAGGTTATGCCGCTTATGAAGATAAGGTATGAAGGGACAAGTGGTAAAATGCATGGGCTGAAAAAGGACAGCATACCTGTTGAAAAGGCTACAATGCTGGTGAAGTCAATAAAGGAGATGAGACCGGTAAAAATCATTGAAGCTATAATATTTGTTTTTCTGTAGGGTTGTCAAATGAAATATGCCTCTATTGATATTGGGACTAATACTGTTTTGCTTTTGATAGTTGATGCAGGTAAAGATGTGCGGGATGTCCTTGACATATCTGCTATTACAAGGTTGGGAGAGGGTTTGAAGAAAAGGGGCAGCCTTTCGAAAAGGGCAATGACACGGACATTCTCGGCCTTAAAAAACTATAAAGAACTTGCGGAAAGACATGGGGTTAGGGATATCTACTGTGTGGGGACGAGTGCCCTAAGAGAGGCAAAAAACAGTGCTGATTTTTTAAAATCAATGAAAGAGAAGTTGGGTATTTCTATCAGAGTAATAAGTGAATACGAAGAGGCTTATTATACCTATCTTTCAATAAAGTATGATGAGCGGATGAAGGGAGAGCAGTTCATCATCATTGATATCGGTGGTGGAAGCACAGAAGTTATAAAGGGTAACAAGGAGGAATTTACAGATTTTGTCTCCTTACCGGTGGGCTCTGTCAAATTGACCGAGATGTTTGTCAGGCATGATCCCTTAGAAGATAATGAAATTGCATCTTTAACAGGTTTTATCAGGGAAACAATTTCATTTCCTTTTGATGGAAAGAATTGCAGGGTCATAGGAACTGCCGGTACAATAACAAACCTTGCGAGTATTATTCTCGGCCTTGAAAATTATGACAAAAGCAGAATCCATGGCCTTAATATATTGTATAAAGATATTGGAGGTGTGATAAAGAGATTGAAGGCTATGACAACATCTGAGAGAAGGATTGTAAAGGGCATGGAGAAGGGCAGGGAGGATATTATCCTCCAGGGTATTATTCTTTTGAAAGAAATTATGTCGTACTTCAAAGCAGATGAGGTAATCGTAAGCGCAAATGGTATGCGGTATGGGGTTATTTATGAAGCACTTGGAATGTAGTTTATAGTTCTTTAAACTTTTATAGTTGACAACTTGTTGACAACTATGGTTTTTTTAAAAGCTTTAAAGTTGTAAACTACCTACCTCTTTACTCTTACAATATTTCAACCCGTATTTAATGATCCCTCTAAAATTTTCCGCTTGAAATTAAAATAAGATTGGAGGACAATGGATAACAAGGGGCGGGGATGACGGGGAACAGTCAGTTTAAAAAAATTACTTTAAGGCACATGAATTTTATTTATATTTTTATGGACGTCCCTCTTTCCTGCGCTGACGTTTGAAATAGCTTGAAGATTAATTGTGCCCGGTGATAGATTTTATTAATCATCTATCGATTTTGACAGACATAAATCTTTTTAATTGGAAATGGATAACGGTCATTTCTATCGAGATCCTGAGTATTCCCGGGATCAATAAATCCAGGCATAACGCTTTGACAAGCAGCTGCATTTATGTTAACCTTTGACATGGTTTGTATGGGAACACGCTATTTCTTTTATACCTGTCCTGACTCTGCGGGCATCCTTAGATCCGCCTTTAAAACAATACTCTAAAAAAGCGATTTATATTTTGTCATCTGTAGGCACGTAAGGTGTTTTCTTTTCGTTTTGGCGCAGGCCCGGCAAGGGTAGGTCTGATAGATGACTAGTTCTCTCAATGAAGGTTGTTATGGGTTCGAGAAATAAAAAATGTTTGAACAAATAAATGTGGTAACGAAGGTTGTCTCCCTTATAAATGAAGGGCTATTTGAACAGGTACGTTATTATTCCGGCAATGAAGAAATATCGAGTGAGTTGTATGATAAAAAGGGTGTCCTTCTTCGTCGGTCAGGTATAATTCCCGACGGCCAGGTGAAGGAGTATTACGGAGACGGTGCGGTTAAAAGGGTAATCACTTTCGAAGATGGCAAAGCTCACGGCAAGGGCATCGATTATTATCCGAGTGGGGAAATCTTTGAGGAAAGCAGTTTCAGTCAAGGCCATTTGCACGGTCCCAGTAGAATGTACAGGCGTGACGGCATACCATGGATAGAGACAGACTACAAAGACGGCAAGCTTCACGGTATCTTTACGAGTTATCACGATAATGGGAATACTGAGACAAGAGCAGAATACAGGGACGGGAAATTAGATGGTTCTTATGCAAAGTACGGTAAATATGGCAACTTACTGGAAGAAGGTACTTTCAGCCAGGGGGAAAAAGAAGGCGAATACACGTCTTATCACGAAACCGGACAGCCGGCAACTGTTGAGAGATATATACAGGGGAAACTCGTCTATTTTGAAGAATTCGATGAGGATGGAAGGGTAATTGCTGCGATAAAATCCGGACAAACAAATGGCGGGAGGTGACGTTATGAAAGGAAGAGTAATCTATATCACGCAGCACGACATGGAAAGACTGCGCGCGCTTATCGAGATTTACAACGGGAAGGATGCAGTGTATCTTGAACGTCTTGAAGAGGAACTCGATAGTGCACGGATAGTGGAACCGAAGAATATCCCGCATGATGTTGTCACCATGAATTCAGTCGTCCGTATCAAGGATTTGGATACCGGCGAAGAAAAGACATTTGCTATTGTCTTTCCCGGTAAAACAGATGCGACAGAAAAGGCCATTTCAATACTGGCACCCGTAGGAACGGCCTTAATCGGTTACAGAGAAGGAGACACGATCGAGTGGGAGGTTCCGGCGGGGACAAAGAGGTTCCAAGTGATCGAGATCATCTATCAGCCGGAACGAGTCGGTAATTATGAACTGTAAAGGACTTATACCGGTTTGTATAAAATATGGTCTAAAACTCAAATATGAAAAACTTGTTATTTCGGATTTTCTATAGTGACCTTCCCCCAAAATAGTGGACACACCGAAAGGCTTGGGTATTATAATACAAAACCAGGAGGTGTGTATGGGTTTAAGGGAAAGAAGGAAATACGACAGGGAATTCAAGATTGAAACGGT
>Ga0172365_10001165_pt1 | contig 18757 bp, 17 predicted proteins | sample LakKivSesite48cm_FD_114535 | JGI IMG/M metagenome (GOLD analysis project Ga0172365, IMG submission 114535) | Sediment microbial communities from Lake Kivu, Rwanda - Sediment site 48cm | ecosystem: Environmental > Aquatic > Freshwater > Lake > Sediment | place: Rwanda: Western Province, Lake... | reverse complement strand
CCTCTCCCGAAGTGTGGGAGAGGGAGGGGGTTGGGGGTGGGAGTGGGCTGGGAGGACACCCTCCACGCCCCCCGGCAGGGAGCTGATTGCCCTCTGCACCCCCGTTGGGGGCCTCAAAAGTTAAAGGAACTTTTGGCGACCTACTTACAGTATCCATTTTTGCGGACTAAGTCCAGTGGGTTCTATCCGCAAGTACCTTGTTTAGAGAAGTGCGGCGGATTGGCTCAAACAGCATATTCCGTGACGGATGGAAAACCGCCACATATGGGGCTGAAAGAGGAAAAACTACTACATCTAGGTATGCTGGAATCGAGCCCGAGCTGATTGCTTAACATCCGCTGGAGGTTTCTCCGTGGGGGTTCGATTCCCTCCCGCCCTATGGCTATCCCTGAGCCCAGTTGAGACGAGGCTATGAGCCTAGGCGTGCAGGTCAAGCTGAATGCGCTGCTGCGCAAATACGCACTCGAAGGAAAGGCGGAGTTTCCCCTCCAGATCACAGAGGGGTGTACCATCGAGGATCTCATCGCCCAGTTGGGTATCCCCCCTTCCCAGGTGGGCTTCGCCACCGTCAACCTCAAGTACACCCCCCGCTCCAGAACCCTAGAGAAAGGCGATCAGGTCATCCTTTTCCCACCGCTTACGGGAGGATAGGAAGGAGAAAACACCATGCTGCAAGGATACGCCGGGAGGATGTTGTTCGTGGATCTCTCGCGTGGGAAGATCCAGGAGGAACCGCTGGATGTGGAGATGGCCCGCAACTTCCTGGGCAACTATGGGATCGGGGCCAAGGTCATCTACGACCGGCAAAAGGGTCACGTTGACCCCCTGGGGCCGGAGAACACCCTGGGCTTCGTCACCGGCCCCCTGGTGGGAGTGCGGGTGCCCTTTGGCATCCGCACCGTCGTGGTGGGCAAATCCCCCCTCACCGGCACCTGGGGCGACACCAGCTCCGGCGGCGGATTTGCCCGCGAGCTGAAGAAGGCAGGGTACGACGCCGTCTTCTTCACCGGCATCTCCGAGAAGCCGGTGGTCCTGTGGGCGAGCGATGGCCAGGCCAAGCTGCGCCCGGCGGACCACCTCTGGAGGCTGGACACCACTCAGACGGAGGAGGCCCTGCGGAAAGAACTGGGGGATCGCCGGGTGCATATCGTCTCCATCGGGTCAGCGGGCGAGAAGTGCTCCCTCATCGCCTGCCCCATCATTGACCAGTACCATGCCCCGGGGCGAAGTGGGCTGGGGGCGGTGATGGGCTCCAAACGGCTCAAGGCGGTGGTGGCACGGGGCACACAGGAGATCCCCGTGGCCGATGGGGAGAGGCTGCAGAAGATAACCCGCCAGGCCATGCAGGCCATGAGCGCCCACATCCGCTCCGATCCGCCGGAGATCAGCAAGTATGGCACCTGTGGAGGCACCGCCGCCTCGGTTTTCAGTGGCGACTGCCCAGTGAAGAACTGGGCTGGCGTGGGCGAGGAGGTGTTCAAAACCGCGGAGCGGATCAGCGATGAGAGCGTGATCGCCTACCAGGTGCGGAAGGACTCTTGCCCTGGCTGTCCGGCGGCCTGCAACGGGATCGTGCGGGTGGAGAGCGGCCCCTACGCTATCCAGAAGGCGGCCAAGCCGGAGTATGAGACCCTGGGCGCTTTCGGAGCCATGCTCCTCAACGATAATCTGGAGTCCATCATCTGGTGTAACCACATCTGCGACCGCTATGGCTTGGACACCATCTCCGTGGGGTGCACCATCGCCTTCGCCATGGAGTGCTACGAGAAGGGGTTGATCACCCAGCGGGAAGCCGATGGCCTGGATCTGAGGTGGGGGAACCACGGGGCCATCGTGGCCCTCACGGAGAAAATGGCCCGCCGAGAGGGGTTCGGAGTGGTGTTGGCCGATGGGGCCAAAGTGGCTGCTGAGCGCATCGGCCGGGGCTCGGGTGCCTATGCCATGCACATCCACGGCCAGGAGCTGCCCATGCACGATCCCAAGTTCGCCCAGCCTCGGGGGTGGCCTCTGGGCGTGGCTTACCAGACGGACGCGACGCCCGGGCGACACACCGTGTCCACCGAGGACCTCGGCCGCGCCTACAACGCCACCGGCATGTGCGACATCGGCCAGTGGTCCTTCAGGGAGTCCGTGGGGCGGGACAAGTTGGGTGAGCTCCTGCTGGCGGTGACCGGGGTGGAGTACTCGCCGGAGGAGCTGAAGGCCGTGGGGGGCCGGATCGGCTGCATCCGCCAGGCCTTCAACCTGCGGGAAGGGTTCTCTCCCCCCGATTTCCGCATGCCCGACCGCGTCACCGGCCATCCCCCCTTTCAGACAGGTCCGCTGGCTGGGGTGAGCCTGGATATGGATGCCTTGGTCCGGGAGCATTTCCAGAGCATGGAATGGGATCCGGAGACCGACCGCCCCAGCCGGGAGCTTCTGGAAAGGCTGGGGGGACTGGAGGAGGTGATCACTGATCTCTACGGAGGGTGTGAGCGAGGGGATTAGCCTCTCTGTATCGGTGCTGCGCCTCACCTGGGAGGAGGGGTACAAAGCGGCGGCCCGAGCGGCGGCCAAGGTCCTCAGTATTTCCCAGCGTGCCTCCTCCTCTCAGGTGGGGCCGGCGCTCCATTTCGGCCCCCTGCCCACCGACCGGCCCCTGCTGGGTGAGCAGGGGTATCTCCTGTGCGTGGAGCGGGTCGCAGGTGAACCGCTGGTACACTGTCTGGGGCAAACCCCCCAGGGGGCCTTTTACGGGCTCCGCGCACTGCGAGGGGCGTGGGAGGGGGAGGCCTCCCTCTCCCTGCCCCTGGGCGCCACTGTTGAAGAGCCTGCCTTCGCCCGTCGAGGGATCGCCGAAGCGGTGTCCCTTGGCTGGTCGTGGGAGACCAGAGGCCAACTCCTCCTCTTCGCCGCGAGACACCAGCTCGACCACTACCTCTACGCCCCCGAGGATGACCTCTACCGGACCACCCACTGGCAGGAGCCCTATCCTCCCCAGCAAGCCCAAGCTCTCAGGGATTTCATCTCCCAGGCCCGCGAACTCTTTGTCAGCGTCATCTATAGCCTGCAGCCCGATCTAGCCCTAACAAGCGAAGTTGATCTGAAGGCGCTGGAAGCCAAGTGCCGCTGGGTGCTGGAAGCGGGGGTGGAGGGAATTGCCCTCCTCTGCGATGCGGGGAAGCGGAGCGCAGAGGAGTGGGCCCAAGTCGCCAACTGGCTTCTGAGCCGGCTGAAAGTAGGGGCGGTTGGCCAACCGCCCCTACTGTGGGTGGGATGGTCCTCTCCTTCCTCAGAGGGCAGTCCGCTGTACGAGCTGGCGCGGGCTCTGGACCCAGAGGTGGAACTGCTGTGGAGCGGGCCGGAATCGGTCAACTCCCGGCTCACAGCCGAGATGGTCACCGCCTTCGTCAACTACGTGGGGCGCAGGCCCTGGCTGTGGGAGAACTACCCGGACAATCGCTTCGCCCCGCAGAGGCTCTTCCTCGGCCCCTACGAAGGCCGCGAGCCGGAGCTGGCCCACCATCTGCGCGGCGTGACCGCTGTTCCCATGCAGCAGGCCCTGGCCTCCCAGATCCCCCTGGCCACCATGGCCGACTTCCTGTGGGACCCGACGAGCTACGACCCGGAGGCGGCCTGGGAGCGGGCCCTGCGGGAAGTAGGGGGCAGGACGGCGGATGGGCTGCGCCAGTTCGCGGGGCTTAATCGCTCCTCTATCCTCAACTACCAGGAGGACGAGGAATTGGAGACCGCTCTGGCCGCCTGGGAGCTGGAGGGCTTCCACGGCTACCTGGCGCGCAAGCTCTTGGCGCTGGAGGATGTGCTCGGCTCCTTGGGACCATTGGGCGACAATCAGCCGCTGATGCAGGAGCTGGCCCTCTGGCTGGAGAAGGCGAGCTATCTGGTGCAGGCCGCATCCCACGCGCTGGAGCTGAGCCATTCGCTGCGGACCACCCGAAAGGACGCCGAAAGGCTGTACCAAGAGACGGTGCTGGGGCTGGGCTGTGCCCGCCAACTGCCCCACATCGTAGCCCCCTTCCGGCTGGACCGTTTCGCCGTGCGTGTGCTGCGTCAAGCGGAGGTCAAGCTGGGCAAACCATTGGGCCGCATCCAGACCACTGCCCCACGGGGGCCCGAGCATCCCTGGGGACTGGCCGCCGATGGCGATATGATGACCTCCTTCCGCGCGACGGCGGATCTGCAGCCGGGCCATTCCATCACCCTCGACATGGGCACGGTGATGAAGGTGCGCTGGGTGCACCTTTCGCAGGGGTATTTCTACTACTGGCCTGCCGGGTGCGTGGAGGAGGGACGGCTGCTCGCCTCTGCTGACGGTGAGACCTGGCAGGAGCTGACCCGCATCAACGGCCCTGGGGCCTGGGAGGTGGACCTGTACCTCGATCCCCCCCAAGCTCTTCGTTACCTGCGGTTGGTGAATGATGCCCCCCGGCCGTGGCCTATGGTGGTGAGGCAATTGGAAGTGTATGAGTGAAATGTGATGCGTGTTCTGCTAGCCTCATGCAATACGCAACACGTATCCGATGACCAGACGTTGAAAGCTGAGGGGTTCATGGGTAGAGGCGAATTCAGCACGACCACAGAGCAGGAGATTGCTCAGGTCCAGGCCATCGCCGAGACACTCCGGGACAATGTGGCCCGGGTGATCGTCGGTAAGGAGGAGGCCGTCGAGTTACTGCTGGTGGCCCTGCTGTGCGAGGGGCATGTCCTCATCGAGGATGTCCCTGGCATTGGCAAGACCACCCTGGCCAAAGCGCTGGCCCGTTCCCTCGGCCTCCGCTTCCAGCGCATTCAGTTCACCCCCGATCTGCTCCCTTCCGATATCACCGGCACCAATGTCTTCAACCAGAAGCTGGCGGAGTTCCAGTATCGCCCCGGGCCGATCATGGCCCAGCTCCTCCTGGCCGATGAGATCAACCGCGCCGGCCCTCGTACCCAGTCCGCCCTGCTGGAGGCCATGCAGGAGCAGCAGGTCACGGTGGATGGCGTCACCCGTCCCCTGCCCCGCCCTTTCATGGTCATCGCCACCCAGAACCCCATCGAACTGGAGGGGACCTTTCCCCTGCCCGAGGCCCAGATTGACCGCTTCCTCATGCGGGTGGCGCTGGGCTATCCCGAGGAGGGAGAGGAGCGGACCATCCTGCGCCGCTTCCGGGAGGCCGATCCCCTGGCGGAGCTGACCTCTGTCGTCAACGGCGAGGTGATCCTGGAGCTGCAGCGCTCTGTCCGCAGGGTCTACGTCCACGAGGCGGTGGAGGGATACATCCTCCGGCTGACCCGCGTCACGCGGTGCAATCCCGATCTGAGGCTAGGAGTCAGTCCCCGAGGGACGATGGCCCTGTACCGCACTGGCCAGGCTTTGGCCGCGATGCAGGGCCGGGGGTACGTCATCCCCGACGATGTGAAGCACCTGGCCCAGCCTGTCCTGGCCCACCGCCTCATCCCCTCCTCGCGCACGCGCCTGCGCGGCCAGACGGCAGGCCAGATACTCGACGATCAGATCGCCGCCGTGCCTGTCCCCGTGGAAGAGATCTGGTCTGAAGGAGGTGTGCCCTGACCAGCCCCCGGTGGAAGTTCCTGCTCGGCCTGCTTTTCCTCCTCAGCGTCCTCCTCCGCGAGCCCATCCTGTTGCTCCTCGATCTGCTCCTCATCCTGGTGGTCCTGGCCTCCACCCTCTGGGGACGTTACAGCCTGGCGCGGGTCACCTATGGGCGTCGCCTGGGCAGCCAGCACCTCTTCTTCGGTGACGAGACCACCCTGGATGTGGAGATCACCAATGGTAAGCTCCTTCCCCTCCCCTGGCTGCAAGCGGAGGACTATTTCCCCCGCGCTCTCGATTTCCTAAAAGGCCATCTGGAGGTCAGCCTCTTCCCCCACCGGGGTATCCTGCGCAACACCCTCTCCCTCCGATGGTACGAGCGGGTGACCCGACGCTACCGCCTGCGGGCGACCCATCGGGGGGTCTACCAGTTGGGTCCCGTCACTCTCCATGCCGGGGACCTCTTCGGTTTCGAGCATCAACACCGTACGCTTGAAGACACAGAACAGTTGATCGTATACCCCCGCATCCTGCCCTTGACTCACTTAGGCCTGCCGGCCGAGTTTCCCTTCGGTGAGGGCCAGCCCCTTCGCCGGGTGGTAGAGGACCCCCTTCGCCTCCGGGGGGCCCATGAGTACCAGTCGGGCGATAGCCTGCGTCACATCCACTGGAGAGCCACCGCCCGCACGGGACGTTTGCAGACCAAGGAGTATGAGCCCGGCGCGACTCGCTACCTGGTCATCTTTCTGAATGTCAGCACAGCCCGCCACATCTACGAGGGGGTGAACCTCTCTCTGCTGGAGTTCCTGATAACTGTGGCCGCCTCCGTCGCCACCGCCGCTGTGGAGGAGGGATGGCAGGTCGGCTTGTATGTGAATGAGTGGGGCATGGGTGACGTCTACATGCACGTCCCCCCCTCCTCTCGGCCCGAGCAACTGATGGTTATCCTGGAGGCCCTGGCCCAGGATATCCTGTGGGGACATGTGAAGCTGGCCAGCCTGCTGAACCTGGAGCTCCCCAGGCTCCCCTATGGAGCAACGGTGGTGGTGATCTCCGCCCTGGTGGATGAGGATCTGCTGAGCGCGCTGCTGGATGTCAAAGCCACAGGCCGGCGGGTGACGCTGCTGGCCGTCGGGGAGCGGGCACAAGGCCCTATGCTACTGCAATCGGACGAGTTTCCTGTCTATTACCTGAGGCTTGAGGGCAAGGACCATGAGGTTGAGAGACTGGAACTGGCTTAGCGTAGGGGCAGTTCGCGAACCGTCCCTAATCGGGCTGGCCCGGGTAGTCATGCGCCTGTGCTGGCTCTATCCCTGGATCGAGGTGGTCAGCTATTCCCTCTTCCAGCTCGATCAGCCCCTCATCCCCCTGTGGCTGATAGGGCTGATCCTCCTGATGAGCTGGGGGCTCACCCTGTGGGCTGTCAGTCAAGAGGCTGTGCTTTGGCGGTGGCAGCTCTCCATCACCGGGCTGGGGCTGGGTTTGCTCCTTTGGCTTCTGTGGTGGCGGCTGTATAGGCCGGCCTTCCCCATCTGGGACATGAGTTGGGCTGAGCACCTGATCCGGGACCTGACGGGTTGGCAGGGGGTGTGGCGCCCTCTCACACTAACCCTCATAGGGGCCTACCTGTGGTGGCGGGGCATCGCCGATGGCCGCACCCCTCCCTGGCATGAGGCCACCTTCCGCTCCTTCAGTGTGGGACTCTTTTGGCTCGTTGCACTGGTGCTTCTCTCCCACTACTGGCCCGCGCTCCGCCCGCCTACGCTCTGGCCGGCGGCGGTGGCCTTCGTGGTCAGCGCACTGATCGCCCTGGCGCTGGTGGACCTGGAGGAGGCGCGGCGGCGGGGCGGGAGGGTGGCGGGCACAAGGCCTACGACGGTGAACCGTTACTGGCTGGTCACCCTCCTGACCACCCTTGGTCTCATCACCCTGCTGGGCCTGACCCTGACCACTATCGCCGCGCCCTCGCGGATCGCCGCGTTGCTGGCCATGCTTACCCCGCTTCTGAACTTCCTGGCGGATATCCTGACCCCTGTGCTCTACTACCTGCTCCTGGCCATCGCCTACCTGCTCTTCTTGATCCTGACCCCCCTCGCCCGGGCTCTGAACCGGTTGATCCGATTCTCGATGCCGGAGCTGGGTCAGGAGCCATCTCCCGAGGACTTCGCCTCGCAGTTTGAGCAGTTGGAACGGAGGAGGGCCCAGGCCCCGCCCTGGCTCGGTGCGACTGCCAAAGTGATGTTCCTGCTCCTTCTGGTGGGGGGCATTGGGCTTATCTTCGCCCTGGCGCTGCGGCGGTACACCCGCCAGGATGAGGAGGGGGTGGAGGAGACGCGGGAGCTCATCTGGTCGCCGGAACTATTGAGGGAGGAATGGCGCGCTCTGATCCAGAGGCTGCGCCGCAGGGGGCGGGGGGCAGGGAAGGCGCAATCCCCCTTCCTCCCGCTGTCAGGGGTGGAACGCGACCGTCGGGCCATCCGCCAGGTCTATCAGCAACTGCTGGTCTGGGCGGGGGATCAGGGGCTGCCCAGGCCGCCGGGTGCCACGCCTCACGAATACGCCGCTGCCCTCGACGACCACTACCCCGCTCCGGAGTGGCGCACCATCACCGAGGCCTATACCTGGGCCCGGTACGCGGTGGACCCCCTGCCGCCGGAGCTGGCTGGTCAGGCGCAGGCCGACTGGCTGCGGCTGTCCCAACGGTGGCAGAATGCAGAGGGCGAATGGCTGATGGCAGGAAGATGATCTGATGGCCTAGATTCGTGCCAGGCCACCTGAGTCGGCATCGATAGGACACTTGACACCCATAACGAAAAGGTTATAATTAGAGCGCGCCGATGGCTAGACAGATGCCTGAGTGGACAATAGAGTTCTATGCCGATGCCCGTGGCAAAAGCGCAGCTCAGGACACCCTCCACTCTGGGAGTTGCGGCCAGGGGCAATTCGACCGATTTACTTTGCCCACACAGGCCGCCGATTCATCATCCTGCACACCTTTCGCAAGGCACGACAAAGGACCCAACCGCGGCACATCACCACTGCTGAGCGGCGTATGGCTGAGTTTCTGGAAAGAGAAGGAAATGAACGCCAATCCGAATATTCGGTTTGAGGATTGGGAAGCTGAGCAAATGAGAGATCCGGAGTTTCGGGCCGCCGTTGAGGAACTGGAACCTAGTTACCAGATAGCCCGGCTGCGAATCTTGCGAGGGCTGACACAAGAGCAGTTGGCTGAGTTAGTGGGCACCAAGCAATCCAGTATTTCCCGGCTGGAGAGCGGGAAGACCGAGCCGAGGCTTTCTTTTCTGCGGCGTGTGGTAGAAGCGCTAGGGGGGCGGCTGGAAATGCGGATTATGCCTCAAGAGGAAGCTTCGGCAGCCGAGCAGCCGTCTATTCCCGTCACTGTGCCACATATCTCCCGTAAACTAGAGAGCGTTTTTGCACCACCAGAGGCTGAGCAGACAGTAAGCGAACTGGAGTAGAGAAACCTCCCGATTCTGGACCGGGAGGTTTCGTTTGTCTGTATTCATTCTCCATCCCCCCGGCTGAAGTCCTGCCCCAGTTCACAGGCAAGCGGCCCATCGCGTCCACCGAATACCCACTGACCCACCAGATCCGACCTCCACTCCCGGAGCACGCGAATCGAATGATTGAGGCTGAGGGGGTTGCCTTCTGGATTGCCCCAGAGTTCGAAGCTTTTAGTTGTAGCTCCTGCCAACAGAGTCCATCACGGCCATGGTGCGACAGTCACCACCACCTTCCGCTCGCACCTGCACGACGCCGTCGTCAAGGCTCTGAAAGGATAGTCATGACGCAGATTTCCATCGTACCCCTGCAAGCCCAGCACGTGGATGCCTGTGCCCGCTTGATGGTAGCCCTGCCCCTGTGGGGCGAGAGCTATGGTGTTACCTACGATGCCGCCCGAATGCGCTTCGAATCCGGCCCAGCAGATAGCGCGGACGTGTACGTCGCGCTGGTCGAGGATGAGATGGTGGGCTTCGGGTGGTTCGTCCGGCGAGGGGCCTTTGCCCGCAGCGGCTATATCCGCCTGTTAGGGGTCCGGGCCGACTGGCAGGGACGCGGCGTGGGCACCCAACTCATGGACTTCACCGAGGAAACACTCTTTGCCGAAGACAAGGACATCTTCCTGTTAACCTTTGCCCCCAACGAGGGCGCTCAGCGCTTCTACCGTCAGCGAGGGTACGAGCAGGTAGGAGTGCTCACCGACTACTCCGGCCCCGGCATTGATGAATGCATCTTCCGCAAGCGGAGGCCAGCCAGTCCTGGCCAGGGGGTGATCGTCGTGGGCCTCATGTCCGGCACCTCTGTGGATGGCATTGACGCCGCCGTGTGCCAAATCGAGGGTGCTCCGCCCCATCTACAGGTGGAACTGCTGTCTTTCACCAGGACTGATTTTGATCCAACGCTGCGGTCGCGCATTTTCCGGGCCTTCTCGCCCCAGACGGGTACGGTGGACCTCATCTGCGCCCTCAACTTCGAGATTGGCGAAGCCTTCGCTCGGGCCGCGCTGCGGGCCGTCGAGAGAGCGGGTCTGGCCCCGGAGGAGGTACACCTCATCGGGTCCCACGGCCAGACCATCTACCACCTGCCGGGCGGCCCCGTGCCCTCGACGCTGCAGATCGGCGAGGCGGCGGTGATCGCCGAGCGCACGGGCGTCACCACCGTTGCCGACTTCCGCGTGGCGGACGTGGCCGCCGGCGGCCAGGGCGCACCACTGGTCAGTTATGTGGACTACCTGCTCTTCCGCCACGAGGGGAAAACGCGCGCCGTGCAGAACATCGGCGGCATCGCCAATGTGACCCTGCTGCCGGCGAGGTGCTCACCGGAGGAGGTGCTGGCCTTCGACACCGGGCCGGGCAACATGCTGATAGACCACGCCGCCCAGCGGGCTACGGATGGGGAATGGAACTGCGACCACAACGGGCAGTTGGCCGCCCGTGGCAAGGTGGACGAGAAGCTGCTGGCCGAGCTGATGTCTCACCCCTACTTGAAGCGTCCGCCACCCAAGACCACCGGCCGCGAGGTGTTCGGAGCGCAGTTGGGCGATCAGATATGGCAACAGGCCAAGGCCCAGGGGCTGGCCGACGAGGACATCGTGGCCACCCTCACGGCCTTTACCGCCCGCTCTATCGCCGACGCCTACCATCGCTTCCTGCCCCCGATGGAGGAAGTGATCCTCGGCGGCGGAGGGAGCCACAATTCCATCCTGCGAGGGATGATCGAAGGGGAACTGGCTCCAGCGCGAGTGCTGCTGCATGAGGATTTCGGCCTCTCCGCCGATGCCAAAGAGGCCCTGGCCTTTGCGGTGCTGGCCTACGAGGCCTGGCACGGGCGGCGGGGAACCTCCCCTCCGCCACCGGTGCATCCCATCGGGTGGTGCTGGGGAAGATCAGTCCGGGACAGAGATGACACTGGTCATGAGCATTGATGGCGGCGGGACCAGGACCGTCGCCGTCGTCGTAGATGAGACGCTGCAGGAACTGGGGCGTGGCCAGGCTGCTTCGGCCAACTACCACAACGTGGGGTTGGAGCGCCTCCGCTACGCCCTATGGATCGCTGCGGATCGCGCCTGCCAGGGAGCGGGCTGCGCATTTGTTGACCTGGTCGCCCTGGGCTGTGGACTGGCCGGGGCGGGCCGCCCGGAGGATCGCCATGTTTTGCGACGGGCCGTGGCCGAGGTGATACCCGTCTCCCCCCTGGTCCTCACCCATGATGCGGAGAGCGCGCTGGTGGGCGGGACGGGCCGTCGAGAGGGCGTGGTCCTCATCTCCGGCACGGGCAGCATGGCCTACGGGGTGAATGCAGAGGGGCGAAGCACGCGGGCGGGAGGCTGGGGGCCGATCTTGGACGACGAGGGCTCGGGCTACTGGATCGGCCTGTCTGGGCTGCGTGCCGCCGTGCGCAGCTACGATGGTCGCGCACCGGCGACAATCGTGGGGGAGCGAATCCTGGCTGCTCTGGGCCTATCCCGAATGAAGGAGCTGGTCGGTTGGGCCAACAGAAGGGGCAGCGTGAAGGAGATCGCAGCCCTCGCCCCCCTGGTCGGCCAATGCGCCCAGGCCAGGGATGAGATTGCGCAGGAAATCCTGAGCCAGGCAGGGAGCAAGCTGGCTGCCCTGGCTGGGGCCGTATTGCGGAAGCTGGGAATGACGGATGCGGCCTGCGAGATCGTGCTGGCTGGTGGCACATTCCACCATCAGCCTTTAGTGGTGCAGGCGCTACGCGAGGAAATGGCCCGGTGTGCGCCCCAGGCACGCCCTATCTGGCCTCGGCATGAGCCCGCTCTGGGCGCAGCACTCCTGGCCCTGATGGAATTGGGGGAATATGGCCGAGATCCTGACTGAGCAGCGCAACCCGGCGACGATGGAGCTGGATCGGATGTCGGCGCTGGAGATCGTGACCGTAATGAACGCTGAGGACGCGAAGGTGGCCCAGGCGGTCGAAAGGGCGCTGCCTCAGATCGGCCGGGCCGTGGAACTGATCGTCCAGCGGCTGGCAAATGGCGGCCGGCTCCTCTACTTCGGCGCTGGCACCAGTGGGCGGCTGGGCGTACTCGACGCCTCGGAGTGCGTGCCCACCTTTAGCGTGCCCCCCACGATGGTCCAGGGCTTCATCGCCGGGGGAGCGCAGGCCCTGACCACCTCGGTCGAGAGGGCGGAGGATGACCGGGAGGGCGGGGCGCAGGCGGTCCGCGAGGAGGTGAGGGTTACTTCCAAGGACATAGTAGTGGGCATCGCCGCCAGTGGGCGCACGCCCTACGTGCTCGGCGCGCTGGAGGAGGCAGGATGGATTGGTGCGGCCACCATCGCCCTGGTGTGTACCGAGGGCTCTCCCCTGGCCGAAAGCGCCGACATCGCCATTGAACTCCTGGTCGGCCCTGAGATGCTCACCGGCTCCACCCGGCTCAAGGCGGGCACAGCGCAGAAAATGGTGCTCAACATGCTCTCCACAGCGACGATGATCCGGCTGGGGAAAGCCTACCAGAACCTGATGGTAGACCTGAGGGCCAGTAGCAACAAGCTGCGAGCCAGAGCGCGGCGGATCGTGCGCACGGTGACGGGGTGTTCGGAGGAGGAGGCGGAGGTGCTGCTGGAGGAGACCGGCTATCGAGTGAAACCGGCGCTGGTGATGGCTTTGGCGGGAGTGGATCGGGAGGAGGCGGAGCGGCGGCTGGAGGCCGCGGGGGCCGGGTGCGGAGGGCAGTGGAGGCTCAAAGCGATGTCTTGTGACCGCGGATCAGGATACTGGCACGCGGTCTCCGTCACTTGCCCCCCAAGGCGTTTGGTGGTAGAATATAAGGGTGGAAACACCAGGCAGCGGTTGCCTGGGTCAGATGGCTTGGAAGGCCCTTGGGATGAGACTCCAGGCCGAGGTGCTTGGAAAGCACCAGAAAGAAAGCAAAGGGAAGGAAAGGGACATGAACATTTACGTTGGAAACCTCTCATATGAGGTCACGGACGAGAATTTGCAAGAGGCCTTCGCGGCCTTTGGCCAGGTCTCATCCGCAAGGGTGGTCAGGGATAGGGACACTGGACGGTCAAGAGGGTTTGGGTTCGTGGAGATGCCGACGCAGGCCGAGGCACAGGCCGCCATTCAAGGGCTGAATGGCAAGGATCTGTGGGGGCGAACCCTCAACGTCAATGAAGCCCGTCCTCGGGCTGAAAGGCGAGAAGGCGAGACGGGCAGGAGAGGCCGCCGCTATTAAGCGGCTCTCGCTTGTCGCATGCCCCGAACACTGATCCGGCAGCCGGAGTGAGGTCCTCATTCACCAGCCGGCGCCCCAGGAACTGACCCTGGAGGACCACCAGGTTTGGGTATTGCTGACAGAGTGAGAAAACCCTCCCGCAGTGCCCGCACTGCGGGAGGGTGCACGTTTCTGGAGAGGAAGATGGAGCGGCCCACTTTTCTTTTCTTGTCCATCTTGGGGGTGCTCCTGTTGGCCCCGCTCGCCCTGGGGGGCTGTCGAAGCGCGACGCCGCCCCCCTGCCCCACGGCCACGCCCTACCCCACCTATACCCCCTATCCCACCTACACCCCACTGACCACTTCCCACCTCCCCCAGCCCGGTGCCCCCGCCTCTCAAGCCATCCCCTGGCAGGAGGCCGAAGCCTATGTCGGCCAGCAGGGCACCGTACAGGGCAAGGTGATCGCCACCCACAACAGCGGCAATGCCGTCTTCCTCAACTTCAGCCCCGACTATGAGCACACCTTCAAGGCGGTGGTCTTCCCTGAGGACTGGAGCAAGTTCCCCCGCCCACCGGAGGAGCTCTTCTACGGGCAGTGGGTGCGCATCACGGGCCTCATCGAAGAGTACAAAGGCGCGCCAGAGATCATTATTCGCCAGCCGGCTCAGATCGAGATCGTAACCGACACGGCTGCCTGTCCCCCCTGTCCCACTCAGGAGCTGCAGCTCATCGCTCCCTCGATCACACCAAGGGCGACTTCCATCCCCCAAGCGGTCGCTCCCACGCATACACCGACGGTGGTCCCCACACCTCTAGAGGTCATCCCCTTCGAGGAGGCTGCCGATTACATTGGTCAAGTGGCCACAGTTGGGGGAGAAGTGGTTGCCACCTATAACTCAGGCAAGGTGGTGTTCCTCAACTTCCACGCGGATTACCGCCATCATTTCAAAGTGGTGATCTTCCCTGAAGCTTGGCCCCTCTTTCCCCAGCCACCGGAGGAGCTCTACCTGCACCAACAGGTGCGGGTCACGGGGTATATCAAAGAATACGAAGGCGCGCCGGAGATCATCGTGGAATCGCCGGAGCAGATCGTGATCCTTGAGGGGGAGTAGATGGCCCGACGGCGGCTGGATGAGCTCCTGGTGGAGAAGGGGCTGTGCGCAGACCGCGATGAGGCCATGCGGCGGGTGATGGCCGGCGAAGTGCTGATGAAGGGGCATACGGCTACCACGCCGGGTGTATTGGTTGACCCGGAGGCCGAGCTGCGGCTGAAACCTGGACGTCGCTACGTTAGCCGTGGGGGGCTCAAACTGGAGGCGGCACTGAAGGCCTTCGGTGTCAATCTCAGCGGCAAGGTCGTGGCCGACGTAGGGGCCTCCACGGGTGGCTTCACCGACTGCGCACTGCAGCGTGGAGCGGGGCGGGTGTATGCCATTGACGTGGCCACTGGCGTGTTGGCCTGGTCGCTGCGCACCGACCCCCGAGTGGTGGTGATGGAGGAAGTCAACGCCATGTACCTGGATGCGCTGCCCGAGCGGGTGGATGTGGTCACCGTGGACCTCTCCTTCACCTCGCTCCGGCGGGTGCTGCCCCAGGCCGTCCGTTGGCTAAAGCCCGAGGGGGAGGTGATCGCTCTCATCAAGCCCCAATATGAGGCCGACTCACCCCATCAACTTGTGGGCGGCGTAGTGGTGTATCCCACCAAGCGGCGACGGATCGTGGTCCGGCTCTTGTGCTGGGCGCAAGGGCAGGGCTGGAGCATCAAGGGGCTGATCGAATCGCCCATCCGGGGCAGCGGCGGCAATTGGGAGTATCTGGTCCATCTGCGCCGGAGTGAAGCAGGCTCGTCTTTGAGCGAGGTGGAGATCGAGGCCATGGGTCGGGGCGATCCAGCTTGGCAATGCTGATGGTAGATGATACATTTTGGTGTGACCAGATGCCAAGCTCGTAGCAGGAGATTATGTGCAGGGATTATGCGGAACAGCCGCTTGAACTGAATGGGAGGGTCAAACGATGCGACAAGTGATCATCTATCCTGGAGAAGATGGCTGCTGGGTGGCTGAATGTCCCACCTTGCCCGGATGCATCAGCCAGGGCAAGACCAAGGAAGAGGCTTCCGGAATATCTGTGAGGCTATCGAGGGATACATCGCCGCACTGGAGGAGGATGGCCTACCGGTTCCCGAGGAGTGGTTTTGAACTTCTGACGGTGGCCGTATGAACAGGTTGCCCGTGGTCTCAGGACGCGAGTGTGTTTGGGCGCTTAAACAGGAGCACAAGACATGGATTTGAAACGACACAGCATCCACACCCAAGCTGTGCACGCCGGCGAGAGGGGGCCGCGCCCCGATTTCACGCCGGTGAGCACTCCTATCTACCACACGGTGGGCTATGTGTACGACTCCATGGCTGACCTGGATGCCATCTTCGGCGGCACGCGCCCTGGCTTCGTGTACCCCCGCTACGGCACGCCCACCAATGAGGCCCTGGAGCGGGCTATAGCCACACTGGAAGGGGGCGAGACAGCCCTCTCCTTCGCCTCCGGCATGGCCGCCATTCACGCTGCACTGCTGGCGGCCGGGGTTGGCGCAGGGCAGGCTGTGGTCGCAGCCCAGGACCTCTACGGCGCGACCTATAGCCTGCTGGATCGGCTGTTTCGCGGATGGGGTGTCCGGGTCCGTTTCGTGGACATCACCGACCTACTGGCGGTGGAGCAAGCAGTGGAAGAAGTCCAGCCCCGGGTCCTGCTGTGCGAGATCATCTCCAACCCGCTGATAAAGGTAGCCGATGTGCCCCGCCTGGCTGAGGTGGCTCATGCCTGTGGTGCGGATCTGTTGGTGGACAACACCTTCGCCACACCCTACCTCTACCGCCCCCTGGCCGACGGCGCCGATTATGTGATCCATTCCACCACCAAGTACCTGGGGGGCCACGGCGACGTGATGGGCGGGGTTGTGGTCACCTCGGCCGCCAATCGGGAGCGGCTGTTTGAGGTGGTCAAGATGGTGGGCGGAAACCTGGGGCCCACCGAGGCCTGGCTGACCCTGCGGGGGATCAAGACCCTTCCCCTGCGCATGGCCCAGCACTGTCGCAACGCCATGGAGGTGGCCCGCTGGCTGGTGGGACATCCCCGCATCCTGCGGGTGAACTATCCGGGCCTGGACTCGCACCCTCAGCACGGACTGGCCGCCGAGCTCTTCCGCGAGGGAGGCTTTGGAGGCATGATCTCCTTCGAGATCGCCGACGCGGATCGAGGGACTGTCTTCTGCTTCATGGAGGCGCTGGAGCTGGTTCTGCCCGCCACCACGCTGGGCGATGTCTACTCTCTCACCCTGCATCCCGCCAGCTCCTCCCATCGGGCCCTGACCCCCGAACAGCGGGCTCAGGTGGGCATCGGCGAAGGGCTCGTGCGGTTATCGGTGGGAATTGAGGCCGCGTCGGATATTATCGCCGATCTGGAACAGGCGTTGGCACAGGTGTAGTTACAGGTTATAAGTTACAAGTTACGAGTTTGTCCAACCTGGAACTCATAACTCGTTACTCGTTACTTTTAGCTCCGAACCGATATCCCTATGACATCTCTGACTTGGCTTCTTGCTCTCTCTCCCATACTGGTGGTCTTGGTGTTGATGGTTGGCTTTCGATGGGGAGGGAACAGGGCAGGGCCCGCAGGCTGGTTCACAGCCCTGCTGGTGGCCCTGCTCTTTTTCGGAGCGACGCCGGAACTGATCGCCTACTCCCAGCTCAAAGCGGCGCTGCTGACCTTCTACGTGCTGTACATCATCTGGATGGCGCTGGTGCTCTTCAACGTGGTGAATGAAGCAGGGGCCATCGAGGTGATCGGGGCGGGCATCGTCCACTTGACCGGCGATCGGGTGATGCAGCTTCTGTTTCTGGGGTGGATTTTCAACGCCTTCCTGCAGGGAGTGGCGGGCTTCGGCGTGCCGGTGGCAGTGGTGGCCCCGCTGCTGGTCGGGCTAGGCTTTCAGCCAGTGGTGGCGGTGAGCGCGGCGGCCATTGGACACGCCTGGTCGGTCACCTTCGGCAGCATCGCCTCCTCTTTCCAGGCCCTCATCGCGGCCACCGGCCTACTGGGGGAGGCGTTGGCTCCCTGGTCGGCTATCCTCCTGGCTCTGGCCTGTCTGGGCTGTGGCTGGTGTGCGGCCCACGCCTACGACGGCTGGCGGGCGCTGCGGCGCGGCTTTCTGCCGGTGCTGCTCATCGGCCTGGCAATGGGGGGGACGCAGTACGTCCTGGCCACGCGCGGGATGTGGAATATCGCCGCCTTCATGGCCGGGCTGGTGGGGTTGGGTGTGGGGACGCTGGTGGTGCGGCTGCCTATCTACCGGGGCGATGAAGTAGGGGCAGTTCGCGAACTGTCCCTACAAGGCTCGAAGGACCCTCGCACTTCTATGGGGCTCCCCTTGGCCCTCTCCGCCTATCTCCTCCTGGTGGCGATCGTCGTCAGCGCGGAGCTGATCCCGTCCCTGAAGGGATTTCTGGGCCAGGTGGTGCTGCGGGTGGATTTCCCCGCCATCATCACCCACTATGGTTGGACCACTCCGGCCGAGGTAGGGCGCACCATTGACCTCTTCGGCCACGCTGGAGCCCTTCTGGCCTACACCGCATTGATAGCCTATGGACTCTACTGGGCCACGGGCCACTATCGGCCTGGTGCACTCCGCCGGATCGCAGCCCACACCCTGCGAAGCGCCGTCCCTTCCAGCCTGGGCATCGCGGCCATGGTGGGCATGGCCACCTTCATGTCCCACAGTGGCATGATTCACCTGTTGGCCGAGGGGTTAAGCCGCAGCGTGGGCCGTGCCTTCCCACTGGCATCGCCCTTTATCGGCCTGTTGGGAACTTTCATGACCGGCTCCAACACCAACTCCAACGTCATCTTCGCCACGCTGCAGCAGCAGACGGCGGAGCTGTTGAGGGTGAGCGCATTGGTGATCCTGGGGGCGCAGACCGCAGGGGGGGCGCTGGGCTCCATGCTGGCCCCGGCCAAGGTGATCGTCGGCTGCTCCACCGCCGGGTTGGCCGGCCGGGAGGGAGAGGTGCTGAAGCGAACCCTGACCTACGGCCTGGTCATTACTGGAGCCATAGGCCTGGTCACCTGGCTGGTGGTCTACGTTTTGAGGTGACATAAAATGACAGAAGGGGATAAGCGCACCTCTTTTAGACGCAAGCACAGCCTGGCTTTGCAGGGAGCAGCGCTGATTGTGGTATTGAGTGTGCCTGTAGCGCTGTACAGGGCGGCGCAGGCGGGAAACCGCCCCTTGCTGTGGGGGCTTGTGGCCATCACGGCAGGAGCGATGGCCTTGGCGGTCTGGGTGGGGTGAGTACTGTGCATCGAGTTTTGGAACCACAGAAACATGAGAATAATCAACGCAAGCTCCAAGCTTCATACTGATAATCCTGCGCAGAACGGGAAGTGTTTTGTCATTGGGATAATTCTGTTAGCCATATTGCTCAGAATTTGGGGTATCAATTTTGGTTTGCCCTATCTCTATCAT
>Ga0172365_10001162_pt1 | contig 18781 bp, 20 predicted proteins | sample LakKivSesite48cm_FD_114535 | JGI IMG/M metagenome (GOLD analysis project Ga0172365, IMG submission 114535) | Sediment microbial communities from Lake Kivu, Rwanda - Sediment site 48cm | ecosystem: Environmental > Aquatic > Freshwater > Lake > Sediment | place: Rwanda: Western Province, Lake... | reverse complement strand
CTGCTTTCTTAGCGAAGGATTTAAATCCGTGGAGCGCAATTTTTGATAGAATCATCGGAAGTCCAATATCACAGACAGGGTAAAACGAAACTTCCTAAGTTTGAAGTTTCGAATTTTTATATCCGAGGGTAAAAAGCAAATTTCAAATTTCACGTTGGGACTTGTTTATGACTAGAATTGGGTCCCTTCCCTACCAATTCATTTTTACATTGAAACATTACGTTTAATATTTTAACAAAAATCCCCCCGCAAATACTGGAACGAGGGGAATAGGATTTCACAACCTTTCCTCATCGAACTTGTTCAAATATACTTATTTGTCCATATCATGTCAAGAAGAATTTCATCCATCCCTTATCGTATTAAGATCAACTTTCTCGTTTGGCTGAAGTTTCCAACGACAAGCCGGATGAAATACATCCCATTGGCCACAGGAACGTCCTGCATATCCGTTCCATCCCACTCTACTTCATATCTCCCGACCTCCTTTTCACCTCGATCCAAAATTTTCACCTGCCTTCCCAATACATCATAGACGGCCAACGTAACAGAAAGCGTTCTGGCAACGTAGAAAGGAACCCGGGTCTTCGGATTGAAGGGATTGGGATAATTGGCCATGAGCGTAAAAAACTGATTGGGAGGTGTAGGGTTCCAGAGGGAAATTTCTTCTGAATAGTCACTTTCGTTTCCCGCTGTATCGTAAGCCGTCACAGCAAAGTAGAACGTTCCAGAATCGGGGAGAGCGGGTATTGTGCAATCGGTAGAAAGCCCCACATGAATACAATAGCGATATTGCCGAGATGCTTTGCCATAATACACCTTATATCCAGAAACGTCCTCCTCTTCGCTGGCAATCCACGTGACGCTTATCTCCTGAGAGGAAAGGTTGCTTCCTCGGAAAAGATAAAAAACCAGCAGTAAACGTATTCCCACTTTTTGGATGGCCAACCTCATCACCGGATGCATAATTGATAATCTATTTTAAACAGGATTGTCTTAAATAAGTTTTAACAAAGAAAGGCCTCCATCGGGGAAAGAATATTCCTATCTGGAGGCCTTGCAAGACCCTAACGCAGAATATGTTGGACGAAAACCTTCTCTATCCCTTGATCGCTTTCGTCCCTCTTTTTTCCCCTAAGGCAAAAACTAAAATTGGCGGACTAAATCTACATCAAAATCTTTGCAATGTCAAGGCAAAAAATGCGACTTTTTTGGGACTTTTTTAGGTCTGTAACTTTTTCATGGACTCGGTGTACGGAGGACAAAGAACGCCCCTCTCGGTCACAAAGGCTGTGATCAAATCGCGGGGTGTTACATCAAAAGCGGGATTGTACACGTCCACATTTTCAGGACCGATCCGGAAGCCGAAACCAAAACTGACTTCTTTGGATTCACGTTCCTCGATGGGAATCCCATCCCCGGAAGGTATGGAGAAATCGAAGGTCGAAACCGGCGCCGCAACGTAGAAGGGAATCGAGTGCTTCTTTGCCAGCACAGCCAAGGTATACGTTCCTATCTTGTTGGCCGTATCTCCGTTTCCTGCTATTCTGTCTGCGCCAACGAGAACACAATAGACCTTTCCCTGCTTCATGAGATATCCGGCTGCCGAATCGCAAATAAGAGTAACATCTATACCCGATGCTTTAAGTTCCCAAGCAGTCAAGCGGGATCCTTGGAGCAAAGGTCTGGTCTCGTCAACATAGACCTTGATCTTTTTTCCCATATCAACGGCTGCATAAATAATTCCCAGTGCCGTTCCGTAATCCGCCGTAGCCAGCGCTCCCGCATTGCAGTGCGTCAAAACCGCAGCCTCTTGAGGAAGAAGATAGGCTCCGTGCTGCCCGATTTGTCGGCAGACGTGACGATCCTCTTCCAAAATGGCCAGGGCTTCCTCAACCAAACGTTCCTTGATTGTTGATACCGATTCTTCACGTAACGAATCCACGACCCTCTGCATCCTTTCCAGAGCCCAGAACAGATTGACAGCCGTGGGACGTGTGGAACGCAGATAAGAAATAGCCTTCCGAAGGTTTTCAATGTACGATTTTCTATTTTTATCTTCGTACTGATGAGCTGCCAGAGCAACTCCCATGGCACCTGCAATCCCAATAGCCGGTGCCCCTCGAATTTGGAGTTTCTGAATAGCCTCTCCCAATACTTTAAAATCGCCCATGTCCAAATAGACAAGCTTTTCAGGAAGCTGCGATTGATCAATGATCCGAACTTTCCCCCCAATCCACTGAATAGTAGAAATCGGCATACCCTATTCTCCCATCAGCTGAACCACGATCTTGCGCTGGCGGGAACGGTTATCAAAATCAATAACCACAATTTGCTGCCATGTGCCCAACAACAACCTCCCTTTCTCGAAGGGCACGGTCAAAGAGGCTCCGATCAAGGCAGCCCGAACGTGAGCGTATCCGTTTCCATCTCCCCAGGTCGCATCGTGATGGTAGGCCTTTGCGACAGGAGCCACCGTCTCGAGTACTTCGGGAAGATCCTTCAAAAGTCCGGGTTCATACTCAATGGTGGTAACCGCAGCCGTAGATCCTGAAACAAAAATCGTTACTTGTCCGCTCTCGAGTCCACTCTGTTCCAGCACCTGACTCACCTGAGAAGACACATCAATATTATCCGTATGCCCTCTGGTTGAAATCTCAATGAAATCGGTTATCACTTTCATTCAGCCGAAAAAAGCCTCCTTACGTCTTCGGATTCACCAAAATAGTGACAGAACCTATCCACAAATTCTTTTGTGCTGTATGAATGGCTCTGGGGTCCGTCTGTCTCCAAAACATAAGCAGCCGCCATACTGCCTATTCTGCCGGAGATCTCCCAAGAGAGTCCGTGAATCATTCCTTTCATCAATCCGGCACGGTAGGCATCTCCCACACCGGTTGGATCAAGAACCTGTTGAGGACTGACTGCAGGAATTTCTATGTTTTTCTCCCGCGTCTGAATCACCGATCCCTCTTCTCCCCGTGTTTCCACGACGGCCTCGGAAAATCTTAAGATGTCCTCATGATCCCAATCCGTTTTCTTTTTAAACAATTCCAGCTCATACGCATTGACAATAACCGCTTTGGCTCCTTCTGCTCCCCGTCGAAGCTCTTCTCCGCTGAGCCGAACCACCTGCTGGCCTGGATCGTAGATAAAAGGTATTTTCATCTCCCGACATTCCCGAACATATTTTATCATGGCATCGGGATCATTCGGTGAAATGATTGCCAGCCCGATATCTTTCCTCGAAAAATCTCTCAACGAAAGCTCCTTGGCAAATTGCATGGCTCCCGTGTAAAAGGAAGCGATCTGGTTTCCCTCCTGATCTGTATTCGCAAAAAATGAAGCGGTGTATTCTTTCTCGAATTCCCGCGTACCCGATGTGTCCACACCCACGTTTTCAAGATCCTTCCTGTAAGAGGCAAAATCCTTTCCGACAGAACCCATCAAGAGAGGCCTCTCACCCAGAAGTGCCAGATTGTAAGCAATATTTGCAGCGCATCCGCCCTTTCGCTGATTCAACGAATCCACCAAAAAACTGACACTGATCCGGTCCAGCTTATCGGGCAGAAAATGATCGGAAAACTTTCCTGGGAACGACATAAGAAAATCAAAGGCGATGGATCCTGTGACAAGAATTTTCAAAAGGCAAACTCCTTCATTCTCTGACAATTCCACTGCTTCGATCGTGTATTCTCTTTTTCAGTTACACTGTTCAGATTGTTTCGTCCTGCAGATGATAATTTATGAATAGCGATGCGCCCTACATTTTCTCTGGCCGGGATATTCCCATGAGGGACAGCCCATTGGCCAGAACAATGCGTGTGGCCCGACAAAGAGCCAGCCGCGCCAAAGTCAACGACGCGTTCGTGGTGACTACCCGCAGCGCAGCATCCTTTTTGCCCGCATGCTGAAACCGATGGTACATCGTAGCCACTTCTTCGAGATAGGCGGGAATTCGATGAAGTTCAAAATCGCCCACTGTCGTAAAGACCACACGGGGATATTTCAGAAGTATTTTTATCAGCGCGATCTCTTCGGACGATCTCAAAACAGAGAGGTCCGCCTCAGCTTCTGGATCAAAACCCTCCTTTTTTGCGTGCCGAAGAATGCTGCATATCCTGGCGTGTGCATACTGCACGTAATATACGGGGTTTTCCTCTGATTGCGTCTTGGCCAAGGTCAGATCAAAATTGAGGTGGCTCGACATGGAACGGTTGAGGAAGAAATAACGAGTCACATCCACACCTACCTCATCCATGAGCTCATCCAGTGTTACGAAGTTGGCTTTTCGGGTTGACATTTTGACTTTTTCGCTGCCTTCTGTTAACGTGACAAATTGATGAATGAGCACTTTTACACGGGACGTATCGTAACCCAGCGCTCTGAGCCCGGCCAACACATCGGGATAGGTGGCGATATGATCTGCTCCAAAAATATCCACGATCAGGTCAAATCCTCTTTCCATTTTATCCTTATGGTAAGCAATATCGGGCAGCCTGTAGGTCGGCTCTCCACTGGACTTGATGACAACCCGATCTTGATCCAGCCCGAAACGTGTCGCCCGAAACCAGACAGCTCCCTCTTTGTCGTAGACCAGATCCTTCGCCCGCAATGTCTTCACGACCTCATCAATTTTCCCCGTTTCGTAAAGGGATTTCTCGTTATAATAAACATCAAAATGGATGCCCAGTCTGAGGAGCGTCTTTTTGATATCTTCAAATATGTCCTTTTCAGCCAGCTTCTGAAAATAGTCGAGTTCTTCCGCATCCTTCAATGAAGCGCCTCTTTCATTCACGGCTTTCTTGGCAATCTCACGAATGTACTCTCCCTGGTAATAATCCTCTGGAAACGACAAGGATTCGCCCAACAGCTGCTTTGCCCGCAATCTAACCGAATCGGCAAGCACACGCATCTGCCGACCGGCATCGTTAAAATAGTATTCTCGGGTGACGTGATAACCTGTCGCTTCCATAATCCTGGCAATGGTATCTCCCAAAACGGCCTGCCTCCCGTGACCGATGGTCAGTGGGCCGGTCGGATTCGCACTCACAAACTCTATTTGAACTTTTATTCCCCTGCCCTGTGCTCCGTGGCCGAAAGTATCTCCCTCTTTCAGAATATTCTGAAGCTGCATAAAAAGATACCTTGGACTGAATGTAAAATTGATAAAACCTGAACCTGCCACTTCCACTTTTTGAATCCACGCATCATCCCATTCCATTGCATTCACGAGGGTGTGAGCTATTTCTCTGGGACTCTTCTTTTCTCTTGAAGCCAGAGAAAAAGCCACATTGGTTGTCAGATCCCCGTGTCCTTTTTGTTTCCCTTCAACCAACTCAATCTCTAAAGGGAGACCGGTATGAAAATCCGCTTTCAGTACCGCCTTCTGAATTCGTTCTCGAATGTAGGTTTCAATCTCCATACGGCTTCATTCCGAAATAGACTCCATCTCAGCATCTCCCCACAATCTTTCCAGTCCGTAAAACTGCCTGGTTTCTTTACGAAAAATATGAACCACCACATCCACATAATCCAAAAGAACCCAGTTGAGGTATTCGTATCCCTCCGTGTGCCATACCCTCACGCCTTCCTCTTCCATTCCTTCAACCACGGCATCGGCAATGGCTTTCACCTGCGCGTCCGATTCTCCATGGCAAATAATAAAAAAATCACACACCGAATTCAAGGGGCGCAGATCCAGTAAAGAAACATCCTGCGCTTTTTTTGAAAGGGAGTATGCCGCAATCTTTCTTGCAATCGAATAGGAATCACCCTCAGGCATACTATTTCTCCATGCGCTGCCAACTTTCCAGTTGTGCATAATCCTTGCCGAGGATGACTGAGGCGTCAATCAAATACGCTTCGTTCACTTCCTGAAGTACACGCTCCCTTCCCAATCCCAAGGCTTCCGCGATGCGGATTCCATTCTCCAGCCGGCCGCGCCGATCAATGACCACTGTTGTCAAAACGTTAAAGTTTGGTACGTTCAATTCCTCCTCGTAATTGGCCGTCTTTACAACATCAAATCCTTTCATTCGTAGATAGTCGGTAAATTGGTTGGCAATCCCTGGAACGCCGCATCCGTTCAACACCTCAATTTGCAGAATCTTGGATTCCTCTGAAACCACACTTTTTTCAGGGACTCCCTTCGGCTTTGAGCATTGCTTGACAATATAAAACACAAGTACCAAATCAAACAGAAGGAACAGGATAATAAGGGATTTGATCAGTCCATCTTTCCAACTGATTTTCATTCTTCGACGGATTCTTTTTTGAGGTAGTTGGGTCGAAAGTTTTCGAATGGGACGTATTCTCCGTCTTCTGTACGGAGCCATCGCATCCTCCTCCTATAAAAAAAATGACCGAGAAAAATTTTCTCGGCCGAAAAAATTTTGCACCATATTCATCAAAATATTACAATCCGACATTCCTCAGAGATTACCACCTATAGTAATAGGGTGACATGAAAGAAGATGGGAGCACCTGATAATCAATGGTGAACGACATCGTCTCCGTGGGTTTGTACTGCAACATGGCCCGCTGGAGAAAAAGCTTTCCATTGATTCCATTGTTTGTTCCAAGTCCTCCCAGCGGTTGATGGAGATATCCGATCCGGACCTGCATCATCAAGGGATTCGAAACCTGAAAGTTCATGGTGTTCAAATAAAGTCCCTGATTGAAACTCTGATTGCCTATGGAATAAAATGACATGGTGTAGCTCTGGGACATGCTGAACCTGGATGGATCAATGAGACTGTCCAGAAATCCCTTCGATTTTTGAAACATTTCGGAAGGGAGAAACACATTGCTTTTGGGTGCCTCGGACTGAGCCCTTACAAAACAAGGGACCAGGATCACCATCAAAAGAACGCCTAAAATGATACACTTTCTCATGGCAGTTCACCTCGTGTCAATAAAATTTCTTGTATAAATTATACAAATAAAAACATAAAAGTCAACCTTTTTTTTATAACCTCCGCATCAATCGCATTCCTTAGAACACGCTTTTCCTAAAATCGAATACACGTATGCCGTCTCTCATGCGTGCGGCAACGCACTATTTTTATATTCCCCGATCAAATTGAAATCTATTTTCCGCATGTCCCGAAACACACGTGCCACCCGAACACGGACGGGATCTCCCAAACGATAACTGTTTCCCCTGTTCTGTCCAATAAGCGAGTAGCCCTTTTCATCAAACACATAGTAATCGTCGTCCAGTGCTTTGATTGGAACCAATCCCTCTACCAAGTATTCTGTTATCTCCACAAAAATTCCAAAGGGGGCAACTCCAGAGATCACGCCCTCAAAGGATTCCCCTGTGCGATTTTCCATAAATTCCACCTGTTTGATTTTCACAGACTCACGCTCCGCTTCCTGCGCTGTGATTTCTCTCTCTGTGGCGATCTGACAAATTTCCGAGAGTTTGGCCGGCAGCTTTGGCAATTCGGGTTTTTCCTGGCAGTACATTTTCAAGAGACGGTGAACCATGAGGTCCGGATATCTCCGGATAGGTGACGTAAAATGCGTGTACTGTTTAAAAGCCAAACCAAAGTGCCCCACATTCTTCGTGGAATACACCGCCTTCATCATTGTGCGCAACGCGACCTCTTTGACAATCATTTCATGCTTCGTTCCTTCCACCTGTTTTAGGAGGGACTGAAATTTCTTGGGGGTCATTTTTTCCCCGGGATCAAAAGAATACCCCAACGCCCGCACAAAAAGGACGAAGGATTCCAATTTTTTCCCTTGCGGTTTCTCGTGAACCCGGTAGACAAACGGGAACTTCCTGCCTGTCTTGAGTCTCACCTTTTGAATGTGTTCTGCAACTGTCTTGTTGGCCAGCAGCATGAACGCTTCGATCAGTTTGTGACTCTCGTACCGCGCTTTGATTTTCAGATCCACGGGTCGCCCCTTTGTGTCCAAAACCACTTCTGCTTCCGGAGCATCAAAATCAATGCTGCCCTCCTCACGCCATCGCGCCAGGAGACACTGGCTCAGATCTGCCATGTCCAAAAGTGTTTTTACCAGAGAACCTTCATAGCCAAGCGACGAAGAAAAAAAGTGATCCTGCCGTTTTTGACTTTTCGCCTTCCCAAATTCATGAATGATTCCATGGACTTCCTTGTAGGTGAGTCTGTAGCGGCTATGAATGAGTGATTCCCGGATCTGATAATTTTCAAGAACACCTTCAGGAGTCAATTCCATGAGAACGCTTAACGTCAGCCGATCCTTCAGCGGCTTGAGACTGCAAAGCTCATTGGACAGCCGATGCGGAAGCATAGGAATGACCCGATCCACCAAATACACACTGCTTCCCCTTTTCAACGCTTCGAGGTCCGTGGCCGAACCGATCGGTACAAAAGCACTCACATCCGCAATATGAACACCCAGCAAGTAATTGCCGCTGGCCGTATGCTCCAGTGAGACCGCATCGTCAAAATCTTTGGCATCCTCGGGATCAATGGTAAAGATGAAGGTGTCTCGCAAATCCAAACGATTCTTCCACATCGGGTCGGATATCTCCTCAGGAAGAGCTTTCATCTCCCTTTCCACGGCTCTTGGAAAACCCAGCGGCAGGCCAAACGTATGAATTACCGAAAGAACGTCCACTCCTTTTTCTTCAGGGAGACCCAAGACATCCATCACTTTTCCTTCAGGCAGTCTCCGACCATTTCCCCATTTGGTGATTTCCACAACCACTTTCTGACCGGCTTTGGCTTCCCCCCGATCGGATTCGCTCACATAGATATCTCGGCTGAGCTTTAGTTCATCTGGGATGACAACATGATAGGTTCCCGCTTCCTGAAACGTACCGACAATTCGCGTGTACCCCCTTTTCAAGACTTCGACCACCTTGCCTTCCGGAAGCTTGCCCACAGGTTGTGCCCAAAGAAGAACCTTCACCCGATCCCTGTGGAGGGCCGTGCCCATGTTCTTCTGACTGACAAACACGTCTTCTCCTTGATCGTCCCGGAACACAAATCCATAACCTTGCGTCTTCACATGGAGAATTCCTGTCACCTCAATGGGTTTTCGAAGTCTGCCGTATTTATTCCCCTTATACCTTGAAAGCCTTCCCTCTTCTGCCAGATGCCGGACAGTTTTTTTAAACTGTTGATAGTTCCGGTTCGGCACCCTGAGATGGCGAGCCAATTCTCGACTCTTGTAGATCTGATCCGGATGCGTATCCAGAAAAGAAAAAAGCTTGTCTTCGATTTGCTTATATTTTTCTTTTGCCATTCATCCATTCCGCAAATTTCTGTTTAAAGTGTACACATTCCTTCCGTGAAAAGCAACATCAATGTTTTCGGGTGTCCGATTCCAAAGCAATTTCACGAAGGTTACAAAAACACCCTCCTTTTCTTTGTTAGCGAGAAATCCATCGGCCCATGATGTACATGATGTCCCGCACCATTTATTCTCACATGTTACTCTTTGACTTGCTATCGGATTACACCGTCTCTTCAGACGAAAAACGATGTTATGCGTTTCCGGACTTGAAATCTTTAAAAAGATTTCCTACTTTAAAACCATGAAGACACCTCTGGAATCCGTTCGTCTCGACCGCTGGCTGATGGCGGCCCGTTTTTATAAAACCCGAACTCAGGCAGCCAAAGCCTGTGAGGGACACAAAGTCAAGGTAAATGGCACTGCTGCAAAACCTCACAAGTTTTTGCGCATCGGTGATAAATTGACCATCCATCACCACGGACAATACCGAAACATTGAGATTCTGGCTCTGGCCCAACGCGGACTTCCTCCCAAAGAAGCAAAAAAGCTCTATCAAGAAGAGATGAAAAACATCCTTTCCAAGGCAAGTGAAGAAATTTTTTTGCTCTATCGGGAAACAGAAAAAAAATTCCGAACAAAATTTAAGGGCAGGCCGACCAAACGCGAAAGAAGGCAAATAGAAAAACTGAAGGGAAGATTGTAATGGACACACCCACCCTTGATAAAGTTTTGACCCTTCTCAAAAAGGAGTCCTCTAATTGGAACGTTCCTATTGTCACTCAAGTTGCCCAACGCTCCAGAGATCCCTTTCACGTACTCATTTCTACTCTTCTAAGTCTCAGAACCAAAGATGTAGTCACTACAGAGGCATCCCGCCGATTATTTCACAAGGCAAATTCTCCTCAATCCATGCTCCAATTGTCCGCTGAAAAAATTCAGAAACTCATCTACCCCGTAGGCTTTTATAAGAGGAAGGCCGAAAACATTCTCCGCGTATGCAGGATTCTTATTGAGAAATACAACAGCCGGGTCCCAGACAATCTGAACGAACTCCTTACCTTACCCGGTGTCGGCCGCAAAACGGCAAACCTTGCCCTCACGCTTGGCTATGGAAAACCGGGGATTTGCGTGGATACCCACGTTCACCGTGTTTCCAATCGCCTGGGATACGTAAAAACCAAGACACCGGAACAGACAGAAATGGCCCTCAGGGAAAAACTTCCCCAAAAATGGTGGATACCGATTAATGATATTTTCGTCGCTTTTGGCCAGACGCTGTGCAAGCCCATCAGCCCGTGGTGCAGCAGGTGTGCAGTGGAGAAGCTGTGTGAGAAGGTTTCGGTAATACGGAATCGTTAAAAAAGAAAAGATTATCCATCTTTAAGGTAATAAACAACCTGAGAATATGTAATAGATTGAATTATACCACGTTTTTATTTGAAAATCAGTTGATAAAAATAATCGCTTATGTCTTTGCGAAAATGTTTTTTTAAACAATTTAGAAGCTGCTTTAAACAATCATCAGTTAGTGTAAATTTGTATTCGATAACTTTGTACATTCCCAATCGTATTAGTTCTTCTAATTGGATTGGATAAATAGGGACCAGTTGGACATATGTTGGAACATCAAATCTTTGCCATTCTTTGGGAATAAAAAATACTTTTTTATCGGGATTGCACCCCTTTTGTGCACCTTTATATCTTTCATTTTGGGATGTTGTCTTTAATGAAAGGCATAGTGATTTACGTTCTTTTTTATTCAAAACAATTAAAAGTTTTCGCCCGATTGAGCCATTTTGATATTTAAATTGGGAATGAAAATAGACGTCGCCTGGCTTAGGCATATTTTATATGGGTTTTATGTTGAAATTTTCAAGCATCTCAAAGTGTTCTTTTAAATTTTCCCTTGCTTCTTCACTTGAAATGCATGAGTCTTTTTGTTGTAGGGCAAGTTTATAATCAATGAGTTTATTTAATCCATATTTTTCTTTTGTAATTGTCCAAGGTCTATCCTTCTCGTGCGATATTTTCGACATTGTGCCAGCTGTACAAGTTTTATATTGTAATACAAGTCTTTTTAATATATCTAATTCTCGTTGCGAAAAAATTGAAAGGTCTAGTTTTGATCTTGGTTTGGCTTTAAAAATGTATTCTATATACTCACCATCTCTCTCTGCATACTTTTCAATATGGATGCCAATATCTCTTTTGAAATCTTCTGGGACGTTACCGTTTTTAAACTCAAGCCACAATTCTCTTGGTACAGGCCCATTCTTAAATGTATAGTATTGCAACCCTATTGACGGATAGCCCGTCTCACAAAAATGTTCAAAGTCGAACCAATTTAACAACTTAAACATTTTTGTCATATTAGGATGTTTTACATTTTTAGCAAAATAAAGAATGGTATACAGAAGTTTTTTACGATAGAAATTATTCATTATTTTTTATGTTTGATAATTTAATTGATAAAATTTATCTATACTCACGGTTAAAGTCAAGTGGATTTTAATATGCAAATTTTATTTCGTGCAAATATGATACCATGTAATTGGATAAACTGTTTCAACATAGAAGTGCCCCATTTGAAATCCGAACTGCCATCTATATTTCGGTTTATTGGTTTATGTTTATGCATGGATAGTCCATGTATCCGCCGTTTGATAAATGATCCTAAATCGTCGTGGTAAGATTAAAAGGGTTTGAATAATTATTGAAGATATCACATCTAAATTGTAAAACATACAACACAGAAAGGCTTACACGAAAATACAACGCAATTAATAATCTTGATATTGTTTAATCGTAGTTAAATTTTTGCATCCATTGAGCAACAGATTTCGGATAGGAAGGGGCGTCTTTAGATTCGCATACGAAGATCAAGTCATCTATTGACTTTGTTTTGAATTTATTGGTTAGTGTATTAGAAACTTGCAAAGGCGTTTCTGTGGTCATAATAAAATAACAGGATGAATATAAATTCATGTCTACTAATTCAACATTATATTTCTTTTGTAAAAATGGATAGACTTCGTCTTTAAAGGCTCTTTGGGTATCATTGATTAAAACGAGAATGATTTTGGTTCGTTTTTTCTTTTTGATAAATGATATAAATTTACACATGGTAAACCTCCTTTCTAAATGCAAAAAGACGCTGATGAGAATAGCCTTATCTCACCTAAAAAGTATATAGAATTAATTTTTAAAAGTCAACTTTTATTTATGGGTTTTCGAAATAAACTACCAAAAATTAAATCAAAATACATTTTATTATGCGATATCTCGTACAATACCCATATAAGGCATTTTTTAAACATGCGGTATGAACCCCACCATATCAAGCCTGCCTCAGGCGGGCAGGGTGAGGATTTTAACGATTATCACCGATCCTGTCAGTAGCACATTATTTCATCATGATCATCCGCTTTGTCTCAACAATCTGACCCCCTGACATCAATTGATAAAAATAGATGCCACTGGGAACACAGATGCCTTGAAAATCCTTTCCGTCCCATCGCACGAAATACCGTCCTGGATCGTGCATCTTATTAATGAGTGTCACAACTTCTTTACCGAGCACATTGTAAATACGAATGGTTGTTTGTTGTTGGGATTCCTCCTTTGATACATGATACCATATCGTCGTGGACGAATTAAAAGGATTTGGATAATTATTGAAGAGCCTGCATTCTTCAGGCACAACAGGGCCTTCCCCAAGACAGACAAAAATGGGGCCTACCATTTGAATCTGGCCATCCAGACACACCTCTTCAAGTTTGTACCAATAGCCATTCCCCGACTTGACATTCCGATCCACAAATTTGTACTGACCCCCCATGGAACTATTCCCGCAAGACGGAATCAGGGCCGTTGTAATTTTTTGATAAGGCCCTGTCTCCGTCTCGGAACGGATCACATGAAACCCAAGGATCCCCACTTCGCTTTCCGTTGACCAGCGAAGAATGATGGCTCCCTCAAAAGCAACCGCGGAGAAAGAAAAAAAGGTGACAGGAAGAGAAATATCTGTTAACTCGTGGGAGGAACCCGCCGAACCACTGTTCCAGCCGGAAGTATCTTCAGCGTAAATTGAGTTGTCCCCATTCCGTGCCTGGAGTTTAGCTATGTCAGTAGCAGCCGGTACCGACATTTCCCAGAAACCCGAAGCAGGAGAACTTGGATAGTTTGCAGCTGTTGGAAAATTATCGTTAATCCCATTGTCTTCTGCAACCCAAGTACCAAGAACATTACCACTTCCATCAAGCGCAACTATTACTCTACCTGCTGGCGGGTTTCCGTGGTCGCGAATCCAAGAGCCATTGGCAGACATATCTAATAAATTCGCAAGGGAATACTCCTCACTGGTTAAATACTTGTCGGTATCGGTTGCCTTAGCTGCTCTCATCTTGAAGACGGTAAACCCATGGTATTTCGCGTAATACCAGCCTGACCAGTTGCCGTTCTCGTCAATGTGAATGGGCTGCTGGTCGACCCAGCTCGTAATGATGATCCAATCACTACCGTCCCAATGGCAAAATACCTTACTACCGCTATAACCCTTTAGATAAGCATCCACCCCAGCGCAATCGCTCCATCCCGAAATAGTTACATGGACAGCGAATGGGGTAGAGTCAACCCCGTCAGTGCCATCTACGTATTGTGGAATTACATCTGCAACTATGGTCTGAGCACTGAGTATTCTGGCTATCCCCAACACAATTGTCCCAACTACCAGCACAAGGCTCAGTCTTTTCACGCCGACCTCCTTCATTCATCAGCTTCTTTATCCATGAATATAAAAATTACAAATTAGAAATGATGAAAAGATTATTTCATCTTCACCATTCTTTTTGTTTGCACGACTCGCCCTTCAGATACCAGTTGATAAAAATAGATGCCGCTGGATACTTCTTTTCCGAATTTATCACATCCATTCCAATCCGCAGAATATTTTCCTGGACTGTGTATTTTATCAACAAGTGTCACCACTTCTTCTCCAAGGATGTTATAGATCTTTAATGAGATAAAACAAAATGAGCCTTCTCCAGATACTTTGTATTCAATTTTTGTGGAAGGATTAAACGGATTGGGATAATTATCAAAAAGTTCAAATTCATCCGGTAAAGGTTTCCAAAACGGATGGACGGAAAGCGTGACATCTCCATAGATTCTGAAAGCGAAATCTCCTACTTGACTGCCACTCCATTCCCCGGAGCCATTCAAGTTATATGTTTTTCGGTATCCCCGGTCATACGTATTGGATGTGGAACGATGCCAGCAGTACGCATCGTTATCGCCCGACTGTTCAACCGTACTTGCAACAATCCAGTATTTGTTTGATGATCCGGTATTCAAGATTATTGTTTGATCAGAATACGAAATGTAATTCCACTCTCCTAAAACAGGAGTGAGCGTTTTTTCCGATCCTGGGATAAGAGTACCGGGAATATTCCCATCCGCATTATCATAAAGCGAGAGAGTAATATCTCCTGTGGGTGACCCATAATCTGTTGATTTCAGCAAAATTCCCAAACCGCTTATGGGTTGAACATCTTCTTCATCCAAATAAAATTGCTGTGCTTGTTTTATTTGATACCCATCCACCTTTCCTAAATAAGCGCTGCTTTCATTGCTATCATGCTCTTCAATAATCGAACCCGAAGGTGGAATAGTTGATGCCAACAGAAATATCGTTATGAATAAAACGAAAAAAAAGATGCCCCTATTTTTTAAAGAATCCATCACTCCGCCCTCCTTGAATTAAGGTGATATTTTAAACCCATGTTCTGAAAAATGAAAAATCCCCTCTCTTTTCCCAATGAGAAAAGAAAAATCCACCCCTGTAGAATTTTTAAAAAAGATAAAGTTGAATGATTGGCCAGCGCAGCAAAATCAAGGCAAGAAAATCTTTGTGACCATAAAGTATGTAAAACAGTTCCACACAGGACGTTTTATACTCTCGATATCACCCCCTTTTTAGTAGTACCGTTATTGAGGAGCCGATTCACATTGTTTGTAATGAATGTTGGTATTCTAAAATCTATTATGCTGTGAAGTATAAAAATGGGTAAGAAACGGTGCTAATATAATAATATCTATTTTATTTGTCAAGAAAAAAATTAAATAAGAATCAAAATACGTTTTATCATGCGATATTTCGCACAATACTCATACAAAGAAAAAATCTTGAAACCCTTCTGAAAAAAATGCAACGGCATGAAATCTTGACTTTTCCCGTTTTACAGATTATATTTTCAAAACTCAGCGATCTCTATTCAAGTTCGATCCTTTAAAAATCAAACAGTAAATTGTATTAAATATTCCTAATCTCATTTGGCGGAATCTCTTTCTCTCATTAAAGTAAACACAAAAACATTCATCCTACAATCATTAGGCAAAGGAACAAATCATGGAAAACAAAAAAAAGATTGGTGTGCTTACTGGAGGTGGTGATTGTCCTGGGCTGAATGCGGTTATCCGTGGGGTAGTCAAGGCAAGCATAAGTCAGTACCACATGAATGTCATTGGCATTGAAGACGGATACGAAGGTCTCATCGAAAGACGCGTTGTTCCGTTGAACTGGGAAAAAGTCTCTGGCATTTTAACGCAGGGAGGTACTATTCTTGGCACATCCAACCTTGCCAATCCTTTTCGTTGGCCGATAAAAGAAAGAAGGGGCATTGTCTTTAAAGATGTTTCAAATCAGGTGGCTGATTATATCCAAGAACTCGGTTTGGACAACGTGGTCTGTATTGGCGGAGATGGCACAATGGCCATTGCCCATCAGTTGAGTCAGAAAGGTATCCGCCTGGTAGGTGTGCCCAAAACCATAGACAACGATATCTTGGGAACAGACATCACTTTTGGATTTGATTCCGCTGTCAATGTTGCCACCGAGGCCATTGATAGAATCCATTCCACAGCCATGTCCCATCATCGCGTAATGATCGTAGAAGTCATGGGGCGATACGCAGGTTGGCTGGCCCTGGAATCTGGCATTGCTGGAGGCGGCGACATCATCCTCATACCTGAGATCCCTTACTCTGTAGATACAATTTGCAAAGTGGTGACAAGGCGCAGCAAAGAAGGTCGTCGGTTTAGCATTGTGGTCGTCGCTGAAGGAGCCAGACCCAAAGGGGGCAGGCAAGTTTTTCAGCGCATGGTCAAGAAAAGCACCGATCCCGTTCGCCTTGGCGGAATAAGTCACAAAGTTGCTTCAGAAATCGAAAAACGTACTGGACTGGAGTGCCGGGTGACCATACTGGGACATCTGCAGCGCGGCGGGACGCCCTCCTCCTTTGATCGTATCCTCGCAACCCAATTCGGAGTAAAAGCTGCGGAGTTGTGCCATGACGGTGTCAGCGGCGTGATGGTAGCTCTTCGCGGTAAAGATATTGTGACAGTTCCTCTCAGTGATATCGGTGGAAAGACACGGATCGTTGATAAAGACCATCCCCTAATCCAAGTGGCAAGGAGAGTGGGAACCTGCATGGGAAATTGATAAATGGGACGTAATGCAATGCCGTAAGAAAAATCGTACGACTTCTCCACGTTCGAAAAAAGGACTCAATAAAAAAAACCCCCGTTCAAAGAACTGAATCGGGGGTTTTCGTTTTTCGATGGGAAATTAAATTTTCTTTACGTTCGCCGCTTGAGCTCCTTTGGGCCCCTGGGTAATTTCAAACTCCACCTTATCTCCTGCATCCAGCGACTTAAATCCATCTCCTTCAATAGCGCTGTAGTGAATGAAGACATCCTCCCCACCTTCCCGTTCGATAAAACCAAATCCCTTGGTTCTGTTGAACCATTTGACAGTTCCGGTTTCCATGGTTCACCCTTTCTGTTGATCGTTAAACCGTGTACAACCAGCTTTTCACCTCTTCGAAGATAGTATCGCTTCGAAAATTTCAGGCATTTTTCTTTGCTGGTTTGGTCATGCAACCTAAACAGCAAAGGGACTTCTCAAAGGCACACAAGCGGTGTACTGCTAATTACCTCTGAATATACAATCCGTTAATAGCAAATGCAAGTGTTTTTTTATTAACGCCTGGAACACGGATTTGTGGTCAATGTAACAAGAATTGCTCGATAGACACGGAGAAGAAAGAAATGTGTATCGGATATTTTCAAAGGATGATCAAAAACAAGCTGAAAATCTTTCAGAAAATCAAAGATGAATCTATCAAAGAAGCTAAAACTCAATCACATCCGGGATGAAGGTATCATTTTATGAAAATTTCAAGAGGAAAATGCATCATCTTTCTATCAGGCGAAGGGTGGAATTGAAGATGACGGGATGCGTATTTACGCCATGCCCCCTCCATGCTTTTCTATCAAATGAGTGCAACATGGAACACGCACACTCATTCTCTTTTATAACAAAGAAAGTTCCGTTGTTTGCCGTGTTACCCGCCTTTTAAACTTTATGACTCAATCTGAAAACAACAGGTTCCGCAGACTCATCTTGATCTCGCTTAACGCGGACAATGAGTGCGAAAGTACTGTCACCTGCAAAATCGTAAATCTCCTTCCATTTGTTAGCCAAATACCACGCAGCACCGGATGTTCCCCATTCACCCCTGCCGGCACAAACAAACCAATTGCGTTTGGGAAACTGCGCCGGATGGATCTTGAGTATAAGGCCATAATCGAAATCGGCTTCAAACTCAACGACTGATTCTCCTGTATGCGCAGAGGTAAAAAGACTGTTGTCAAATTTCAATAGGTTGTTTGCGGCATTATCGATGGCATCCCTTGTTTTGTAGTTTGAAAGAGGTCCACCGAAAGCGGCAAACGACACGTCGAGTTTACCTTTCATTTCGATATCGGAAGAAAGAATAGGTGAGAGCTTTGCGTTTCTTCCAATCGAGGCGGCAAGGTATTTAGCAGCGCGAACCTCGCAAGAACTCACTGGACGTTCAATGGAAAAGCGGGTACCCCGTCTCTCCTCGCCAGGCTTGACATATGGGTAGGGAATCGGTTTCCCGCACTCATCGGCTATGGGCATCAAAGAAAGGTGAGCGTAGACAAGATGGAATTGAGAAGCGACATATGAATTGAGTCCAAACACACTCTTGAACTTCCTCTGAACTGACTTCTCATACCAGAACTTACCCATCTCGATTAGTGCAATTGTGATTGCACCACCGATCACATTGAGCACAACTTGTAAGACAGGCGCCATCTGCAATCCTAGCAGGTTAAATGGTGGCTAACTCGTGGATTGACAAATGCCACTTATCCCCTGAAACGGCAGGATCTGTGGTATAACTTGTCCCGATGAATAGCGGAACGGCGTTTATCTCGCTTCCTTTTTGCAGAAGCATGCCTCGGCGGAACTTTCTTTCTGAACATCTTTCAAGAGAAGATGAACCCCTTGCCGAGTAGGGAACATGGAGGAACAACTATTTAAAACTGATCTCGACACGCTCTGCGGTTTCGATTTTCAGCCCCGGAATGTTTTTCATCTTTTCCATGGCTTTACTCATGTCTTTTATCTGAGACATGCCCTGCCATTCTTTTGCATATTTTTCGTTTTTCATAATCT
>Ga0172365_10001156_pt1 | contig 18825 bp, 11 predicted proteins | sample LakKivSesite48cm_FD_114535 | JGI IMG/M metagenome (GOLD analysis project Ga0172365, IMG submission 114535) | Sediment microbial communities from Lake Kivu, Rwanda - Sediment site 48cm | ecosystem: Environmental > Aquatic > Freshwater > Lake > Sediment | place: Rwanda: Western Province, Lake... | reverse complement strand
GGCATCCGACCAGCCGTATTTGTCGCTGATTGAACCATCGGGTGCCAGCACGTTTATGACAGGTAGGTTATGTCTCTGGCCGATCTCCCAGTCATCGGGATCGTGAGCCGGCGTAACCTTCAAGAATCCGGTCGAGAATCTCGCCTTTTCATCGTCACTGCTGGGGTCGGGCAGAACAACGTGCTCATCTGCAATGATAGGGATAATGCGGCCCACTATGGGAAGCAGAACTTTTCTGCCAATGAGCAAATTTGCCCGCTGGTCTGCCGGATTCATCGCAACCGCCGTATCGCCGAGCATTGTCTCCGGTCTGGTCGTAGCAACAGTAACGTACTCGATTTTCGATTTTCGACTTTCGATTTTCGATTTTCGATCTTCGATTTTCGATTTGAAATTGGCAATCGTCATTCGTAAATCGGAAATTTCGACCGGCTCTACAAGCGGATACTTCAGATACCAGAAATGTCCCTGCACCGTCTCGTGTTCGACCTCGTCATCGGCCAGTACCGTCTGCGTAGCGGGGTCCCAATTGACCAGTCTTTTGCCGCGATATATCAAGCCGTCCTTGAAGAGCTTGAAGAAAGCGGCACGTACCGCTTTAGCGCAAACTTGGTCCATCGTGAACCGCGTTCGCTCCCAGTCGCAGGAGCAGCCCATCGCCTTCAACTGGTCGATAATTCTGGCCTCGTACTCGTCCTTCCAGGCCTGGACACGGGCGACAAACTCCTGTCGCTCGAAATCAGTTCGGCGTTTGCCTTCTTCGGCAAGTATCTGCTTTTCGACGATGGTTTGAGTGGCGATGCCGGCGTGATCAGTGCCGGGCATCCACAGCGTGTTGTATTGCTGCATTCGGCGGAACCTAATCAAAATGTCCTGCAATGTGTTGTTCAGGGCGTGGCCGAGGTGCAGCGGTGCTGTTACGTTGGGCGGCGGAATCACGATAGTATATGTTTTTTCGCCTCTGCCGTTACCTGATGGTTCGGCGTGGAAATATCTGCCGGAAGACCAAATTTCGCTCGCTTGCTGCTCTATCGTTTTAGGCTCATAGACTTTTGCAAGTTCTTCGCTCATATCCTTCGCCTTTGCTCAGGACAGGTTTTGCCTAGTTTAGATGACTGCCCATAAAAAATTCCGGCGAATGCAAACCAGCCGGAATGCTATGTTAATCTTAGCAAACGGAAATGTAAAGCAAACACTTAAGCAGAATCGAGAAACCAAGCGCTACTGTCTGCTTTTGTAGCAATTAGCTCTATGATTTTGCGTGGCCTAATCCAGGTTCATGGTCATCAGGAATTCCGCGTTGGTTCGGGTTTTAGAAAGTCTATTTTTGAGCAGTTCTACTGACTCGACCGGATTAAGTTCGCTAAGGACCCTTCGCAGCCGATATACGAGCTCCAGCTCTTTCGGATCGAGCAGCAATTCTTCTCTTCTGGTTCCGCTGCGGCTGATATCTATGGCCGGCCAGGTCCTTCTATCGACCAGCCGCCTATCGAGGTGCAATTCCATGTTTCCGGTTGCCTTGAATTCCTCAAAGATTACTTCATCCATTTTCGATCCGGTATCTATCAGGCAGGTTGCGAATATGCTCAATGAGCCGCCATTTTCGATGTTTCTGGCAGCACCGAAAAACTTTTTGGGCATCTGCATTGCGCTGGCATCAACACCACCGGTAAGGATTCTGCCTGAATGGGGCGTTTCGCTGTTGTAGGCGCGGGCCAGTCGGGTTAGTGAGTCCAGTAGAATCACCACGTCCTGTCCGTACTCAACCATTCGCTTGGCTTTCTCAATTACGACCTCTGCTACCTGGCAGTGACGTGCAGCCGGCTCATCGAAAGTGGAGCTTATAACCTCGACACCGGGGCCGACTTTGCGTTCCATTTCCGTGACCTCTTCGGGCCTTTCATCGATCAGCAGCACTATCAGTTTCACATCGGGATGATTCGTAGTGACGGCGTTTGCCATTTTCTGCAGTAGGATCGTCTTGCCGGTTCGTGGTGCGGCAACTATCAGCCCGCGCTGACCCTTACCCACTGGAGTCACCAAATCGATTATTCGCATATTCATTTCTTCGGATGTTGTCTCGAGTATAAAACGCTGCTCCGGATGCAGGGGCGTCAAATCGCTGAATACTACCTTATCCGCAAGCAAGTCGGGATTCTCATAATTGATGGCTTCGACGCGTAAAAGAGCGAAGTACTTTTCGGAGTCTTTTGGCGGTCTAATTTGCCCCGATACAATGTTTCCTGTCCGCAGCCCGAATCGCCTGATTTGGGAGGGGGAGACATAGATGTCGTCCGGAGAGGATAGATAATTGTAACGCGGGTTCCGCAGGAATCCGTAGCCGTCCGGCAGTACTTCCAAAACGCCCTCGCCGTACATCAGACCGTTTTGCAGTATGCGCTCTTTAAGGATTCTAAAAATCAAATCCTGCTTTTTGAGCGCACTATATTCTGTGATGTTATCTTTCTTGGCAATGTCGTGCAGCTCTGCGACCGTTAGCTTCTGCAGATCCATCAAGTACAGGTTGCCTTTTTTTATCCGTTCGTACTTGGCATATGTAGATTCTTCGTCTGTCATTGCTTCCTGTTGCACCTCTTCGGTTGCTGGCGAGACGTCCAGCGCCGCGTTGGTGTTCTCGGAAGCCATGACAGGGCTGTTCTCTACTTGGGGTTGCTCGGCTTGCTCGCCGACAATCCCATCTTCTCCAGCCTTCTTCCTTATGGTTCTGCGTTTCTTCGCTGTAGCTTTTTCATTTCTTGCGGCAGCTTTAGCCATGATTGCTCCTTCTGCACATTGCAAAACATTTCTCTTACCGCTGCGAAAGCAGCGGTCTTATTAAGTCAAATAACCTGCCTTGTAGCAGCTTAATTAGGTTTGGGCTTTGAATAACTTGATAGCAAGAGTAAAAGTCTACATCGCAACCGCCAATACTAACGTACTGTCAAGCCAACCTACCCATTATTCACTATATAAGAGAAGGTATCAGTGACTTGTCTGACTAATGCCGTGAAGTCAGAATTGTTATTTATTTGATTATCGGCCATGTCAGCTTTGTTGTCCAGAGAAATCTGAAATTTTTCTCGAATTTTAATCTGATTTTCGTCAAAACCAATTTTTTTTGCTCTATCGACCCGTAACTGGCGTCTGCAATCCACGAAGATAAGCTTATCGCATCGTTTAGCCCAGCCCACTTCGGCCAATAGTGGCATATCCAGCACAATGGCCTTGACTTGATTTTGGCGGCTGTGTCTTTTTATGAGTTCCTCGGTCCGTTTCAGCACAAGAGGATGGATCGTTCTGTTAAGTAATAGTAGCTTATCGGCATCGGCAAAAACGATATCGCTTAGTTTCCTGCGGTCGATGCGTCCTGAATGGCCCAAAATTCCTTCCCCGAAAAGGCCGATTGTTTTCTGCTTTACGTCCTTTCTGTCAAGCACCCTATGCCCAATTTTGTCGGCATCTATGACCTTACAGCCTAACTTGCTCAATATCGAGGCAACGGTACTCTTGCCAGAGCCGATGCCGCCCAAAATGCCTATTATTGGTTTTTTGCCGCCACCACCCACGACTAAGCAACTTAGCGGTTTCCTCTAATGAAGTCAAACATATTTTACTATCTCGGCTATGCTCATGTCAAGTCCGAAAGTGAATTTTTGCTCAACTTATCGAGTTATTCGTTGCGATTTTATTTTACGAACGTGCTGAATAGCGACCAACTGCCAACGATCAAAAATCCGGCAAACGAGAGCCAGAGCATTACATCCCAGGCCCAACCCGGTCTAAGACGTGCATCGCTACGCTTGTAACGGAAGTAAAGAGCCGCTCCGCCTAGCAGTGGTAACATGATTGACTGGGCGATGCCGCAGGTCAGGACCATTGCGGCAGGGGCTTGCACGCATACGTACAGCCCAACCGCCACAAAAGGCCAGATAGCACTAATAATGGGTGTCCACTTCGCCCGTACTGCTTCCGAGCCATCGGTAAGCCCGACCAATCCGAGCGCATCAGCAACCATTCGGGCATTACCGGCTGCGGCCACAAAGAATGTTGAATACAGCACCGCGAACGCCCCGGCCAGGAACACTACGTACGCCCACGAGCCCAAGACAGGTATGTACATCGCTGCCAGCGTCCGAACCATGTCTCTGCCGGTGGGATCTAACCCGATTCGCCCCAGCACGGCAGCACCAAGCAGGTAGAAAGCAACCGTTACGAATGTGTACACGACCATCGACGCCCATGCGTCGATGTGCAGCACACGCACCCACCCGCGGGCTCGGTCGGCCCACTGCTCGGTGGTGTCCCGTCTGCCAGTGAATTTGGCATAGCCTTTCTCGAGGCACCAGTAGGGATACATGATTAGCTCAGCCGCACCTACGCCTATGATCCCGAATGCTCCAAGTGCTGTGCGAACCGGATTCACGCCCATACTCTGGTCGTCAGGTGGTAAATGGAAACTGAGTCCTCTGGCAAACTCGTAACTGCGAACTGCCCATTCAGGCCTTGTTTGTAGAGCAGCCGAAGTAAGTATGGTTACGACCGTGAACGTTGCCACCAGCGCTGTAGCCACAAGCTGAATGACGCCATATCTTCCTATGTACAATAAGACTGATGTTACAATCGCTACGATGGCAGCCCACAGGTATGGATCGTATGGTTCTCGATGCTGAGCAATCTCATTCGATAGCACGGCGGCTTTACGCCGCAGCTTGTCGACTTCAGGGCTGCTCTGATTCTTTGCTTGCAGCACTTGCAGATCGATCCTGGTTTTGACCAGGTCGTTCTGCAAGCGGTTGAATTCGACCCCGGATTGAGTCAATGGCTGGGCGATTGCCAGCGTTTGTCCCACGCCGCCAACGATGCCGCCTTGCTGTAGGATGACGAACATTGTCATCAATACCCAGTACCACAGCAGCCAGTTGAGTTTGATTCGGGGACCTGGGATGTCGTTTAGCGCGCTGAGCGGCGTCTGGCCCCATGTAATGGCGTGTCGAGCAAACTCGATTTGTGTGGATACTTTGATGACGCAGCCGACAAGGATGAGCCAAAGTAGCCAGAATCCTGCTTGGGCGCCGGCTTTGGTGGTGGCGATTAGCTCTCCGGAGCCGACAATTGAGCCGGCGATAATCATTCCGGGTCCAAGACGAAGAAGGGTCGCACCTAACGTTCGAGGTGCTTCTATAGTAAGAGACTCGCCCGGCGGTGATCTGCCATTGTTTTTCTTTTTCATTGTTGGCTGACTTTCAATTGCCACGAGATTTATACCGGATTTCAGAATTCCGGGCAATCTTTACTTCAAGTAACAATTGAGCCGGGGCGTTCAAATCATTGACGCTGCAGGCCGCATTGCTTAACATAGCGCTGGATAAGTCTCTTGCGAGGCAAAACGGTACTTGGAAAAGCCGGCTTTTGACATCCCGTTTAGCCCCGGCCACTGGCCGGGGTACCCCCGCCGACAGGCGGGGGCTAAGTTGCGCCAGCGAATACGGCAAGAACGTGACCGTGAGCAAAGGGTCGCAATAGATGAAGTCTGCCGGCGCATCAGTGACGGCGAAATTGTTAGAGCCGTAGGCAATCTTCTGTTCCATACGGCTCCCGATGTGTTGGACGAGAAACTCAGAGTCGTGCTGGACAATACCAGCCGAACCGTAACAAGCGGTGACGTTGCTCCTCAAACACGCGTTCTGGATTTTCTGGTCAGCTTGGCTATTGGCCTGCGCAGCTTTTTGCCCAATTGGGTTCTCTCGCCGGCGTTAGATTCTGTCGCAATTGATGCTCTGGCCAAGAAAGTCACCGATGCGCTGGAGAAATTGACCTTGATTGCTGGACAGGCAGCAGCCGAGTTAGCAGCGAGGGTCCGTAAGGAGACGATCTCGCGACTAAAAGCGGAAGGAATTAGTGATGAAAATCGGGCAGGTACGATGGCTAATAGCCTGATGGGTGACTCGCTGGTAGATTATGTGACTAACATAGCGGCTGAACTCCTTAGGAGCAATCTAATGAGGGCCGCGGAGGCGCGTTTTCAAGGCCAAACCCAGACCCAGATCGGCAATGACTACGCTGCCTTTCTGCAGTACGTAATTTGGCTTGGAGGCTCATTTGTTACGACCAATCCATCGCTGGTAAAGTTGGCATGGGACACCGACACCGAACTGTGGAACAAAAAAGTGGATACTTTGATTCTCTCCAAGTACACCCCTAACCAGCTAAGCAATCTTTTGAGAGGTTCGCAGAGCGAATTGGATGCGGCGATAGAAACGATCAACTCCGCAGTCACTATGGCTGTCGTGCAGGAAAACTGCCGGTTACTGCGAGATATCTTCTTGGTGACTGAGGGGCGTGAGGGATACGTGAGCCTTCAGGTCAATCCGAAGAACCACGATGATTGGCAGCAGATGGTGACTGAGGCCAAGAATCTGTATGTATCGTTAGAAAACCAGTTCGGCGGCGTACCCAATGTCGTGTTCAAGTTACCTGCCACCGCCGCGGGCTTAAGCGCAGCGGAGAAATTAACGTCTGAGGGAATCGGCGTCACTATCACTGTAGAATTCTCGGTCTTCCAGGCGTTGGGCTTTGCGGAGGTATTGAATAGGGGAAAAATGCTGGTGGCTTATTTAGCCTTGATGAATGGGCGTATGGCATATCCTGTCCGGGATGAAATGAAAACAAAGGGCGTCCCGGGCGGTGTGGAGGCAGCACGCTGGGCAGGAGTGGAGGTGGCACGCAAGGCATACCGCAAACTATACGCACCACCACACGAGGGCGGCTTGGGTGTTGATTCTGAGCGCATCAAGCTACTGATAGCATCGCTGCGCATCTATGATGACTGGATACCAGATGTTTCTGAGTTATGGGGATGTCCCGTAATCACCGTTTTCCCGAATGTTCGGCGTAAATTTGATATTAGCCCTGCCACCCGTCCAGCTACGGCTCGGTGCTACGCCGAGACGAGTGGGCAGGGCTTGCCCCCGGCACAGGTCCGGGGGCTAATCGACTTCACCGGCGATGCGGTACTGAAGGCTACGCCAGAAGAGCAATTGAAAGTTCTTTTTGAGAGCGAGATTTTTCGTCAGGCATGGTGGGTGCCTGGCGATCCGGAAAAGTACAAGCCGAAACGAGTATTAACGCTGGCACCTTCTGACTCTGAGGCGCTGCTGAAGTGGCCGCCGGTCGCCAATACATTAGGCGAATTTATCGACCTCTACGAGAAGATGGGCCAAATGGTGAAGGAGAGAATCAAAGAAAATCAAAAATCAAAATGTAAAATGTAAATTAAGGAAATCATCCGCCTTTGGCGGATTCCACAATTTTGATTTTTTATTTTTGATATTTAAGTTTTCAATTGGGCACGGGGAAAAATGAAGTTCGGTGCAGTCGAGATCGACCCTGCCAAGAATCCAGCCATTCTGGATACAGCGACTTGGAATACGAAAAGCGCGTGGGATATTTTCTGTCGGTTGGACGAACAATACTGGCGATCTCTTGAGCGTTCAGCGTTTAGCGTAGAGCGTATAGTTTTTCCTGAACGCTATCCGCTGTACGCTATCCCTGATTCTTGTGCTCGGTATCAAGCAAGTGTCTTTTTTCTTGCCGGCCTGCGGGATGGTCAGCAGGTATTCATCGGCATCGGACCCGACCCAGACTGGATCGGGGTTTTGGGTGAGCCGATAGGCAAAAAACAGCTTGCCGACGGCAAATACGTTGTGGTGTACAAGACGGATGCGGCCATAATCGACCGTTATTGTCGTCTTATCAACCCGGATAAAGGCCCGAAAGCGCTGGGGGCAACGCCACGGCTGGGAATCGGCAGTCGAATGTCCACTTGTGCGTGGCCGGGTGTATGGCAAGCTATGGATAGATGCAGTTTTTCAGCTAATGCCATCCAGAATTCAGTCCGGGAACTCAACCTACTCGAGGATGTATTGGCTGGCCGACCGGCGTGCACCAATTACTTGCCGGGTTTCGGCATGATCGAGCAGGGACACACGGGCAGCACTTTCGAGGGATTGTGGGTGGGGGGTGTTCTTGAGGCTCTAAAGAGCGATACCAGACCCAGATACGGTGCCGATGCCGATCACATAATGGTAAAGCGAGGTGCTGAGGGCATAAGCCAGGCCAAACGGGTCATCGACGCCGCTCGCTACTACACCTTCTTTACGCTGGATGTCAGCGACATCCTGGACTATGCAGCTATCGGGCGCCCGGCTGGCAAATACTGGCCGGCTCTCGAGGCGGTGGGAGAGTTGTACAATCATATTAAGAGTTTGAAGGATGGCGTTGCATTCGACCTTGAGCTAAGCATCGACGAAAATCCCCCGGATGTGGACGCGTGTAAATCTGTCACTACTGAAGAGGAACTTTTGTTCTTGGTGCTCGAAATGCAAAGGCGTCAAATCCTGTTGACGCACATCGCACCTAATTTCGGCATAGTAAAAGGGCAGGACTACCGGGGTCCAGATGGCCTTGTGGGCTTAGAGCAACGCATCCGCAAGCTCCACCGTATCGCCGCTGAGCACGGAGTCATTTTGGACTTTCATTCCGGCGATGACCTTGAATCAATAACCCGCAAAGTCATAGGGCGTGCCACAAACGGCCAAAATCACTTTAAGATTTCGCCCGCCTTACAGATAATTTTTGCCGAGGCACTAAGCGACTTCGATCCGGAGCAGTTTCGTTTTTGGTGGGACGACACTTTGGACTATGCTCGGCGGGAAGCGGCAGCAGGTTATGAATCAGTCAGGGATGCTGAACCATCGCCGCGGCATATTGTCTTCCGGCGATACTGCTTTGCCTCTATAGGTCGGCGTGATGCATGTGGGCAGTTTATCCACCGTGAGAAGTTTTATACCCTGCCTGCCGATTTCTACCGAGAGTACGAGCGCAGGGTAGAGCATTATCTGTGTGAAGTAGCCACTGATGTTTTCAACCGCACTTGCGAAGGATAAGCTCGTATGGAACAACGACTGAACGGCAAAATTGCCATCGTTACCGGTTCCGGGCAAGGAATTGGCAAGGCCGTCGCTCTGCGACTTGCGCAGGAAGGTGCTGATGTGGTCGTAGCCGACATCAACCTGGAGAAAGCACAGCAGACCGCGCAGGAAATACGTGCCCTCGGCCGAGGAGCGACGGCTTACGGTATTGACGTGGCCAGGGTCGTGGAAATCCGGTGCATGGTAGATAACATAGTAACTGAGTTTGGCCGGATCGACATTCTGGTCAACTGTGCCGGTGTTGTGCAGGCTAAACCCTTCCTGGAGATAACCGAGGACGATTGGGATCGGCTTCTTAACATCAATTTGAAAGGTACGACTTTTTGCATTCAGGCTGTAGCTACGCAGATGATTCGACAAGTGCCGGAGCAAGTCAAAGCGGCTGGGCGGGCAGATCGTAGCTACGGGAAAATCGTCAATTTCTCTTCTATATCGGGCCGGCATGGGCGAGCTTTGCAATCGCACTACGCTGCGAGCAAAACAGCTATTATCAGTATTACTCAATCAGCGGCTTTAGCGTTGGCGCCATATAACATCAACGTCAACGCCGTAGCCCCGGGCGTAGTTCCCACCGCTATGTGGCAGCAGATTGATCGGCAGTGCAGCCATATATTCGGCGCCGAGCCGGGCCAGGTATTGAGAGACTTCATTGAGAAAATTCCGCTCAAAAGAGCCGGCAGTCCGGAAGATGTGGCTGGCACCGTCACATTTCTGTGCTCGTCTGAAGCGGACTACATAACCGGGCAAACGCTGAACGTTGATGGTGGATACGAAATGCAACTTGATTAGCCCCCGGACCTGTGCCGGGGGGTCGAGCCCTGCCCACAGGTGGCGGGGCTAATGGGGTACAGAAATGACTGACCCGTTCGATGAACTCAGGGCAAGTTTTGAGCAAGCACGAACCTTATTGCGGCAGTTCAAAGGCGATTCGTATTTGTTCGGAGCTGGGGTTCTTTCAGCGGTAGGCAGGCTGGTCGCTGCATCAAACTCGATTAGCCCCCGGACCTGTGCGGGGGGCAAGCCCTGCCCACAGGTGGCAGGGCTAAACGCTGCCTTAGTGCGTGAAACTTTCCCCGGCAGCGATAAGTTTGTGCAGGTTATCCGCGAGTCACTATCTAAATCGAAGGTGAGGCTCCAAGCAGAAATCAAAGGTGCGAAACCCAATTGCCCGCGTGAAGATTTGTTCCGCATCGCTGCTGAACTAAAGACCGCCCAGGCGGATGTCGTAATTAGTTTCGGCGGCGGCAGCACAATAGACGCCACCAAAGCGGCGGTGGTTCTATTAGCCCTGCCCCCTGCGGGCAGGGTTACCGCCGGCACAGGGTCGGAGGCTAATCGAGTCCCTGCGGAGGCAGGGATTGACAGTTATTTTGGGACGGGGCTTGTGACCAAGGGTCTGGCCGGGAGCGGCAAGTTTCTGACGCCGCATGTTGCCATACAAACAGCCGCAAGTTCTGCTGCCCACCTGACCAAGTATTCAAATATCACAGACATATCAACAGGTCAGAAGAAGCTGATCGTGGATGATGCGATTGTGCCGGCTCATCCGGTTTTTGACTACGAAACCACTTACAGTTCGCCGCCACATCTCACAGCCGACGGCGCGATGGACGGCATCGCTCACTGCCTGGAGGTTTTATACGGTGCTGTGGGCAAATCTTTCTACAACAAGGCGGCGGAAATAACAAGCACTGGCATAGCTCTGGCAGTCACATACCTGCCGCGCGTGATGGAGAATCCGCATGATAAAAAGGCTCGCGAAGCGCTCTGCCTGGCGACAGATTTGGGTGGATACGCCATAATGACAGGCGGGACGAACGGCGGTCATCTGACCAGTTTTTCTCTGGTCGATATACTTACCCATGGTCGGGCTTGCGCTATTATGAATCCATATTACACGGTCTTTTTTGCCCCGGCTATAGAGAAGCCGCTGCGGCTGGTTGGCAACATTTATCGTCAGGCAGACCTGACAAAAGCAGACATAGAAAAGCTGCAGGGCAGAGAACTGGGCATCGCTGTTGCGCAAGCCATGTTCGATCTGGCCCGAAGGATCGGTTTTCCTACGCGCCTTAGCGAAGTTCAAGGTTTCAGCCAGGCGCACATTGAGCGGGCCTTGACCGCCGCCAAGGATCCACAGCTTAAGATGAAGCTGCAAAATATGCCAGTTCCGCTCACGGCAGAGATGGTCGATGAATATATGAGGCCGGTCTTGGAGGCGGCGCGAGACGGAGACCTCTCGGTGATCAAGAACGTGTGAAATCTGAAAATGTAAAACTCAAAGCGTAAAGCTTCGGAATTCAACAGTTTTTGGCTTTTAGCTTTAACCTTTTAGTTTTTATAGGGTAAGGATCGGTGAAGGTAAAGTTAGCATACGGCAAAAAAGGTTTATACGTTGACCTGCCGGACGATTTGAATGTGGAAATCGTCGCGCCAAAGTATGTGCAGGGATTTGGCGATCAGGCCGAGGCAGTTCGCGACGCCTTACATCGGCCGATAGGAACAAAGCCGCTGAAAGAACTGGTCGCTTCCTCCGACACGGTGGCCATTGTTTGCAATGATATTACCCGGCCAACGCCCTACAATGTTATTCTGCCCATTTTGCTGGATGAGCTTGGTCATGTGTCAGATGACCAGGTAATACTGCTCATTGCGACCGGAACGCACAGAGCTAACACAGAAGCCGAGCTGCGAGAGATGCTGGGCACTGAAATTCTGGATAGATTTAGGATCATCCAGAATGATGCCGGAGATAGGAACTCGCATACCTTGGTGGGGACAACGAGCAGCGGAAACGATATTTGGGTCCACAGCCAGTACGTGAAATGCGATGTGCGGATTCTTATGGGGTTTATCGAGCCGCACTTTTTTGCCGGATTTTCGGGCGGCGGAAAGGCTTGTATGCCGGGTCTGGCGCTACTGGACACAGTGCTGAAAAACCACAGTCCGCAGAACATAGACCACCCTATGGCAACCTGGGGCGTAACACGCGGCAACCCAGTGTGGGAAGAAATCCGTGAGGCAGCCTCGATGGTACAACCGAGCTTCCTGCTTAACGTGACGCTTAACCGCAATAAGCGGATCACGGGTGTGTTCGCGGGCGACCTTGAAGAAGCGCACGCCCAGGGCTGCAAGTTTGTGAAAGCCAATGCGATGGTTCCGGTAAAACAACTCTACGACATCGTAATCACCAGTAATTCCGGATACCCTCTGGACTTGAATCTGTACCAGTCAGTCAAGGCAATGAGTGCTGCCGCCCAGGTGGTCAAGGCCCCCCGCCTGCGCGGGGGCAAACTTGCCCCTGCGGAAGCAGGGGCGGGGGCGATAATCGTTGCAGCCGACTGCTGGGATGGCATACCGCAGAACGGTGAATATGGCAATTTATTGCGCGAAGCCGAAAGTCCCGCATCCTTGTTGGAGATTATTCACAGACAAAACTTTTTGAGGCAGGATATGTGGCAGGTGCAAATTCACGCCAGGATTTGCCAGAAGGCAGATGTGTATTTCTACAGTGAAAATTTGAGCGCTGAGCAGATTGAGAGTGCCTGGCTCAAACCCTGTCACAGTATAGAAGCTACGGTCGATGAATTGCTTGCTAAGTATGGCCGGGATGCGTCTATATGTGTTCTGCCTGAAGGACCGCAGACAATCCCGTACATCAGCAAGAGAAGCGTGACATGAAAACTTGTCCTGAGCGCAGTCGAAGGATCGTCGTGGCGATGGACTCGTTCAAAGGTTCCCTAACAGCAGAGCGGGCTTGCAAAGTTGTCGCAGAATCTATCGCTTCGGTCGTACCTTCGGCTGAGATTGTTATCAAGCCCATGGCTGACGGCGGCGAAGGCACCGCCCAGGCTATGCTGGCTGCCGGCGATGGGCAATGGATCGAAAATGTGGTCACCGGACCATTGCCGGATATGCGCGTGCGCGCAGGGTTTGCCTGGTTTGCAGGCGAAAATCTGGCGGTTGTAGAGATGGCTACGGCCAGCGGTCTTCAATTACTTTCGCCGCAAAGACGAAACCCTTTGAAAACGACAACATACGGCACCGGGCAGTTGATCACCGCTGCTATGGATTATGGAACGCGCCGAATTCTTCTTGCCATCGGAGGTAGTGCAACCGTTGATGGCGGCGTCGGCGCGGCAAAGGCGATGAGATGGAAGTTCCTGGATAAAGATGGAAAAGATGTTGCTCTTGGAGGAGGCCAGCTTCTCCAGATAGCTGAAATAGTCCCGCCCCAGCATCTGTGCCGCGTGCCCATTGAAGTCTTGTTCGACGTAGATAATCCACTGTGTGGCGAGCAGGGTGCAGCAAGGGTCTATGGGCCACAAAAAGGGGCGACTGAAGAAATGGTCGAGGTGCTGGAAGCAGGACTGGAGCATCTTGCTGAACTTGTTCAAAAGCAACTGGGCTGCGATATCGCAAATCTGCCGGGTGCAGGAGCAGCAGGGGGGCTTGCCGCGGGCGCTGTGGCCTTTATGGGAGCTAAACTCGTCCGTGGCATTGAAACCGTTATATCGTGGACCCGCCTGGACCAGGCCATTGCCGGTGCGGATTGGGTAATCACTGGTGAAGGCTGCTTTGACAAGCAGTCGTTGCGAGGAAAAGTAGTCGCAGGTGTTGCGCGGGTGGCAAGAAGTGCAGGCACGAAGGTCGCAGTGATAGCAGGGCAGGTTCTTCTGGCACGCCAGGAGTATCGCAGCTTGGGCGTTGTAGATGCGGTTGCCTGTATGAATGGCCGGATGTCTCTGGAGTATGCAATCAGGAACAGTGAAAAGCTGCTGACAAAAGCTGCCCGCGACTTTGCGCTCAAATATCTTCGCCCATCGGCACGAGCTTAAAGGTTTTCGCGCACGTACCTGACGGCATTGTTGAAGATGGTCATTCCATCAGCATCAGGCCTATCCTTCAAGCGAGACCAATGTGGATGCTGGGTAGGTCTTACAAACCTCTCAGGATGAGGCATAAGTCCGAGAACCCTGCCGGTCGCGTCTGTCAGTCCTGCTATTGAATCCATCGAGCCGTTCGGATTCACCGGATATGGACCTTCTTTGCCGTTTTTATCCACATACTTATAGGCGATTTGTCCGTCCGCTTTTAATTTCTTCAAGACGGTTGCATCTCTGACGACGACTTTACCCTCAGCGTGTGCGACCGGCAGATAAATCTGTCTATCTGGCTCGATGAAAATGCAGCCCCGCTTGCGCGGGGCGGGGCCTGTCCCTGCGGAATCAGGGATTTGCGGAGACAGATACACCCATCGGTCCTCATATTTTCCGCTGTCATTATAGGTTATGGTGACCCCCGCTTGCGCGGGGGCAGGCTTGCCGCTGAGGGAGCAGGGGCCGCCCGGCCTGCCCGCCAGACGCATGGCGGGTAAAATCCCTGCCTTTACCAATACCTGGAAGCCGTTGCAGATTCCCAGCACTAATTTGCCGTCGTCAATAAATCTCTGCACCGGCTCATATAAGTGGTGCACGATCTGGTTGGCCAGGATTACCCCCGCAGCTACGTCATCTCCGTAGCTGAATCCGCCAGGGATAACGATTATCTGGAATCTATCCAGAGCGGTTTTATCTTCAATTATTCTGTTTATGTGCACACGTTCTGCTTGTGCTCCTGCCAACTGTAGGGCGTACTCTGTTTCCACATCGCAGTTTATTCCCGCTGCCCGCAAAACTGTAGCCTTAACGTCCTTCATATACTTGCTCACTCATTCTCGAAAGATTTTGAATTCCGTTGTCTCTCCTCTTCATCAGATAGGTGCATCTGCGATATTGCTTCTGTGTTATTAGCCCTTGGTGCCTTCTTGAACGTTACATTCACTTGACCAATCGGTGGAGCATCGATCTTCTTGCCATTTAGGAGTTCTTCTACGGTAAGAATTTGTAGACGTGGATAAAATCCTTTTCGCCATGGAGATTCATAGAATCTGGCGTTTGTCGCTTCGGCTTGCATCCGTTTTGTTGGTTTCTGCATGGAAATGAATACTCCTATCTCGGCGTTCTCACGTTCTATTACACTGCGCAAGTCTCGGACATCTTTTGGGCCCGTGTGCCCCGATTTCACAGAAAAGATGATCTGTTTGGTTTTGCCACCTTCTATCTCATCATGGAAATAGAGGCGCCCGTCGATACCTTCATCGGGACCTTTTTTCTTTTCGACCGGACGAGCTCCAACGAGACTCAGCGCCCAACACTCGAATTGGAATGGGTCCTCTTCTGCAAGTTGCTTTGCCCCGGCCATGTCCGTCGGTTCACCGATGACCTCATAAGTCTGGCATACTTTCTCCCCAAACGCATTCTGGAGACGGTGCTTCATGAGGTTAATAGCAAGATGAGTAATATCAATACCTATCCATCGTCTTCTTAGACGATGAGCTACTGCAATTGTCGTGCCGCATCCGCAGAACGGGTCAAGAACAGTATCACCCTCGTTGCTGCTGGCTTCAATAATGCGTTCGAGCAGTGCCTCGGGTTTTTGCGTGGGGTAACCAAGGCGTTCTTTAGCTGTTGAACCAATGTATGGAATTTGCCAAACATCACCTAACTTAACTCCTCTGTTTTCATCTTCTAAATAAACCTTGTATCTTTTCCCTTTGACGGTGTGCCATCGCCAGCGTCTTCCATCTGTGTCAACATACTTATAATCCTTTTTTATCCACTCACCATAGGGTTCATATTGAACGTTAAAAAAGTATTTATCAGATTTGGTATAACAAAGAAGAACGTCATGCAACTTTTGGAATCTTTTTGCTGTTGCTGTCCACCTGCGATAATGCCATACAACCTCGTTCCTGAAATTATTAGGCCCGAATACGGCGTCCATAAGAAGTCGAAGGTGAGCACTTGCTGTCTGGTCGCAATGCAAATAGATAGAACCTGTAGGTTTCAAGACACGCTGTAGTTCTACTAGACGTGGGGCCATCATTGACAGATATGCCATCATGTCATTTTCACCAAGGAATGTGCGAAATGCCCGCATAATCTTGGAAACCCTTTCTGGTCCACTCTCGACTACGTCCTGATACGTTTTTGCTGTTTCCTGGTCCCACCGCCAGGTATCCTCAAAGGCTTTGATCTGGGCTTTTGATCTGCTACCGTTGCGCTCCTCGAATAAGATGTTATACTCTTGATTGCTCTTAAATGGCGGATCTAGGTAAATAAGATCCAGAGTGTCAGCCTTTATGTACTGGCGAAGAATGTCAAGATTATCACCATAGTACAAAACGTTTTCGGCCATACCTTACCTCCGTCTGTTACCAGTCAAACGTTTTTTGCCAGGCTTTTTTCAGTGATGTTATATCGGCTTCGATAACGGTTTTGCTATCCTCTGATTTTATGACCAGCGTTTTCTGTTCAGTTATCTTTCCAATTTGCCCGAACGGTAGATTAACCATAATCTTGGTAAAGGCATCGCACTTTTCTGGCTCAACCTCCACCAGATACCGCGAATTTGACTCGCTGAAAAGTTGTGCATCTATCCGCGAGCAATCCTTGCTTTTCGGCAGGCCCCGCAGATCTATCTCTATGCCGAGTCCACCTGCAAAGGCCATTTCTGCAAGCGCGACAGCCACGCCGCCCTCAGAACAGTCGTGACAACTAACCACTAAGCCTCGGGCTATGGCAGTTGAAATCTTCTTGGCAATTCTTGGAGCGCTCTTGAGATCGACTTTCGGGATGTTGGCTCCGACCTCGCCGTGGATGTGATAGTAATGAGAGCCGCCCAATTCATTTTTAGTTTGGCCCACGATAAAGAGAAGATTGCCTGCTTTTTTTGCGTCCATTGTAACGCACTTGTTGACATCATCGACTATGGATATTGCACTTACAAGCAGTGTAGATGGGATAGAGATTGTTGTCCCATCTTCGCAGACAAACTCGTTGTTCAGCGAATCTTTGCCCGAAATGAATGGTGCTGCGAAGGCCATTGCCCCGTCGTAACAGGCCTGGGCTGCTCGCACTAAAGAGCCGAATGTTTCCGGCTTTCTGCAATCGCCCCAGCAGAAATTATCCAATAGGGCAATCCTATCGGCACGTCCGCCTACAGAAATGAGATTTCTGATTGATTCGTCGATTCCAGCCAGAGCCATCCAGTAAGGGTCGATGTCGCCGTACATAGGATTCATCCCGCAACTAATGGCAAGGCCCTTATCAGAATTGAACTTGGGTTTTATCACCGCTGCGTCGCCGGGGCCATCGTTGTTGACGCCAATCAGTGGTTTGACCACAGAACCGCCCTGGACTTCGTGGTCGTACTGGCGGATGACCCATTCTTTGCTGGCAACATTGTAGCAGGATAGAATTCGCAAAAGCTCGTCGTTGTAATCAACTTTTTCAGGCAGGCTTGGCTCAGCTAAGCTGGGACTTTTCCAGACCGCTTTGCGGGAGTATTTTGGCAGACCTTCGTGCCAGAACTCCATATCGAGTTCGCCCACCAGTTCGCCGTTGTATTGCAATCTCAACTTTTTATCGCTGGTGAACTTGCCTATTACCGTTGACTGGACGTTCTCACCATCGAAGATTTTCTTTATGGCCTTTAGATTCTCCGGCTTGACGGCTACAACCATTCTCTCCTGGGCTTCGCTAATCCAGATTTCGGTATAGCATAATCCGGCGTATTTCAATGGGACTTTTTCCAGGTCGACCTCGACTCCCAGGTCTTTGCCCATTTCACCCACTGCGCCGCTTAATCCGCCAGCTCCGCAGTCGGCTACTGCCTCATAAAGTCCGGCATCGTTGGCCTGAAGCAGTACATCCAGCACCTTCTTTTCGGTTATTGGGTTGCCTATTTGCACCGCGTGGGAAAAGATAGTCTCGTGCTCGTGGGTCATTTGACCGCTGGAGAACGTCGCCCCGTGTATGCCGTCTCTACCGGTTCTACCGCCGACCACGACCACAAGATTCCCAGGGTGTGCATTGCCGAAGCATTTCTTTCTGTCAATCAAGCCAATGTTGCCGCAGTAGACCAGCGGATTGCCCAAGTACCTGTCATCAAAGTAAATTGCCCCATTGACGGTGGGTATTCCCATTCTATTGCCGTAGTCCCGCACGCCGGCGACCACACCTTTCATAATTCTTCTTGGATGCAGAACTCCTTTGGGGATTTCCTGGAGTTTTTTGTCGGGCGGCCCGAAGCAGAATATATCCGTGTTGGCGATGGGCTTTGCGCCGAGTCCGGTTGCCATCGGGTCACGAATCACGCCCCCGATGCCGGTAGCTGAGCCGCCATAAGGGTCGAGCGCCGAAGGATGGTTGTGCGTCTCAACCTTAAAGCAAACCGCCGAGTCCTCGTCAAATTCTACGACGCCGGAATTATCGACGAAAACAGATATGCACCAGGGCTTATTTAGTTCCTTAGTGGCCTTGAAAACGGTATCTTTTAGCAGGCTATCAAAATGTATCTGCTTGCCGTTGATGGACATATCGACCGCGCTTTTGAGAGTTTTATGGACGCAGTGTTCGCTCCAGGTCTGGGCAATGGCTTCCAACTCTACATCTGTGGGTTCTCGCCCGAGCTTCTGGTAGTATTTTTGGATGGTCTGCATCTCGACCAGGTTCAGGAACAGGTCCTTTTCTTTGCTAAGAGCGATCAGTCCTTTATCGTCAAGGCTGCGGATTGGCCAATGTACTATCCGCAGCTCGTATGGTTTCAGATGCGGGCTGGGTGGCTCGGCTTCGTTGCCAACCAGCACGACTTCTATGCAGTCGTTTGCCAGGATTTTTTTTGCAATCGTATCAGCCTGGCCTGGCGTAATATCGCCGAGCAGGACGTATTTTCGTGCGGTGCGCACATTGTTGGCTCTGACGCCCATATCGGCGATTGCCGCCATTACCGATTC
>Ga0172365_10001153_pt1 | contig 18834 bp, 18 predicted proteins | sample LakKivSesite48cm_FD_114535 | JGI IMG/M metagenome (GOLD analysis project Ga0172365, IMG submission 114535) | Sediment microbial communities from Lake Kivu, Rwanda - Sediment site 48cm | ecosystem: Environmental > Aquatic > Freshwater > Lake > Sediment | place: Rwanda: Western Province, Lake... | reverse complement strand
TGTCCGGGGGGCGGGGCCGGCGGGTGTTTTTTGGGGGTTTTTTTCTGGGCATCCCCGGGCGGCGGCCGGGTGGGGGGGGGGGGGGGGGGGGGGGGGGATCGTCTGTCTCATTCCCATCGGTAGGAATCGCAGCAAAGTGAAGAGGGGCTGGGAGCGTCATGGGGCGCGCAGTACAATGGCCCCCCAATATCGAGGAGCTTTCCCATGAAATCAGGTCGTCTCTTTCCCCTGGCTGCGGCCACCGCCGCGGTGGTCATTCTCTCAACCCCGGCGTCTGCCGCCGTTGGCCTGGAGGTGGCTCTAAGGGCCGGCTACGGCTCGGCGGGTGACAAGTCGCCGGTGCTGTATGAACCAACCGGCCTCGTGCATATGCAGCCTGGCAGCGTGGGCTCGCTGTGGGCGGGAAGCGTGAAGCCCTACGGTGGAGGTTTCGTCCTCGACGGATCCGTCGGCTATCGCGCCTTGCCTTTTCAGAGCTTGGGCCTGACTGGCGGCTCGCGAAAGAGCGCAGTCTCATCGTCGGGAATCCAAGATTCGCTTTGAGATCAGCCGTTCCGCGCTAGAGGCCGGTTTCTACGCCCGCGCTTATCTTCCCCTGGTCGGCAGCCTGACCCGTTTCGATCCTTGGTTTTCGCTCGGCGCCACCTATGTCTACGACAAGCAGACCTACGACCAGCCCGTCACCGTCGCCGGCCTGGGCGACCTATCCATGCCCGTCAGCCTGACCCACCAAGGGGTCGGCATTCCCCTCGGCCTCGGCATCGACTACCGCGTCTTGCCCTTTCTGGCCGTAGGGCCGACCTTCCGCTACGAGTACGTGGCTGCCGTGGCCGGGTGCATGAGCACGAACCCTACCCAGCCGAACCTGATCGGGGTCAGCTACTGCAGCAACGCCGACAGCCGCGAGCGCGTGACCGCGGCCAAGAACTACGGGGTCTGGGCGGTCCAACTGGAACTGCGCTTGGCTCTGTAGATCTACCCGCGGCCGGCCTCGTACTCGGAAAAGAGGCGGCCCCAGGTGGTGTCGCGCTTCCAGGCTTCGAAGGTCTTCTTGTCTCTGAGCGGCCAGCGGTAGTAGTCGTGGTAGCTCTCGCTGCCGAACACGAAGAGGTGCACGAGCGGGGTGTGGAAGAAGAGCTTCTGGACGGCCTTGAGCGGGCCGAACCAGAGGAGGTCGCCGACGCGGCTGGCCAGGTTGTCGCCCACGTGGAAGCCCCAGCTCTCGCCCGAGATGTCGTCGCCGACGATTTCGATGTCGCGCGGATCGCCGACCCCCAGCTTGTCGTCGTGGGCGACGGAGATGAATTCCAGGCTCATGGGGTCGAAGCCCATCAGCTTGGCCGCGACCGCGTCGACGGCCACCTGATCCGCGCTGGCCAGCATCAGGTTCTTGACGACCGGAATCATGGTGCGGGGGCCCGGGCCGTTGCCGGCGGTGGTGCCGTCCATGATGGCGAAGATGCCGGAATGGATCTCCTTCTGGATGGCGAGAAGGTCGACCAGGGTGCGGTGGATCCAGGTGTGGGTGTAGTGCCGGCGCGTGTTCAGCAGTCCGCCGAAGGCGTTCTTCATGGCGCCGGTGGTGGTGGTGTAGATGTGGCACTTGACGGTGGGCAGGTGGACGATGTTCTTGCCCTGGAAGTAGTCGGGAATCATGATCCCGTCGGGATAGATCTTGGGCAGGATGTGCATGCGCGCCTTCGGCTGGTATGCGATCCAGCGCATGTCGGTGTCCTTGAAGTTGTAGAGCACCGGGATGTCGTACTTGCGGAAGAGGGGGAGGTAGTGGTTCAGGTCCTCACCCTTGAAGGCGTTGGTGACCACGGTCTTGTTCTGCACGCACGCGAGGTCGGCGAAGCCAGCCCCGCGCAGGGCCTTGATGGCGCCTTCCATCTGCCAAGGCGTGGTGTTGGCGGCCGGGAAGGGGTAGTGCCAGGAGATGTTGTCTTTGAGGATGGTAGTCTTGCCCTTGGCCAGCGCCTCCTTCATCCCCGCCAAGTCGCACAGACGTTCGATGTCGGCCAGGATGGTTTCGGGCTTGCACCTGACTGCAGCTACGCGTGACTTCGCCATGATCGTTCTCTCGTGTACTTGATACCAGGTCGCAGTCCAAGGGGCCAGGCGCTCGCGCAGGCTCGATCACGCGGGTAGCAGGGCACCTTGCCGGTGCCGGAGATAGAAAAGACCTCCTGGCACGGCCAGGAGGCCTACTCAACCACCAGTTCGCACTCGGCGAGAGGTTTTCTTCGGATCGCTTGGACTACTTCTTCTCGGGCTTGGCTTCCGCAGCCTTCTCGGGCTTGGCCATGGCCTTCTCGGGCTTGGCTTCTGCAGCCTTCTCGGGCTTGGCCACGGCCTTCTCGGCCTTGGCGGCTTCGGCCTTCTCCTTGGCCTCCTTGGCTTTCTCGGCCTTCTCTTCCTTGGCCTTGGCGGCCTTTTCGGCCTTTTCGGCCTTGGCGGCCTCGGCCTTCTCCTTGGCCTCCTTGGCTTTCTCGGCCTTCTCTTCCTTGGCCTTTTCGGCCTTCTCGGCCTTTTCGGCCTTCTCGGCCTTTTCGGCCTTGGCGGCCTCTGCCTTCTCCTTGGCTTCCTTGGCCTTGTCAGCCTTCGCTTCCACTGCTGCCGCAGGCTTGTCAGCCTTCTCCGCGGGCTTGGCTGCCGCTGGAGCCGCCGGGGCAGCGGCCGGCTTCGCGGCGGGAGCCGGTGCCGCCGGAGCCTTGCCTTGCGCGTAGGCCAGGCCCGCCAGCGGCAGAAATGCCGAAACCGAAAGAACCATGAGTAGACGCTTCATCGATTGTCCTCCACTGAGTATGACGTTGGACTGCGGGCGCATCATACAGGCGCGCCAAATTATTTTCACCCCCGATTCTGGATATTTCTGAAGCGGTGTGGCGCGAGCTTGAGCGGCGGGCCCGCTTCTGCGAGCATGGGAAAGGAAAGGACACACGGCATGCGCAAGGTGAAGATCGTTTGTACCCTGGGACCGGCGACGGCAGGCGTCGCACGCTTGGTCGAGCTCATCGAAGCAGGGATGGATGTGGCGCGACTCAACTTCTCGCACGGCGAATACGAAGCCCATCAGGCCATGTTCAACGACGTGCGCACTGCTGCCAAGCAGGTGGGCAGGCCGGTCACCATCTTCGCTGACCTGTGCGGTCCCAAGATCCGCGTCGGCAAGATGCAGGGCGGGCAGGTCCCCTTGCCCAAGGGCCAGACCATCGTGCTCAGCTCGGCCGACTTCCTCGGAACCGCCGCGCGCATTCCCCACACCTACCGGCCGCTCGCGCGCGACGTCAGGCCCGGCGACCCCATCCTGCTCGACGATGGGCTTCTGCAGCTCCGGGTCGAATCGGTGAGCGGCGACGACGTCACCTGCCGGGTGATCGACGGCGGCGTGCTCAAGGACAAGAAGGGCATGAACCTGCCCGGCTCCGCCCTCTCGGTGCCGGCCCTGACCGAGAAGGACAAGCGCGACATCGTGTTCGGCCGCGAGCTGGGGGTGGATTGGTTTGCCTTGTCGTTCGTGCGCAACCCGGGTGACGTGGAAGAAGCCAAGGCCCTATCCGGCGGCATCCCCGTCATCGCCAAGGTCGAGAAGCCCGAGGCGGTGAAGAACCTGGAGGCCATTCTCGACGCCGCCGACGCGGTCATGGTGGCGCGCGGCGACCTGGGCGTCGAGGCCGGGCACGAGAAGGTGCCGCTCGTGCAGAAGCGCATCTTGCGCGCCATCAAGCTGCGCGCCAAGCCCGCCATCACGGCCACGCAGATGCTCGATTCCATGATCAAGAACCCGCGCCCGACGCGCGCCGAGGTGTCCGACGTGGCCAACGCCGTGCTCGACGGCACCGATGCCGTGATGCTCTCGGCCGAGACCTCGGTGGGCGACTATCCCGTCGAGGCGGTCAAGACCCTGGGACGCATCATCGACGAGATCGAGCAGAACGAGAACTACATGACCGCGGGCCAAGATCGCCCCGACGTCCGCGAGCGGACCTTCTCGAGCTCCATCGCCGACGCCGCCGCCGAGATCGCCGAGGATCTCAAACTGGCCGCCATCGCCGTGTACACCGAGAGCGGCCACTCGGCGAGTCTGCTCTCGGCCCAGCGGCCGCTGGCCAACATCGTGGCCTTCTCTCGCCACGAGACCGTCCTCAATCGGCTGGGGCTTCTCTGGGGCGTGCGTCCCGTGCACGGGGAGTGGGTGCAGGGCGTGGCCGGCGTGGTGGAGCAGACCGAACGCGAGCTTCTGCGCCATGGGCTGGCCAAGCCGGGCGACGACGTGGCCGTCACCTTCGGGATGGTGCTGGGCAGCGAGCCGTTCCAGACCAACGTGCTCAAGCTCTACAAGCTCAAAGGCACGTAGTAGGAAGCCCCTGGTCACCCCTTGCGGGTCAGACTGGCGGCCAGGATCTCCACCGCCGACGCGTGCCCAGCCGCGGTAAGGGCGAAGGTCGGGCGTGCCTGTCCGGTGCGCTTGTCGGGAGCCCCGCTCCGGCGTTCGACCAGCCCCGATCTCTCCAGGGAAGCGATGGTGTCGGCAAGGCCGATCTCGTCGAGCTGCATTTGGCCGTCCGTCCAATCGCGAATCCGGCGCATGATCTCGGCGCCGTCGCTTTCGCCGGTGATGAGGACCCGCAGAAGAGCGGCTTGTGGGGTGATAGGGGGATCCTGGTTCACGGCGCTTTCCGGCAGCTTTCAGGGCTTGTCTTCGTCCCCGTCATCGTCTTCGCCCTCTTCTCGGGTCGATTGACGACGAAGCATCTCGAAGGTCAGCGTGCTTTCGAGGGAGGAATGGACCGGCACCGTAACCTCGCTGTCCACGACTTCCTTGGGCGCGGCGTGACCCTTGGCCGGTTGCTCGTCGTAGCCTGCGAGCAGGTTCTTGTCCGCGGGCAGCTCCCGCGTCCTGTCGAGCGGCTGGGGCTCCGCGACAAGGCCGTCGACAGCTACCGGCACGCGCAGGGTCTTTCTCGTGGTCATGGTCTTCCCAGCCGTTGTGTGAACCAGGTCTCGATGCCCCTATTCTACTACTTCTTGCATCGAACGTCGTGCATCCCTGATCCCGCGACAAGCGCAGCGACGTCGCGGAAGGCTGCACAAGCAGACACCTTTCCACTACGGACGCGCGCAGCCAATGGGACCGGCGGGTGGTGGTCGTGGTCGTTGACGTGGTCGTCTCCACACCCGTCTTCAGGGTCGTAGACGTCTTGGTCGTCGTGACCGACGGAAATCGCTCCGGCCACGGCCACGGCTACGACCACGACCTTGCGCGGCTATCGCGGGATTACGGTGCATCCTGGAGGGCCTGGGCGCGATGCAACCCGAGGCAAGACCTGCGCACGATTCGCGGAACGAATCGCGCAGTCCGGGGGTATGTCGTGAGCAATCCGGGCAGATGTTGTAGAATTCATGAGCCGCGTCGTAGAAGCGATTCGTTCACCCCATCGCGGGGGTGAGGCGGCGCGGCCAGGAGCAGATGACCATGCTGTCAGGTCAAGCGCAGCGGCAGGCGGCCATCACGGTCGAAGGACACCTCACCCTCTCGGCCACCATCAACTGGCACCTGTCGGCGCGCAAGGTCGATCTGCGCGCGCTCCTCCACGTCATCTTGGGGCCGGCCAAGGTGGTGGACCAGGAACCCCTGATCGAGGCGCTCAACTACCTGCACCAGGCCTACGGCGACCGCCGGCGCAAAAACGGGCCCCGCGCCGTGTTGCACTGCCTGCGCATCGCCGCCATGCTCGCGCGCACAATTCCCGCGCCCACCACCCTCGATCTTCTGGGCGCGCTTATGCACGACAAGGAAGAAGATCTGACCCGCGAGGAGCTCGGGCAGCCGGAATGGGATCGCCTGCAGGCCGAGTTCGCCCGCGTGCTGGCCAAGATCGATTCCAACCATCGCTGGTTCTTGGGCGAGCGCATCGGCCTTCTGTGGCGGCAGTCGTCCCAGTCCTACTACGAGTACCTGGGAGTCGTGCTTTCTCGGGTGCGTACCATGCCGGATCTGCTACGCTGCAAGCTGGCCGACCGCCTCGACAACACCCTGGACATCGCCGTGCAACGCACGGGGACCGAGGCCAAAGCCTTCTTCGAGCTGCTTTTCAGCATGCTGTTTCTGCCTGGCTTCCAGCCCCTCCTCGACGAGAGGATGATGGTGCCGGACGTCGAGGCCTGCGTCCTGCTGCTGTCGCAGCTCTTCAAGAACGTGGTGCTCATGAGCATGCTGCGGCAGCAGCGCCTGGACCGCCTGGACGAAACCACGGAGCGGCTGTTCTTTGCCCTGGCCACCACCAGCAGCGAGCAGGCGCAGTGGGCGGCCGTGGCCTTGCTCTCCGGCTCGAGCCTGGCCTGGCAGGAGCGGCGAACCCTGCTGCGCGAGATGATGGACTACTGCGCCGCGGGGGGGATGGCGGCTGTGCATCAACGGGACAAGGGCGGCTTGCTCGACGGGACCTTCCTCGAGCACTTTGCCCACCCCGACGACGCGATTCGTAAGCGGCAGATCGAATCGCTTTTTCGCGACAAACCGCTCTTCATCCGATTGCTCGTGCTCTACATCGGGATCTTCACCAGCTTCCTCGCCGACCCGAGCTACCACGTGCGCGGCATCGATCACACCGGGCTGCACCCGGTGGACTAGCCCGCATTGTTCACCACAGACGGCGCAGAGGCAGGAGAGGACACAGAGAGAGGGATGAAGCTACCGGATCAACATCCGCCCCCTTTTGTTTTCCGTCTCTGCGTCCTCCGATATCTCTGTGCCCTCTGTGGTGAACAGGCCGGAAGGGCCTGGCGTACAAACCGTTTGGTTCTCTAGGTGGCTGGTGTCAAACGGCTCCCGTCGCCTGGCGGGCTGCGGGCCTCGACCGCTTCGTTGCTGGTCGGTTGAATACGTCGAGTATTCGCCCTCCTCGCGCCTCGCGGCCGGGGCTCCTCGCTCCGCCAGGTCTCGGTCCGCCGTTTGACACCAGCCACCTAGCGTCCCAGCCGGCGCACGAATTCGGCTTCGTCGATGACTTCGACGCCCAGGCCTTCGGCCTTGGCGAGCTTGGAGCCTGCATCGGCGCCGGCTACCACGAAGCTGGTCTTCTTGGAGACGCTCGATGCAACCCGTGCGCCGGCGCTTGCGGCGGCCCGGGTGGCCTCGTCGCGTGAGAAACCGGTGAGCGTGCCGGTGATGACCACGGTCTTGCCCGCGAGCGGCTGCGCGCCCGCGGGAGCCGGCTCGGCCTCGTCGCGCATGCGCAAACCGGCCTGTGCCAGCCGAGATACGAGTTCCAGGTTCTCGGGCGTGTGAAACCAGTCATACACCGCTGCCGCGATCTCCGGGCCAACTCCCTCGGCGTTCTCCAGATCTTCCTGGCTGGCCTGGGCCAGGCGATCGATCGATCGATAGCGCCTGGCCAACACCTGCGCGACATGTGCGCCCACCCGGCGGATGGACAGCCCGACCAGAAGTCGGGCCAGGGGGCGATCCTTGGAGGCGGCGATAGCGTCGAGAAGGTTGTGGGCGGACTTCGCGCCGAAGCCGGGCAGGCCGCCGACGCTTTGAGCGTCGAGGTGGTAGAGGTCGGCAGGATCCGTCAGCCAGCCCCGCTCCATGAGCGCGGCGATGGTCTGCTCGCCCAGATGCTCGATATCCATGGCGTCGGGCGAGCCGAAGTGGAGAAGCCAGCGCGCGCCCTGCGCCGGGCAGCCCTTGCGGTTTGGGCAGCGCCAATCGACTTCGCCCTCCTTGCGCACGAGGGTCGTCGCGCAAGCGGGACAGGTGCGGGGGAACTGCCAGGCCAGCGAGCCCGACCGGCGCTCGGGCAAAACCGGCCCGACGATCTCGGGGATGACGTCCCCGGCTCGCCTGACGATGACCGTGTCTCCCTCGCGCACATCCTTGCGCCGGATCTCGCTCTCGTTGTGCAGGGTCGCGGACGCAACCGTCACCCCGCCCACCACCACCGGCTCGAGCTCGGCATAGGGCGTGACGCGGCCGGTGCGACCGGTGTTGACCGCGATGCGAATCACCCGCGCCGTCTTCTCCTCAGGCGGGAACTTGTAGGCGATGGCCCAGCGCGGGGCCCGGCTGGTGGCGCCGAGTCGGGCGCGCTGGTCGTAGCGGTCGACCTTGATGACGATGCCGTCGATCTGGTAGTCGACCTGGTGGCGCTGGCGGTGCCACTTGTCGACGAAGGCCGCGACCTCGTCGAGCGAGGCGGCTCGTTCGATGGTGGGGTTGACCGGCAGTCCCCAGCCCCGCAGGCGCGCCAGATCTTCCGAGTGGCGCGTGCTGCGCTGGCCGGGCGCGGCTTCGCGGACCACGCTCATGGCGTAGCACCACATACACAGCCCGCGCGCGGCGGTCATGGCCGGATCCTTCTGGCGCAGGCTCCCCGCGGCCGCGTTGCGCGGATTGACGAGCGGCTTTTTGCCGCGACTCGCGAGCTCGCGATTGAGCCTCGCGAAGGTCGAGAGGGGCAGGTAGACCTCGCCGCGCACCTCGAAGAGAGGCGGAAATCCGCTTCCCTGCAGGCGCGCGGGCACCTCGGCGATGGTGCGCAGATTGGCGGTGACGTCCTCGCCCACCTGTCCGTCTCCCCGGGTCGCGCCGCGGACCAAGGCCCCGCTTTCGTAGCTGAGCGAGATGGCCAAGCCGTCGATCTTCAGCTCGCAGACGTAGTCGATATCGCCCCCGGTCCCGCGGGAAAGCCGGCGTGCCCACTCGTCAAGCTCTTGGCGCGAGAACACGTTGTCGAGGGAGAGCATGGGCGTATGGTGGGCGACCGGGGCGAACAGCTCGGAGGGCCTGCCGCCCACCCGCCGGGTGGGGCTGTCGTCAGTAGCGAGGTCGGAAAAGCGTTGCTCGATCTGGCGCAGCTCACGCAGAAGCTCGTCGTACTCGGCATCGCTTAGCGAAGGCTGGTCGAGCTCGTAGTAGCGCCGGTCGTGCTCGGCGATGAGGGTGCGCAGCTCGTCCGCGCGTTGGCGCGCGGAAGCAGGGGCGTCTGGGCGGGCAGCATCGGTCATGAGAATCTGGCGCCTATCTTGGCGCAGATCGACCGTCGCGCCCAGCCCGCGGGAGGGGGTGCCGGGCTCCTGGAGCATCGAACGGGTTGGAAACCAAGTCCTTTCAGGATGTTGACCACAGAGGGCACAAGGAGACCGGAGGGCGCAGAGAATGAGAAGACTCGGTCAAGAACCTACGAAGGTGTACAGAAGAGAGCGCAGAGACTTCCAAGAGCGCCGAGAACGAATGGTCTTGGACCTCGATCCGGAGACTCCTGCTCCCTCTGTGCTCTCCGCAGGCTCTGCGCTCTCTGTGGTTCACATTCTGAGAACCGATCGGCTTCAACCCGTTCGACGTTCTAGGCCTGGCCCTCGGCCAGGGCCCGTTCGAGAGCCGCCTCGACGGATTCCCGGTCTGCCGAACGCGCCGCGGACAGCTCTTGGATCACCAGCCCGCGCGCGGTATCGAGCATGCGCCGCTCGCCGAAGGAGAGAACCTTCGTCCTCTTAAGGCCATGCAGGTCGCGAAAAACCTCGGCAACCTCGAACAGCGAGCCGGACTTGATCTTGTCCATGAAGGCACGATAGCGGCGATTCCAGGTATGGCGCTCGAGGCTCATCGTCTTGTCGCGAAGGATCTGCAGCACCCTGTCGGCCTCAGCCTTTCCCGCGACGGGGCGGAGACCGACCTGGTCGGCCTTGTCCACATGAACGAGGATCTTGAGGTCGCTGTTCGACAGGCGCAGAACGTAGAACTCCTGCACCTTGCCGCCGATTTCTTTCTTCTCGATCTCGACGACTTCGGCGATGCCGCGCGACGGGTAAACAGCCTTCTGTCCGATCGCAAGCGTGAGTGCCACCTTTAAGCTCCTTGTTGGAGTGCCCCGAAGGGTGTTGCGTACTACATCATCCTACGTGACTCTACCTCATTACCTCTCGTTGGGGCAAAGAGTTTCGACATGGTTTTTTCTGTATGTTGGCTGTCGGAAATCCGGCGTCCATATCGGCAGACAGTTTTTGTCGCAACGCAATGCGCTGCAAGGGCAGCGTCAGGCGGTTGACGGTGGACGACAAGGGATGCTTTTTGGATTCGTGCCGCCTTGCAACCTACAATCAAGAGGAGAACCATGCCAAAGCACACGCGTAGAACGATGGGATTCACGCTCGTGGAGATGATGATCGTCGTGGTGATCATCGGCATCCTGGCGGCGATCGCGGTGGTCGGCTACCGCAAGTACGTCGCGCGAGCCCGCACCTCGGAAGCCACGGCGATGCTGGCCGAATTCGCCGCCAAGGAGCAGCTCTACTTCCTCGACAACGGCCAGTACGTGGAGGCCCACAAGACCTCCTCGGACTACCCGAGCCTGAGCGAAGACGCCAACCAGTTCTGGCCCAGCGACCCGGGCGCGTATTTCGATTCCGCGCGCACGCCGGTTTCCGTGCACGACGGCAGCGGCAACATGCCGGCTTCCTGGCGCAGCTTGGGGATTCGGCCACGCTGGAATGCCCTCTATTGCACCTATCTGGTCAACGCAGGCGCTGCCGGCAACAGCCTGCCCGGCACCATCGGGCCGACTCTGTGGGCGAGCAGCCCGGCCGTTCCCTGGTTCTACGCGGTCGCAGCGTGCAATCTGGGCGGTATTGCCGGCTGGCCCAACACCGGCACGGGTCACAACTACGTGACCGTCATGGTTCTTACGCACGACTCCCCGGCCATCCGCACCACAGACGAGGACAGGTAGCCAGGGCTCCGGAGCTGGAGCACGCCGAGGCGTCGAGACAGGGACCCCCGGGGGCTCGACTGCCAATTTGAGTCACCGTCCCTCACCTGGATGCGAGAGGCCACGCGGCTGGCTGAGCAATGGTCCCGATGATGCGAAATTATCGAAGGAATACGATGGATTTGGCCATCTTCTGGGAGGAATCTCGGGCTCTGGGAGGGCGGCGCCGAGAGGCCAGAGAGCACTTCCTGGAAGGCATAGCCCCGATGCCCCACCGTCCGAGGTGGCCTCCATCGCCCATAGTTGTCACCCGCCGATGCTTGGCCCGGACGATGGTTTCGTGAGTTCTGCCATTGATATTGGCCGGTTGGGGCGTAGGCGAGCACCTCGGGTCGGCTTGGCACAGCGGCTGCATAGACCGCGGGCAGGAGGCAATTCAATGATAAGAGCACGCAAGAAGAACGGAGGTTTCACCCTCGTGGAGTTGATGATCGTCGTGGCGATCATCGGCATCTTGGCCGCGGTGGCCATCCCGGCCTTCACCCGCTACGTGAAGAAGTCTCGTACGGCGGAGGCTGTGCAACACCTGAACAAGCAATGGGCTGGCTCGGTGGCCTACTACGAAGCGGACCACGTCTTGTCTGACTCTTCCGTTGCGCCAAAGCAGTTCCCGGGTGAATCGGGAGCCTGGGCCAACGGCGGCAAGGACTGCGGTTGCGCGACCGGTGGTCGCTGCGCCGGCGGTGACGCAATTTGGGGCACCGACGCGGTGTGGCTGGCGCTCAATTTCTCCATACCTGATGCCCACAACTACCTGCCCGGTTACAGCGGCTCGGGAACCGGATCGTCCTCGGTCTTCACCGCCTATGCGCGCGGCGACCTCAACTGCGACAACACGCTCTCCACCTTCGCCCGGCTGGGCAGCATCGACGGCAACGGCGACGTGAAGGGGAGCCATCAGCCCGTCATCGAGAACGAGCTCGAATAGCACGACCTCGCCTCGAGCGCCCAAGGCCCCGATGGTTCTCCGTCGGGGCCTTCGTGTATCTGCGGGGCTGCTAGCCCGCCATCCTTCACGCAGGTGACCAGGGATTGTCCAATGTGCTTCGTCGGGAAACCAATCGTCGTGAATAATGCGGGCTAGACCACCGGGCCGTCGCCGCGGCCGAGCACGGTATCCCTGGCCAGACGTTGGTCGTGGTCGGGGTGGTCGAGGTTGAAGTGCAGGCCGCGGCTTTCCTGGCGCCGCCGGGCGCTGTGGATGATGAGATCGGCCACCAAGGCGATGTTGCGCAGCTCCAGAAGGTCGCCCGTGACCTGGAAGTTCCAGTAGTACTCGCGGATCTCCTCGCGGATCATCTGCAGGCGGCGAGCGGCGCGCTCCAGCCGCTTGTCGGAGCGAACGATGCCGACGTAGTTCCACATGAGGCGCCGGATCTCGTCCCAGGTGTGGCTTATCACCACGGCCTCGTCGGTCTGGGTGGCGTCTCCCGCGTACCAGGGCGCGACTTCCAGGGGACGATTCACCTTGACGTCGCGTACGTCCTCCGCGGCGCGAGCGGCATAGACCAGGGCTTCGAGCAAGGAATTCGAGGCCAGCCGGCAAGCGCCGTGCAGCCCGGTCATGGAGGCCTCGCCGATGGCGTAGAGGTTGCGTACGTTGGTGCGGCCGTTGCCGTCGACCATGATGCCGCCGCAACTGTAGTGGGCCGCAGGTACGACCGGGATGGGCGTCGTGCGCATGTCGATCCCCAGCTCGAGGCAGCGGCGGTGGATGTTGGGAAAGCGCTCGACTAGGAAGTCGCACGGCAAGTGGGTCATGTCGAGCAGGACGTGCTCGTCGCCGGTGCGCTTGAGCTCGGCGTCGATGGCGCGCGCAACCACGTCGCGCGAGGCGAGATCCTTCATGGGGTGGTAGCGTCCCATGAAGGCCGCGCCGTCGCGCAGGCGCAGGATGCCGCCTTCGCCGCGCAGGGCCTCGCTGATGAGGAACGACTTGGCCGCCGGGTGGTAGAGGATGGTGGGGTGGAACTGGAAGAACTCCATGTTCGAGACCCGCGCTCCCACCCGATAGGCCATGGCCACGCCGTCACCCGTGGCGACATCAGGGTTCGAGGTGTAGAGGTACACCTTGCCCGCGCCGCCGGTGGCGACCACCACCGCGCGAGCCGCGACGGTTTTCACTTCGCCCGTGGTCTGGTCGAACACGTAGGCGCCAAACACCGCATTCGGGCCCCCGTATTTGGCCGTGGTCAGAAGGTCCACCGCCATGTGGTTGGGCAGAAGGGTGATGCTGTCGCTGTGGGTGCGGACGGTCTCCAACAAAGCGTTGTGAATCGCGGCGCCGGTCATGTCGCGCACGTGCACGATGCGGCGGGCGGTGTGGCCGCCTTCCCGCCCCAGGCTGAAGTCGCCGTTGGCATCGCGGTCGAAGGCCACGCCGATCTGGTTGGCGAGGTAGAGGATGTGCCCGGGCCCCTCGCGCACGCAGCGCTCGACCGCCTCGCGCGAGCACAGGCCGTCGCCCACGCGCAGCGTATCCTCGAGGTGCTGCTCGGGGCTGTCGTTTTTCCCGAGGACGCCGGCCACGCCGCCCTGCGCGTGCTGGGTGTTGTTGTCGGTGAGATCACGCTTCGACACCACGACGACCCGACCATGCGCACAGGCGCGTAGGGCGAAGTAGAGACCTGCAAGGCCGGATCCGAGGACCAAGTAGTCGGTTTCCAAGATGCCTGCAGTCTAGCACCTCTGCACGGACTTGACCCGTGCCGTGCGGCGCTCGGCCGGGGAAAGAACAGCCGTTGCCCGGGGCGTCGCCGTGCTACGATCGCTTGGCATGGTGCGAAGGATGGTTCTCCCGCTTGCCGCCTTGCCGCTGCTCATCTCGTTGGCAGAGGCCAAGGTGTGGAAGCGCACGCGGGCGGACGGCACCGTCGAGTTCACCAGTGCACCCCGAACCAGCAAGGGATGGACTCCTGTGCCCGAGTTCGAGGGCGTGGCGCCCGCGGAGCCTCCGGCGGAAACCATCTCCCTGCCCCGGCCGCGGCCGGGCAACGTGGTGTGGACGCGCGAGCGCGACGACGGCACGGTCGAGTTCACCAACCTCCAACCGGTGGGCAAGCGCTGGAAGGTGCTCTTTCGCATGGGGCCGGGCAAGGCCTCGGCACTGCGCGGCTCCTCGGATCTGGTGCCGGCGCGGGACACCTCGGCGGCGCGCTATGCCCGCTACGACGACCACATCCGCGACCAGCAGGCATACTACGGCATACCCCAGGCCCTGGTGCGGGCCGTGATCCGCATCGAATCGGATTTCGATCCGCACGTGGTGTCGAGCGCGGGCGCCCAGGGGCTCATGCAGCTCATGCCCGCCACCGCGCACGGCATGGGGGTGACCAATGTCTGGGATCCACGCCAGAACATCATGGGCGGCGCCCGCTTCCTGCAGCTTCTCGCGAAGCGTTACTGCCGCACCCCGGCGGAGGGCGGAGCGGAGGGGCGAACGGCCAGCTTCGTGTGCTCGTTCGAGGAGAAGATCAAGGTCTTGGCCGGTTATCACGCGGGTCCGGGGGCGGTCGACAAATACGGAGGCATGCCTCCATACGAGACCACCCGTTCCTACGTGATGGCTGTACTTCGGCGCTTCGAAGAGTATAGAAGGCGGGAAGCGGCGCTTTCGGACTGGTCCGCAAGCGTGCCCCGAGCCTCCCGATGAACCCCGTGGTCGACACTGACGCCAACAGCTTCTCTCCGCCGTCGGCTCCGCCGAGCCCCGCGCTGGCTTCTTTGCCGGCCGAAGAACAGGCCCTCATCGCCCAGCTTCGCCTTGCCCGCGAGATGGCGTCGGCCGGGCGACTCGCGGAGGCGGAGGCCGAGCTGCTGGTCGCCGAGCAGCGCTCGCCGCGCGACCTGCGCATGCTCAAGCTGCTCGCCCTGGTGCGCTTCAAGCTCGGCCGTTTGGCCGATTCCCGCCAGGTGTATCGGCAAGCGGCGGAGGTGGCGCCCGAGGACGCCGCCATCAAGCTCAACCTCGGTCTCATTGCGCTCAAGCTGGAAGCATTCGCCGAGGCGGCGCGGGAGCTGGAGGGTGCCGCGCGATTGCAGCCGGACGACCGCCGCGCGTGGAGCTACCTCGGCTACGCCTACGCCCGCAACGGGGCGCCGGCGCAGGCCGCCACCGCTTTCCGGCGGGCGGGGCAGCACGAGCTGGCGGCCGAGATGGAGCGCGCCGCGACCGCTTCGGCAGAGGCGGCGGACGACGCGCAGGCGGAATGGCTCCCCGAGGCGACGACCACGGACGCGGGCGCCGGCCGCTCCGTCGAGTCGGACGCCGAGACCCCGGAGCCCTACCCCTTGCCCGAAAAGACACCGCGGCCGGAGCTGCGCGAGCGAGAAGCCCCGCTCGTGACCTCGCTGGCTCGCTTCACCGGCGCGCGATTGCTTTCCTTGCCGCCTCCTTCCACGCCTCTGTCGTCCGTGGGTCGGGGCGTGGTTCGCTTCCTCGCCGGAGCCGAGACCCATGTGCGCGAATCCGCGCTCCTCGCCGCCGTGGGGGGCGGAGCATTGGCTCATGCCCGGCGGCGGGTGCGCGGCCACCTCAGCGGCGACAAGCTGGCCGGCGAGCGGGATCGCTTCTTGCGCATCGACGGGGGCGGCGACCTGCTCTTGGTTTCGCCCGATCCCGACCGGGGGCTCGTGGCCCTGTCGCTCGACCACGACGTCTTCTACGTCGCGGAAGAGCGGGCCATCGCCTGGGGCGACGAAGTGGTCTGGGAGTCGGGTTCGGTGCCCGGCGAGGGAACCGCGCTTCTGCAATTCCGTGGCAGCGGACGCGTGGTCATCATGGGCAGCGAGGAAGAGCTGGTCGCGGTCCGCCTCTCCGAGGGCGACCGCCTGGCCGTGCCCGTCGCGCGCATGGCGGGCTGGCTGGGGCGCCTGGTGGTTCAGGGTCAGCCCGCGGAGGATGGGCCCTCGGATGGGCTTCGCCACGTCACCTGCGAAGGCGAGGGCGTGGTGCTTCTGTCGAAACATGGCGAACCTCGCTAGCCAACTCACCGACCTGCCCAACCTCGTGACCATGGGGCGGGTGCTCATCGTGCCGGCGGTGCTGTACTACATGGACAACTATAGCCCGGTGCGCAGTCTGGTCGCCGCCATGCTCTACCTGGTCGCCTCCGCGGGCGACGGCATCGACGGGTACCTGGCGCGCAAGCGCGGCCAGGTGAGCGCGCTCGGCAAGTTCCTCGACCCGCTCGCCGACAAGTTGATGGTGACCGCGGTGCTGGTCTTCATGGTGGCGCTCGGGCGGGTGCCGGCCTGGCTGGTGGTGGCGCTCATCGCCCGCGACCTGGCCATCACCGGGCTGCGCGGCATCGCCTCGACCGAGGGCATCGTCATCGCCGCCAGCGGCGGAGGCAAGATCAAGACGGCGCTCCAGCTCGTGGCCGTCACCATGCTCCTTATCCATTTTCGCTACCCGCTCCTCGGCCTGGGACTCTCTATCGACTACAACACCGCGGGGCTCGTGGTTCTCTACATCTCGCTCGGCATGTCGCTCATCTCCGGACTCGACTACGTCGTGAGCTTCTTCCGTTCGCTCGGGCGAGCCAAGCGCGAGGCGCCGCCGTCCTCGTGAGGGTGTGCCTGGCGGGGGCGCTCTGCCCCGAGCGGCTCTTGCGGGCGGCAGGCCGGGAGCGGTTGCCGTGTGCACTTGGCATGCCCGACCCGGAGGAACGGCCCCGGCAGATCTTCGCCTGCGACCCGATGCGCGTCGTGCGCGGCCACAGCGTCGAGGAACTGGCCGGTGCGTGGGACGAATCGCGCGCCGCTTGGGGAGATGTCGATCGCGCCGGTGTGCCGGTGGGCATCGGTTTTCTAAGCTATGACCTCGGCCGTCGTTTCGAGCGGATTCGCGCAGCAGAGATGGCGCCTTCGCCCTGGCCCGAGGTCGAGTTCCGCTTCTACGATGCGGTTTTGGTGGTCGAGCGCCAGACGGGCGAGGGAGAAATCTGGTCGTGCGATGAGAAGGCGGCAGCGCGGCTTCGCGGCAAGATCATCGAGCCTGCGGCCGGCCTCGACCTCGAGGAGCCGGATCCACCACCCGCGCCGCTGGCGGAGATGGAGCCGCCCGATCGCCACCTCGCCGCGGTTCGGCGGGCCCTCGAATACATCCACGCCGGCGACATCTACCAGGTCAACCTGGCCCGAAGACTCGCCTGCGTTTCTGCCACACGGCCGGGAGAAGCCCCAGGCCGCTCGCTCTTCGAGCGGCTCGAAGCCACCGCGCCGGCGCCGTACGCGATCTGGCTGGCGGACGGCGAGAGCGGAACCGCGCTCGTGGGCCACTCGCCCGAGCGCTTCTTGCGCCTCGGCACCGACGGGCAGATCGAGACCTGGCCCATCAAAGGCACGCGGCCGCGCGGGCATGGCGGGGCAGCCGACCCCAACGCCGAGGCGCTTCTGGCCAGCGCGAAAGATCGCTCCGAGCATGTGATGATCGTCGATCTGGAACGTAACGACCTCGGCCGCGTCTGTCGGACCGGGAGCGTGCGCGTCGAGGGCTTGTGCCGGCTGCTCTCCCTGCCCACCGTCCACCACATGGTCACCACCGTGCGCGGGCAGCTCCGCCCCGAGGTGGGCCTGCCGGCGCTCCTGCGCGCCACCTTCCCCGGCGGCTCGGTGACCGGGGCGCCCAAGATCCGCGCCATGGAAATCATCGCGGAGTTGGAATCCGCCCGCCGCGGCCCGTACACCGGCGCCAGCGGATGGCTCGGCGCCGCCGGCGACCTCGACCTTGCCGTCGCCATCCGCACCGCCCTGATTCGCGAAGGGCAACTCGTGCTGTGGGTCGGCGGCGGCATCGTCGCAGACTCCGACCCCGAAGCCGAGTTGGCCGAGACATGGGACAAGGCGCGGGCGTTCAGCCGCGTGCTATAGCCTCTTCGCGCAGGCGGGCGACGGCAGCGATGGCCTGGTCGTGAACCAGTCCGTTGGAGGCGATCATGCCGCGCGGGTTTCTGAGGGAGGCTTGGGTGTAGCAGAGGGGGTGTCCCTCGCTGTCGGTCACGTTGCCGCCGGCGGCAATGAGAATGGCCTCGGGTCCGCAGCTGTCCCAGATCTTGGTTTGTCCGCCGGGGTAGACGTAGAGGTCGCGCGAGCCTTCCGCGATCAGGGCGACCTTGAGGCCCACGCTGCCCAGGGCCAGCTCGTCGCTGATGCCGAGCGCACGGCAGAAGCGGCCGTAGTATTCCGAACGGTGTGACTTCGACGAGACCAGGCGGATTTCACGGGCCTCCCTCACGCTGGAAACCCGCAGCGGCTGGCGATGGCCCGGGGGCGATTCCTTCCAGGCACCCAAACCCGCGGCGCCCATCCACACCATGCCGGTCTTGGGCTGGGCCACCACGCCCACGGCCGGCCGTCCCTCGACGCATAGGCCGAGCATCACGACGTAGCCCGTATCGCCGGCGATGAAATCGCGCGTGCCGTCGATAGGATCGATCATCCACACCCGCGGTTTGTGCAGGCGCGAGGCATCGTCAGGCAGCTCCTCGGAGAGGATGGCGTCGTCGGGGAAGGCTTCGGCGAGGGCCCGGACGATGAAGGTGCTCGACGCCAGATCCGCGGCGGTGACCGGTTCGCCGCCTTGCTTATGTTCGACCGCCATGGCGCGGGTGTCGAAACCGGCGACCAGCGTGGCTGCCTGGCGAGCCACGGCGCAGGCACGTTCAAGCTCACGAGAGTAGTCCGTTTGCATCTCGGGCAACCATAGCAGGCCGCGCCCCGTAGTCCCGCGCCAGCCGCGCAAGGTCGTGGTCGTAACCGTGGTCGTGGCCGGAGTGATCTCCGTCGGCCACGCCGACGAAGACGTCTACGGAGACGACCGCGGCAACGACCACGACCACCACCCGCCGGTTCCGTTGGCCGCGGGCGTCCGTCGTGGAAAGATGTCTCCTTCTGCAGCCTTCCACGGCATCGCTGCGCCGGTGTCCGTGCCTCGCTAAGGACCCGCGAGAAGATAGATGTGTGAATTTGGGCGGTCGAGGCGCCCGGCTGGCGAGGCGCGAGGAGGAGGAATACTCGACGTATTGCGACGACGAGCAACGACGCCAGCCGGGATGGA
>Ga0172365_10001147_pt1 | contig 18862 bp, 11 predicted proteins | sample LakKivSesite48cm_FD_114535 | JGI IMG/M metagenome (GOLD analysis project Ga0172365, IMG submission 114535) | Sediment microbial communities from Lake Kivu, Rwanda - Sediment site 48cm | ecosystem: Environmental > Aquatic > Freshwater > Lake > Sediment | place: Rwanda: Western Province, Lake... | reverse complement strand
GAGAGACTCAGGGAGTTCATGATGACCCTCGGCTGGGACTTCGACAAGCTGATCAAGGAGAGGAAGATGGCGATTCTCGACGTCATGGCAACGAGGTCGGGCGGAATCGATGTTGTGGTCGACATGGTCATGGACAAGGTCAGAGAAATAGGAGCCAAGAGGCTGGTCATTGACTCGATAACAGCGATAAGCTTGGCCAGCGAGAAGAGGATAGACGCCAGGATCTTAGTATCGTTGCTTCACAAGGCCCTAGCGGAAGTCGGCTGCACTACACTTCTGATAACCGAGACTCCATGGGGGTCGACCGGGATAGGGTCGGGAGTCGAGGAGTTCGTGGCAGACGGCATCATTCTCATGGAGACGTTCCTCGAAGGGGCAGAGTTCAAGAGGAGACTTGCCATAATCAAAATGCGAGGGACTGACCACGACACGCGCCGGTACCTGTACCTGATCACGAAGCGCAACGGCATATCGATAATCCCCTATCCTGAGGCCTCAGCGCCGTAGACTCTTGGCCCCTAGCCTGGGCATGTCAGCCAAAGCTCGGCCACGCTACATTTTTCCAGATTGTCAAGCCAAGCAGGCCCGAAGCGGATTCTTATAAGGCCATGCCGCCCGGAAACCTTGGGGTGGGCCTGCCACTGAACTCACTTAGCTTCGGAAGTCCGTCGAAGAAACGGCAGGACACCACAGGCCTACCTCGAGCGGGGAGTTCAGACATCGTTCCAGTTTCGAACAAAGGCTCGAGTCGGCCAGGCGCCCTCAGGCTCTCGGACATCGGCGTCACCCAGTTCCAAGAGGATCGGTGGCCTTCTCAATGACCACCAGTGCCGACCTGTGGAGAGAGTATTGTGGGTTCTATGAGAAGCCGTTCAGCGTTCAGCTTGAAACAAACGAGGCGTTGATGAAGGAACACATGGAGAGATGGGGCAGAACCAGACAGGCAACGGTTCTTTGTCCTGATGGCGTCAGGTCCATTGAAGACGTTCCAGTGACAACTTACACTGACTACAAGGCACTACTTGAGTTCAAGTCCAGAATTGAGAGGTTAGAGAAGGACGCCCCCCGTATGCCAGGTGAACTGTATTGGGACTACTATTACAGGATCGGGCGAATAGCGGCAGAACCATATTCTGATGACGTGATAGGCGATTTCTCTCTGGCAGCTAAGACGAGCGGCACCGACTCCGAGCCGAAGTGGGCCGTTCATGGATCTGCCTTCTGGGAGAACTTCCGACGAGATGTCGTAGCGACGGCCCTGTTCGCATGCAGTGATTCTTGGGGTCGGACCAAGTTCCAGCCCGGGGACAGGGGACTCAACTTCACCCCATCGGCTCCGTTTCTCTCTGGCTGGGGCAGAAAGGCGTCGCAGGGTCTCGCAGTTGATGTCCCCCCTGTGGACGTGATGGATGCTATCCCGGACACGAGGAGACGGTTCTTCGCAGCCCTAGAATATCTGGAGAGGGGGCATAGTGTCAACCTCGTCGGTGGAATCGCCCCAAGCGTCTACCTCATGTGCGAATATTTCTCCAATCCTGAATCGCTGTTCGAGGAATACTACCACTCAACCAATGCTGGGTTGACCAAGCTCTTTCTTCTCCAAAGACTCACGAAGGCCAAGGTGTCAAGAAGATCCAGGAATGTAAGGGACTATTTCGACCTAAAAGGATTGATGATCGGTGGAGTTGACACAACACTGTATGCTGACTACATTAGGGCGAAACTGGCAGTGGAACCCTTCTGCATCTATGGCGTCACTGAGCTAGGTCTTCCCATGTTCGGCTCACCGGACAGAAAGGAGGATCTTCTGCCCAACCTGAGGAGCTGTTACTTGGAATTCAGAGATGCAGACGGGTCTATTCGCAAGATAACGGAAGTCAAACCTAGGAACACATACGACCTCATCACGTCTTCAATCGGTGGGATCTTCCTTCGTTATGATGTCGGCGACATGGTTCGCGTCCTTGAGATGAGAGACGACGGAATGCCGATCTTTGCGTTCTGGGGGAGAAGAAACGCGGTAGTTGCGATACGGGGATTTCTTCCCCGCGTGACTGAGGCTCTCGCAACCCGAGCTATGGCCATGGCGGGTCTGAGTCTGTCGGACAAATGGGCTTTCACAAAGTCGATCAACGAAAGCGAGAAGATCCTTGTTCTGATGGAGAACACGTGGGGGATACCCGAAACGGAGGCCGGCCAGAGAATATTCAACGCGCTGTTCGCGCTGAGCGAAGACTTCAGGCACTTGGTTAGTGACAATAAGATACATGACCCCGAAGAGATCATAGAAGTGGAATACCTTAAAATGGGGGCCTTCTTCAGGTACTCCGTGAATCGGGCCAAGGAAGGGTACCCAATGGGACAGGTGAAACCACCCAAGGTAATCCCCCCCGAACGCCAAGACATAAGTGACTTGCTCAGGAGGAACTAGTGAAATGTCGGATTGGAGCATAGTGTCCTGGTCCATTATCTACGCGTTGTCAGCTATCATTTCTCTTGCAATATCACTTGACATCATCTTGAAGCGCAGGGAGTCGTCAACACACCAGCAGTTCTTCGTCTACGGCTTGGCCACCTCGCTTAGTCTGTTTGCTAGCTTCTTGAAGCTGAATGCGCCCGAGGCAGATCTGGCTCTAACCCTGTTCAGGCTTTCCAACGCTTTGTATTTCATCTCAATAGGGGTGCTGGCGCTCTTCGTATATGAACTCATGGAGCCCAAGAAGGGCAGTTGGCTATTGCTGATGCCGCCGATGTTCGCTGTCCTTGTGGGGGCTTTTCTCCCGTACGACAAGAGGCTCACCGAATACGGGTGGGTCTTCCTACCGGGTGAGGCCCTTACTGCCGAGAACGTGATCATCTTCGCGTATCTGTTCTGCTACTCGTTGCTCGTAGGATTCTTGCTGTATGACTATATGAGAAGGGCCAAGACTCCTTGGTTGCAGAGAAAGTATGGCTTGATGCTGCTCGGCTTTGTGGTCTTTCAGATGGTGGGAGTGGTGAGTTTCAACGCTCTCATGATGATTTATCAGAACATCCCGCCCACAACTGGCCCTTTCTACCTGGTGTCTCTTCTGTTCCTGTGGTATGGCTTCAAGATGCAACCCAAGGAGGTGAAGCTGACTCAGGAGGGAGGCAAGTTCTCAACCGCCTATAGGAAGTTCATCAACAGATTCCTGGAGGTGGCTCCGTCCGACGAGCTGGGACTCAAGACTTTCAACTTACTCGAATACTTGGACAAGACTCGCTTAAGCGAGCTCGTCACTTACGACAGACTGCGGATCATACTAAACGTGAACAATATGGAGCAACTGGACAACATACAGGCCTTGGACAAGACCATGGAATATCTGGAGGGCAAGGAGTGGTCGGGTGGTCTAGCCTCTCCTTTCACAGATGTTCTTGAGAGCGTGCATCAGAGCATTCTCGACGCCCAGGGAACGCTCGAACCCTTCCGAAGCGTCCTGCTAGGTCACCAGGATTTCTTGAAAAGGGCAGATGTCATCTATGGGTTTTCCCAGGGACAATTCCTCGAACTCTTCGGACCGGACAACTCCTTGGTGGACCGCCCAGAGTGGGAAGTCGCGTTGCGCACTTACAAGCGTTGGCTACTGCCGATAAGGGCGTTCCTCGTTGGTGACGTCGCTGCGGAATTCTATAAAATGCTCAGGAGCACGGACATCGTGAAGTATATTGACGTCTTTCCTGACGGAGAGATAGCAGTAGACAAGGTCCTTTCGCACGTCGAGGCTCTTCCGCAAGAGCGAAGAACAGAAGCTGTAAGAGCCGGGTTCAATATCGTTATGTCTTGGGTGGCCAAGAGCTTGGCAGAGAAGGACCCAGCTTCGTTCGTCAAGTGGATGAAGCTGATTCGCAGGATCATGATACTCAACATGGGGGCAAAAGGAGTTCAGAGGACGTTCGCGTCGGTAGTTGCCCGGCTTTCAAGAGACATGGGTCGCTCAAGGATAAGAGACCTGATCCTACTCGAGGGCCACAAAGCCGAGGAACTGGATGCATTCTCAGCGAACTTCAGTCTCTCCCATGAGGATCTGTTGCATGAACGAGTCCTCGTGGAATGCGATCCCAGGTTCTCGTACGAGTACTACATAGGCCGACTCCTGTCAGAAGTCTCAGCCAACACGGAGCGGTGTGTGCTGTTCACTCGAAGCGGCGGCGTGATCCAACGAATGGCTGCAGGCCTTGAGAACGTTGAGTGTAGAATCCTAGCTACTCCGGGAGTGGAGGAGGAGAACAGCGTTCCATTCAATGACATCACGAGGTTGATCCACGCGGTCAGCACTGCCCTAGACTCTGAGATGGAGACCTGGATACTCTTCGACAACCTCTCCGACCTGATTATCCCTGTTGGCGTTGAACAGGCCTATGTCTTCGCTAGACACGCGACAGATCTAATAGGCGCAAGAAACGGCTCGGCAGTCTTCCTAATGAACAAGTCGGCACACGGTCAGTCGGACAGGGCTGCGTTCGAGGGATTGTTCTCGAAGATCATGGAGATAGGAGAAGAAGTCATACTCGTCAAGAGATAGACCGGGCCACAGCCGGGCTTCGTGTGCTTCAGGCTGCCACCCGAAGAGCGCGATCGGTGCGGAACCTGATCGACCCTCGCGCTGCGCAACAGTGTTGCTCCTGATCCAATGTGGTTCGTCTTCCACTTCCGATAGGGCCACCGGTGGCCTCACCGTGCTGGAAATGGACTTGAGTGTTATCTGCTTTAAAACATGCCGATTTCAGGGGATATCCCGCACAATTCTTAAGAAAAGCGCACTTTCAAGCGGGTAGGAAGTCGAACGCATAAAAAGGGTCTGGCCAGGTCGTCCGTCAGAAAAGTGACATACACATGAAACAACTCAAGATTACACAATTCAAGAGGTCAATACTGTTCGGTCTGGTTGCTGTTCTTCTGCTTTCAGGAATAGGCTTCATGGGCACTGTTGTGCGCGGGAAAGGCCCATCCGTAGACACATACAACGATTCCGGCTTCACGCATCCCGATGACGATTTCGCCCCGTTGGAGACTGTGTACTTCAAAGCCATTCATCTTGACCCGACGAAATACCACATGTTTAGGCTAGATCCTCCGTCCGGATCAGGGTGGTCAGATATCTGGATTGGCAGTTGGGTCACAGGCGTCGCAGAGCTAACCGGAAGCTACGCTCTTCCTTCCGATGCTCCCGTCGGAAAGTGGACAGTCCACACTAGGAAATCGTCATCCTCAGATGGATCGTCGAATGACCACGTCGTGGACGCTGACTTCTATGTTAGCAGAAGGTACTACACCGCGTCGATAACCCCCACTTTCGCAAACACGGGCGAGACCAAGACGTACACGCTGAACTTCACAAACTACCTATCAAGCACGAAGAAGCTCGGTTCTGTGTCAGCAGCCATCCCGTCCGGATGGACGGGCGTAACGATACTGGGGATTACTTTCCCACCTACCAAGACCTGGACTGCGGACATAGACTCTGGGCTAATCAGGGCGAAAGCAGATGGCGGGAAGGAACTAACCGCCGGGCAGTCAGTCTTGATTACGTTCTCGGCGACTGCTCCCCCGACCCCAGGCGTCTACGAATGGACCACGCTCGGGTACGAAGGTAGAGGTTGGCGAGGCTTCCTGTTCGGCCTAGTCGGCCCGCAGCCGACGGTAACGGTATCAGGCGGGGCCACTGTCTCCATCACGATAGCTTCGAGCCCAGCCGGCTCAGACTTCGTGAAGGTGGATGGTGCTCCGATCACGACGCCCCATACGTACGACTGGATCGTGGGATCGACGCACACGCTTGAGGCCTTGTCGCCAGTCGCGGATGGGGCCGGAGTTCAGTACGTGTACACAGGTTGGAGCGACATCGGAGCCCAAACCCACACGTACACTGTCCCGGGTTCATCTGAGACGGTTACGGCCAACTACAAGACGCAATTCTACGTGACCTTCGCTCAGTCCGGCATAGGTGGAGACTCTGGCACGAACACCGTAGTCACGATAGGTGCTTCTCCGAAGCAATGCAGTGATCTGCCAGTCAGCGACTGGTTCGACAGTGGGACGACCTACTCTTATGCTGCTGTAGTCGCAACATCCGATCCAGGGAAGCAGTACGCCCTCACCGGAGTGACAGGTCCGACCTCTCCGATAGCTGGCACGGGAACAGTGACCGGCAACTACAAGACGCAGTACTCGGTGACCTTCGCGGCCAATCCCGTCGGGGGAGGATCAACTACCCCATCTGGGACACAGTGGCTGGACGCAGGCTCGAACCCCATCTCAGCTTCGGCCAACGCGGGCTACCAGTTCTCCAAGTGGACAGCGACAGGGCCCATATCGTTCGGCAATCAGTACCTGGCGTCGACCTCTGCAAGCGTCGGTGGGTCGGGCGCGATAACGGCGAACTTCAACGTGTCCATCACCATAGCCTCAAGCCCAGCCGGTTCAGGCTTCGTGGAAGTTGATGATACGCCCATTACAACGCCGACGACCTTCTACTGGGAGGCCGGCTCGGTTCACAAACTCGAGGCGCTGTCTCCCGTCTCGCTTGGACCATCGAAGCAGTACCTATTCACAGGATGGTCGGACGCCGGGGCCCAGACCCACGACTACACCGTTCCGAGTGCACCCGAAACAGTCACTGCAACATACAAGATCCAGGTCAAGATCACGTTCGACCACACGGGACTCGACGGCACGGCATCAGGGACTGTGGTGACGGTTGAAGGTTCGCCAAAGACTCTGGCGGATCTCGCGTTCACGACTGATTGGCTCGACAGCGGGGGCTCCATCTCCTTCACCTACGCTGGCGTAGCTGCCAGTACGGATGCAAACAAGCAGTTCGTTCTGACGAGCACAAGTCACGCATCACCCCTTACCATCCCGAACGACCCGGTCACGGTGTACGGCCACTACAAGACCCAGTTCTACGTGACATTTGATCAATCTGGAATAGGCGGCGATTCGGGCACAAACACGGTGGTCACAATAGGCGGCTCTCCGAAGAAGGCGAGCGATCTGCCGGTCAGTGGCTGGTTCGACAGCGGAACGACCTACTCATATGCCGCGGTAGTCGCGACTTCTGACCCCGGGAAGCAGTACGTCCTTGAAGGAGTGACAGGACCAACCTCACCGATAAATGCTGGGGGCGCGGTCACTGGCAACTACAAGACCCAGTACAAGGTGTCTTTCGCTCAATCAGGATCTGCTGTACCCCCGACCGTGACGTACACTGCCGACACTGATCCAACAACTGCGGTCCCATTTGACGTTTGGGTGAAGTCCGGCACGGAGATCACATACGCATACCAAGGCATCGTGGATGGAGCTCCTGGCGTGAGGTATGTCCTCATAAGCGTCAGTCCGCCTTCACCGCAGACTGTGTCTGGTCCCATGACGATAACAGGGACCTACAAGACTCAATACCAGGTGACATTCTACCAGTCCGGGGTCGGGTCCGACTTCACGGGCACTGTCGCCGTGGTGGATGCGTCCAACTACGTTCGGGGTGACTTCCCCGTTTCGTTCTGGTGGGACTCGGGATCCACGCACAACTTCGCCTTCCAGTCCCCACTGGTCGTGACGCCGGACGCAAAGCGATACGTCTGGACATCAACCAGTGGCCTGTCCTCACTGCAGGCCGGTTCGATATTGGTCTCAGCTGCGGGCGGCGTGACAGGCAACTACAAGACCCAATACTACCTGACTATGTCCACCAACTACGGCACGGTGACGCCAGCGAGCGGATGGTACGACGCTGGGACCAAGGTCTCGATTAGCGCGACCGCTCCGGCGGTGATCGCTGGCGAGAGATACGTCTGGCTCGGCTGGACAGGGACCGGAACCATCTCATACACAGGCCTTCTCAACCCAGCGATCAACCAAGTCACGATGAACGGGCCGGTCACCGAGGTCGCAGCCTGGAGGCGCGAGTTCCTTCTAACGGTATTCTCAGACTACGACTCGCCAGTTCCCTCCGTGGGAGAGCACTGGTATCCAATCGGGACTGTGGTCAACGCGTTCGTCCTATCACCATGGCTAGCCCCGGACGAGACGAGGTACATCTGCTCCGGCTGGATCGGCACGGGGAGCGTGCCAGCTTCAGGAACTGAAACAAGCCTCATCTTCTCGCTGATGGCGCCGTCGAACCTGACCTGGGTCTGGACGAGACAGTTCTACCTGACCGTGACCTCAATGTTCTCCTTGGCATCCAAACCGACTATCGAGAGTTCTCTGGCAAATCGTTTCCTGATCTCTGACAACTCTGATTGCACCGCTGCAACCTTTTTTTCATCTCGCGCTCTCGGCCTAGCGGCAGCCTTGCCTTGCATTTCCTCGAACAGCCCCGCCATGCTCTGCACCAGGGTGCGGCCGTTGGTCCAAAGGGCGGTTGCCTCCCTCCTTCCCGCTGGACTCCTGCCTGGGGACTTTGTGAACATCAGCAGCTCGTCATCATCGACGATGACGAAATAGGGCACAAATGAGGACGCGGATTCTATCCGTTGGACTTGTGCGTGTTCCTCAAACCAAGAGAGTGCTTCGTGTGATCTGTGGCTGTGATCTGTGAGTATGCGTATCGCTATGTTCCTTCTGCGTAACCTGCGCGTGTTCTTCAGAGCGCCCACGCCGAGCAACCTCAGCAGGTCAGGTCCGAACGCGACCATGTCCACCTTCCCTGACGCCCTTTCGATCATCTTTGAGGCCCTGGCGTATATCTGCTCACTTCCCTTGAGCAGTTGGAGCCTCTCGCTCTCGCGTTCCGGAGGTGGAACGTGCATCATGTCCCATCTCCTCAGCAACTGATCCTTGCGCCTTTCCAGAAGCACCGCTCTGTTCCGTTGCGTATCTATCATCAGGTCTAGCGAGGTCCGGATTGGCAGCGCGGAGAACTTCGCTGGACGATCAAGGGTAGATTCTATCAGGCCCTTGCTCTGGAGGCCGGAAATTATGCTGTAGACTTCTGTCCGGGGCAAACTCAGGGATCTACTCATCGCGCTTGCCGTGTCTGGCCCAAACCGCGAGAGTTGAAGGAAGACCCTACCTTCGTTGGAGGTCAGTCCGTACTCCCGAAGTTCCTCCGTCAGGCTTTCAATGTCGTAAGTCTCGACCTCTTCCTTCACTTTCGACGCCGGGGAATTCTTAGCCTCGTCTGTCATTTACGTGACAAACCTGGGGACAAGTAGGAGCGGAACTTAATTAGTTTTGGGTCTCGCGGGGTAATGAGGAGATCACTCAGGTTTCTCATCTGGATAATGCTAGTGGTCCCTCTGCCGTCCTCCCTCCTGTTGCTCAGAGTTTCGGCGGAGCCATCTGAGCACTTTGACCTGTTGATAATCGGCCCACAGAAATACGGCGCCTTGATGGGGCATTTCACAGAATTCAAGGCTGGCCAGGGCATTGCCGCCCGATACGTCGCGATAGAGTCCATAGGGCTGAACTGCGACGGTCTGGAACTTGCCCGAAGACTCCACAGCTTCATTGCCGAAGAGTATGAGCGTGCCGGGATGCCTTACCTTCTGCTAGTCGGGACATATGATCAGGTTCCGACAAGATACGTGTACTGTCCCTCTGACGAACTTGGCCTGGCCGATTTCAGCTACAAGCCGACCGATTGGTACTATGGAGTGCTGGACTGGCAAGACGCTAAGATAGGGCTGCTCGGGGGCAACGTGCCTTCGATCGCGGTCGGCAGGCTGCCGGTCAAGAACGAGGGGGAACTCGAACAAGTTCTCAGCAAGATCATAAGCGTTGAATCCAGCTTTGAGCCGGGTGTTTTCCTTGCCATCGGCGATCCGATGGCGAAGGCCGCGTCAACGCTGGGGGTCCCCGAAGTATACTACTCATTTAACACCAATCTGTCGACGACATCTCTGATGAAGGCTCTCTCCGATGGTGCATCATATGTGATGAGTTATTCGCACGGGACCGCCTCGGCCTTGTGGACGAGGACGCGCGAGGGCGAATGGGAACCGCTGATGACGCACGCCGACGCATACATCATCGGAGCTACCTACCGAATCCACTACTTGGAAGCCTGTTTCACAGGTGCCATTGATCTTTCGAACGAAAGCCTTGCTCGTTCTCTTCTAGTCTCCCCGACGGGACCCGCGCTCGTGATAGCGAGCTCAAGGACAGAAGGCTCAGGGAATGCCATTTCGTCGAGGTTCTGGTCGGAACTGTTCGCCACTGGCGATGTCGGCCTATCCCTCCTGAACGCTGTCCAATCGTACCTACTGGATAGTTCTGTTTTCTCGGCTCAGGAAGCGTCGTTCCGCCAGTACAACTACTACTTGAACAAGGTGATATACGGCGATGTATCATGGACCATAAGGGAACCAAAGGGAACGGTCAAGGGCGGGGCGCTGCCGGCAGCCGCCGAGGCCCCGCCTCCCTCCGTTGATGAAGGTGCCAAGACTGCCACGGTGGTTTCAATTCAGAGGGAAGGAGGTGACTCTGACCTTGTGGTCGCGGCCGCGCCTCTCGCGTGCGCAGCCTTCGGAGGTCTCACCGTCTTCGGCACCAAGAAGTCTCCAGGGAAGAGGCGGCGGGAATCCCATAGCGAGCGCCGGGATTTGCCCGAAAACTTAAATAGATGCTGAAAAAAGGACCTCAGCAATGAGTGAAGAAGGCAGCTACATGACCTTCAGAAGATTCATCACTCCGGGGTTCATAACCGTGATTTGGATACTGGGTGCACTTCTGGTGACAATACTCGGTCTCTTGATGATCTCAATGGGGGTCTCAGCACCTTCGTACTATGGGTTCTCGTTCGGAGGAATGTACACAATGATGGGGATCATCTTCCTCATTTTCGGCAATCTCTTTTGGCGCATAGCATGTGAACAGTGGGTCGTAATATTCAGGATCCACGAAGCGCTTGTCTCAATAGATCGCAAGCTAGCATCACAGAGCGCGAGAGAGCCACAGCGGTACCCGCCGCCTCCATGAAGTCTTCTTCGAGCATAGAAGGGTTGGGTTCGAGTGCAAGTCGGCCCCAGACGCAGCTGACCCTCCCGCCTCCGCCCTATGCCTAGAGTCTGGGCATCCCCGTCTATTGCTGGGCTCGGCTTGCGTGTTGCTGTGTGTCGTGGCCATCACGGGCGAAAGGGCGATGCTGTGGCCTGCTCGGTCGAATAGGGCCACTTTCGCTCTCAATCCCTCTTGCTGTCCTTCGTTCAAGCAGTTGCCTCCCGAACTCATGAGGACGCGACCGTCCGTCCGAATGCGGTAATCGCGGGCGCCGAGTGCTCCTCCTCGGGCTGAAGTCTTCGGCAGCCCCTTGGGACTAGCGATGCTTCTTTCGGGATCTCTCTACTCGTTCAACAAACTGCCTCATGGCTTCTCTTATTGCCACCGACCTGTTGTACCCGAACTTCTTCCTTGCACGGTCGAATTCCTTTAGAAGTTTCTCATCTATCAAGATATAGACGGGCTTTGCCATTGAGCCACCGCATGTGCGGGCTCTTGTTCGATATATATGTGTTCTATCGCCCTTCTCGTCGCAGTAAGACATATCCGCATCCAACCCCCGACACTTTTTGCATGCCGTCTCTCTCCTAATAAGCCTCGGTCATCGATGATTTGCCGAAGACAAGAGGAATGAGCCATTCCATGAGCTCGATTGACTGGACATTGTGGGGTGCGCACGAACTGAACGGCTCTCTGACATCAGGAGCTACTGCTCCTCGAAAACTGTGGAGCTGCCTTTCTTCCTTTCCGCGGCACCCGGCTCAGACAACGCATCCAAGTCGCGCAGCGCCCCTCTGGTCTCCGCATAGGCCGAGTCGCAGTCGATGGCGACCCTGAATGCATTCCTCGCCTCTGCTTTCCTCCCCTGTGAGGCAAGTGTCCTCGCATTGATCAGATGCAGCTCGGATCTCGCCATTGAGTTACTAGGATCGTAATACAGCGCCGACTTCAGATCCTTGACGGCCCCGATCTCGTCACCCCTCTCTTGTCTGACCAGGGCGAGGAAGAAATGGAAAACTGACAGGTCGGACATGTCCTCCGGCCTGTAGCGGGTCGCGGTCTCGAGTTCGGCCTGCGCCTCCGCGAACTTTCCCTCGTGATAGTGGATGATTCCGGACAAACCGTGGGCTTCAGACATGTCTGGCTTGCTTGTCGCGATCCTCTTGAGGTCTGGCAGCGTCTCCTCGAACCTCTTGTCGCGAATGAGAAGCCTGTCGAGTTCGACCCTGATCCTCCAGTCACTTGGACTGAGCAAGGCTGCTTGGCGCAAGTGCTCGATGGGCTCAGCTATCTCTCCCTTGGTCGATAGGGCTTTCGCCAGCCTGTATCTGGCCTCTACGAGTTCTGGACTGGCGTTGACGGATGCCCTGTAGGCTGCTTCCGCGGCCTGTCTGTCTCCTTGTATTTCCCTGATCTGGCCTATCATGAGGTGTGCCCTCGCTGACTTGGGATCTGCAGCCAACGAGGCTTGGAACTCGGAGATGGCCGAGTCGTATTCTGCCTTGTCAAAGAAGGACGTGCCTATGGCGTAATGCTTTCTTGACTCCTCGATCGCTGGCCTTTCCCCGACGACGGGAGCGGACTCTCCCTCGGCCCTTGGGGTAGACTGTGTGAACGCAGGGGGTATCGGCACGATTTCCTCAGGGGGAAGCGAAGGCAACTGCTCGACCGACTGAATCGGCTTTGTTTCCTCAACAACTCTCAACTCCTCAGCCGGAAGGGAGGAAATGGCGGGACCTTCGGGTGCCTTCGGAACCGTCCTCGTGGACCTCTCCAAGACCGTCGAGATGAACTTGGTCGTCCGTGAGTGGTTGACGCGGGTCTCCCCCATTATCTCCCTGAGCATTTCTGTCACCCCTCCGTCTGATTTTGCCAACGCGCTGGCCAATGATTCATCAACCATTGCCATCCAATCCCTGTACTTCGGAAAGTCAAAGGCCAACATCTCGGAGATAGGACACGCTTTGTCAAGTTGCTGGGCTATTCTCTCCCTGTCGCCGCAAACGAAGTCGGCCGTGGACAAAATCCGCTTCACATGCTTGTTGAGTTCCTTCGACCTCATCAGCGATTCAAGCTTGGGCTTGTTCGAGTATGCTGCCCTGTAGGCCTCGCTGATCGACCGGTGATCTAGAGCATCGAGCCCTTTGCCCGCCACGTAACCCACAGCGCCGTAGGGATATAGGAGCAGGGCCTTCAACAGCGCCACCGTCGCGGCCCTCTCGTCGTCGCTTTCCTCCAGGATCTTCCAGATCTCTAACGCGGCTACCCCCGACCCTCCCAAGAGGACTGCGATCCTCTGTGGTTCCCTCAGCTTGTCAGCAATGGTTTGAGCCGTGTGCTTGGCGGAGGCATCACCAGTCTTGGAAAGACGAATGAGGTTCTCCAGTTGCGAGACATCGAACTTGTATCCCTGGACCTGAGGGAGAATCGTCTCCGAGATCCACTGATCCTTAATCCAGATACAGTCGCGGCCATCCTCGTTGATCATCATAGCAATAATCTTCGCCTCCCACTGCTTGGACAGCGTGGTGGCTACCGCCAAGCGGACCATGTTGTCCCCGTCGGCGGCTGCTTTCAGCATCTCATCATAAACGGTCGGGTCCCTCCAGTACCATGAAAGGGAGAGGGCGGTCGCACGTCTGACATCCGGAGACTGATCGGCGAGTGCGCCCACAAGTACCTTGACGAACGCCGGCCCCCTTGGCAACCGCGATACGGCCTCTACTCTGACCTCAGGATCCCTGTCCCTAGTTGAGACCAACATCAGGCGCAGTGCCCTCTTGCCGAGGTCGGTCCGGACCCCTTCTTTGACCAACAAGCTGTGCAACCGCTTGACCGCGCCTACCCTGGAAGGAGGGTCGGGACTGGCGAGGGCCTGCTCGATCAGGTTCATCTCCTCTGTAGTGTCTATGGATGAGCCTGACCGAGGGTCCGAAGTCAAGGCAAATTTGTGCTCTGATGCGGCTTAAAAATACGCCGTCGGTTTCTTGAGCCAATTGTCCGGGCGGCGTGTGAGGACTTCACGGAGTTGCGAATAAGGAAAGACATTGCACACAGGTCCGACACCCGCGCATCGCTCCTAGGCCAACGCGACATCCAAGACCAACATCACGACCAGTCCGACGATCAAGCCATAGGAAGCAAGCCTTTCGTGGCCCAACCGGTGGGTCTCTGGGATGATCTCATCGCTTATGACGAATATCATTGCACCTCCTGCGAACCCTAAGGCGTAGGGGAGAACTTGGGACGCAGCAGTGACTCCCCATGCCCCAAGGACGCACATTGGAATCTCGACAAGACCTGACAGCGCGGACACGACAAAAGATCGAATCCTCCTTCTGCTTCTGTCTTCTTCAAGGAGGGAGAACGCTACCGATAGCCCCTCTGGGATGTTCTGCAGCCCGATGGCTATCATCAGCGTGACCGCCGAAGCCATGTCTCCGGATCCGAGGCCCACACCCACGGCCATGCCCTCAGGCATATTGTGAAGAGTGATAGCGATAATGAACAACCAGACGGCCTTGAGTTTCCTCGTTCCCTTTCCTTCCTCTCCTATGATCCTGTGCATGTGTGGGATCAACCGGTCTCCAATGGTCATAGCGCCAGCACCCAAAACCACCCCCGCCACTACCGGGAGGATCCCGCCGAGTTCGACACCTGGGAGAATCAGGCTGGTGAAGCTGGCCGCCAGCATGACGCCCGCCGCGAACCCAAGTGCCACATCGTCAAACTTCGAGGGCAGTCTCCTCAGGAGGAGAACCGGCGCTGCTCCAGAGGCGTTCAGAGCTGCCAAAGTCATTCCTCCCAGAAGACCAAGAAGCAGTGGATCTCCTCCAGTGATGGCGAGGAAGAGGTCCCCGACTGCGGACATGCGTTGGCAGACTAGGAAATCCTCTCATATATGGATTCGTCGTTTGGATGCGCCTGTGACCCGTCTCTCCGCGTTTTCCGCGCCTCCTAGAGCCTGCAAATGTGGAAAGCTGGAAGTAGCCCCTCAGCTTCGGGCGGGAACTGGCTCATTTCTCTCCCCGGCCGCGGCGCTGATCCCAGGGCTGGACTTCCACTTGGCCCCCTCCGGCAGGAGTGGAATGGAGTAATAGAGAATCCTATGTTTTCTCTATAGGAAAATCTATAACCCCTAGAGTCATCACGTACGGATGCATTGGGAACGCGGGGCGCGTCATGTGTAGCATTTCCAAAGATCGAAGGGGTCATCGGGCTGGTCTGGCTGTCAGGAAGGGCGAACTCTGAGGACGGCTCGCCCGTCTGGCAGAGAACCTAGGAACTCGTAGCCCTGCGAGATAAGGGGCTCGACCTCTTCCGCCCTTGCTATCACTTGGTTGGTCTTCGTCGAGTTGACTTGGGCTTGGCCGAAGAGAACTAGGAAAGGCTCCAGCCGTCCGTACGAAGCTGCAATCTCCTCCAACGTCAGCCTGCGGTAGGCTTGATCTAGGTACTGCTTGTGACCTATGAGCGCCTCGGCCAGTTCTCTGCCTAGCACCTTAAGCGCAGTGGTGAAGAAGAACTTCCTCAGCGAGTGAGGATGGATGTCCCTACGCCCCGCTGACTTTCGGATGACGATCGTTCGCTCGAACGCTGATGTCAGCTTGTGGTATGCTCTGGCCTTCGAAAGTGGGAACAGCCTTGGGCTATTGTGGGTCTCGAGGTAGGCCTCAACGGCTTCGAATGCCTCACCTGTGATGAATGTGTACCTACCTATTCTGTCCTTAGCTATCTCAGGGCGTATCCTGATCGCATGGGCTTGCCCCTTTGGCTCGATATCATCCCTTTGGACCATGAGTGCCTCGCCTATCCTGCAACCGCTTGACAGGAGGAAAAGCAGCAGTGCCCTAGTTTCGAGATCGGCGCCGGCGCAAACAAGCCTCAATTCCTCCATTGTTGGGGCTCTGTCGGCGCTCCTGACGTACACCCTGGGTTTCCTGACCCTTCGGCGCAGCAACGGGACATCTATGTCGTTCACTTCAAGAAACCCCTTAACCGCAGAGAGGTAGGCTTGGACGGTTTTTGGAGCCTTGTCCTTGTTGGCCAAGTGGTTCACGAATCCTTGAAGGAATTCCATGAGCTTTGCCTCTGAGGCCTTGGACAGCGAAGTGACGAGTTCATCCGGCGTCTCCGATGAGTATCTGCATGCTGCCTCTATTGCTGATAGGTACACCCCCTCCGTGCCTCGAGAACCGCTCAGAGCTGAGTAGCTCTCGTGGAATCTCTCGACGGAGCGGTACCTGAGAATCCTGCCCAGAGAATCCTGCCCCTTCCTCCTCACTCCGATCAGGTTTGCCAAGGATCTCGGTTGAACGGAACCCATGCAGGCTCGGTTTGGGGGGAAAGCGGATAAAAGCGATTAAGTACAGAAAAGTTGTGCACTTAATTCGGATTAAGTGCAGAGTCGTGCGGAGTGCCCCTGCGAGACGGGATTCAGGAGAGAAGGAAGGTTGCGCAAGGCGCCACTGGCTGCCGCAGGGAAGCGGCTGGTCAATTCACGCGGCAGTAGAGGCGGACCTCGCCGTCTTCATCATCCAAGAGATGCCCCCGATTGACTTCACATGCGCAGTTGGCCCACTTCAGGTGCCTGTGGGCAGCGCCACCTGCGGGCAGCCGCTACAGGTCCCTCGAGCCGCCTACCTTAACTTGCTTGGAGGCCACCTTCGCAAGCGAGTCATCGTCGGTGACTAGGTCAAGTTTTCTCTTGGCTGCACATACTATGTAAGCCGCGTCGTAGAAGGTGATGCCTTCTCTCGTGCCAAGGTCTAGCACTTGCTGGGGATCCAAGTCCGGCAGAGATACCAGATCCATCCTGCTCGTGACGTGGGTTGCCACTGCCATCAGGGCTCTGGCATCGGCCGAGCTAAGCCTTGTCCTCATCCTCTGCATCCTCCAAAGGGCATTGCCGACCTCGTAGAGAGTAAGGTCGAGGACACAGTGCCCTCTGAGGAGGTCCAAGGCCTTCCCGCCCCTGGTCAGGATCAGGTTCGTCAATGAGCTGGCGTCGAAAATGCTCGGCAAGTCATCTTCCCTCTCTGCTTGCCCTCACTGCGACGACGACATCCTCTTCGCTTACTTTGCCCTTGAGATCACTGCTCACCTTGTCGAGCTTTGCCTTCAGCTCACGCTCCTCTATCCCAGCCACTTCCTCCTCAAGCGCCCTCTCGATCACGTAGGAGACCTTCACCCCGTATTTCCGCAGCTTCTCCCTCAGGTCTTCGGATATCTTGGCGGACACGGTCGCTGGCTTCATATTACATTCGAGTAATACCGTCCAGCACTGTTACTTAAGTCTTACTGGCTCCCTTGAAGAATGGTCATGCGGCAGCGGGCGACCAGAGTGTCCCGCATCAGCTGGCCTATTGGCACTCTTGAGAGAGGCGCGAGTCAGGCCGTTGAAGCCAATTAGCCCTCGGAGGTTATGGCCCAACCGGGCGCCGATGAGATTGTCGAGAAACACCTGTTCGCGCGGGCTACTGGGCCTCAAGTGGAAGAGTTCGGTTCAATCCAGCGATGTTGTCGGCGAAGCCCGGCGGGGGCGTTCGATTTTTCGAAATGTGTCAGTTGGAGACCCGAGTGGCAACTTACTGAGGGTACTTAGGCGTGGCAATTATATTACAAATAGTCATAGAAATTACACATGTACTGTCTTCACCGACCTGACAAGTCATGCCGGATCTCTATTGGCTGGCGTTGGGAAGGCTGAGTGATTCGAGCAGCTGAACTGCGTCTTGCCAACTACTCAAGGTTCGCTGCTGCGTTTATTGGGCGCTGGTAGTCCTCGACCTTTCCCCGCTCCACGTCCCTGACATTGACGGGCTCGCCAAGGGCAGCGGATTCGTATATCGAGATGGGGATCGCCTCTGCCGCGAGGCCGATCTCCCCATCGACCTCTGGCCTTCTGCCGCTAAAGATGGAATCAGCGAAGTCCCACAACTCTATGCCCATGGAGACATCGAAGCTCCAGGGGTCAGCTCTCGTGCCCACTCCGCCTGGGAAGATGGTGTTCTTCTCTTGCTCGTCCATCTGGCCCAACATTTGTCTGATGAGTTCGTGATGGCTCATCGTGAATTGGCCGAGATTGCCTTGGCCTTGTTGGGTCAATCCCTTGTTCCAGCTGACCGAGCCTCTGTCGCCGTGAATGATCCTGTGGTTGATTGTGTCACCCGGCGCAGCGTTGGTCCACGCCCACAACCCCGTCACCCCGCTTTGGAACTTCAACAGTGCAAACGAGAGGTCCTCGACATCCGTCGGCACCCCCTTGGTCATTGAGGGCCAATCCTCGAACCTCTTGGGTTCGATGGTTCTCGTCACTGCCTGAACCTCGTCGACCGGGCCCATATTGTATAGAAGAAGGTCAGCCGTGTGCACTCCCCCATCCAGGATCCAGCCTCCTCCGGCTTTGCTGCGATCATTCCTCCATCCCCAATAGTTCAGATAGTAGCCGGCCTCGACCCACATCACGATCCTGGGCTTTCCGATCTTCCCCGTCCTGATGGACCAGTTGATGGCTCGGTTGCCTGGCATCCTCCTGTAGTTCTCCGCCACTGCCAATACCCTCTTGTTTCTCTTCGCGGCGTCCACCGTGAGCTGTGCTGCCTTCATCGTCACACCCAGGGGCTTCTCAATGACGACATGCCTGCCGCTCTCCAAGCACTTGACAGCTAGAGTGTGATGACTCAAGTGATCTGAACAAATGTCCACTGCTTCCACGGTCTCTTCCCTGCGTAGCATATCGTCTAGGGAATCACATGCAACGGGTTCGTAGCCAAGGATAGCCTTGATTTCAGCGGTCTTCTTCTTGGTCTTGTCAGGAACCACGTCATAGCAGGCCGCGAACTCGAGATTGCATACTCCAGCATCCTCCAAGAGCTTCAACCCTCTCACATG
>Ga0172365_10001143_pt1 | contig 18910 bp, 17 predicted proteins | sample LakKivSesite48cm_FD_114535 | JGI IMG/M metagenome (GOLD analysis project Ga0172365, IMG submission 114535) | Sediment microbial communities from Lake Kivu, Rwanda - Sediment site 48cm | ecosystem: Environmental > Aquatic > Freshwater > Lake > Sediment | place: Rwanda: Western Province, Lake... | reverse complement strand
TCTAAAATTATAAACTCATACCATGAAAACAAAACTCAGCTTGACTTTGTTGTTCTTCATTTTGATAGCATTTACTATTGAAGGACAGGTTCCTCAGGGATTCAATTATCAGGCAGTTGTCCGCGACGCTATGGGTAACCTGGTAGTTAACAAGGATATGCAGGTTAAGATTGCAATACTCTCAGATACAACAGGTTTCTATGCAAGCGGAACCGGCACCTATATCTGGGAAGAGCTGCACAATGTCAAAACAAACGCTTTCGGAATGATAACGCTGGTGATTGGCAGCCCCCAGTCCACCAAGGTACAGGGAACGGCTGCATCATTCAGTGCTATTCCATAGACAACCACACAGCTTTTTGTCGGGACAAAGGTTAGTTATCCCGGCTGGAGACAACTTGGAAGCGCAAAGTTGTGGAGTGTACCTTATGCTATTGTTGCCGAAAAGGCAAACGGAGTCAATGCCGGAGCCAAATTATCGATAACCAGTGCCAATGATCTTGGCACCGATGCTCTGTTTGAAGTGAAGAGGCAGGACGGGCAGCCGGTTTTTGCTGTATACCCTGATGCAGTAAACATCTGGGTTCCGCAATCCGGTGCAAAGGGTCCGAAAGGAGGATTCAGCGTTGGAGGCTATGGTACAACCAGGGGCGACACATATGATTTCTTCAGGGTGACACCCGACAGCGTCAGGATCTATATTGATCCTACACCCGATGCAAAAGGGGCAAAAGGAGGATTTGCAGTAGGTGGTTACGGCGCTTCAAAAGGCATTAATGACATGTATTTCAACCTTACCGGAACCACGGAGGTTAGTACCGTTAACGCCTCACCACAGATTCTCTGGTACCCCACAAAGAATGCATTCCTTGCAGGTAATGTTCATATCGGTTCGGCCGATAGTGTGGGAGATTATTCGACAGCACTCGGCTACCAGTCGATAGCGATGGGCGATTATTCTCAGGCATTCGGTTACCGGGCCAAAGCATTTGGCGATTATTCCACCTCCATAGGTAAGAACTCCATTGCAGGCTCCAAGGTGCCTGCTGCAAACAATGCCTTTGCCTTTGGTGATGCATCAAGTGCTACAGGTTCTGACTCATATGCGTTCGGCTCCGGAGCTGTGGCATCCGGTACAAGGTCATTTGCTTTCGGTTCAGTGGGACTTGATGATTCGCAGGTTCCAACTTCAAATCCAACCAGGGCAACAGGTAATTATTCAGTTGCACTCGGTATGGGAGCATCAGCTCTGAATACAGGAGCTATGTCACTGGGTGTGGGATCAGGTTCAAGCGGGATCGCATCAACCACACTGGGCTTTTACAGCCTGGCAACAGGCAGTTTTGGAACAGCTCTGGGATATAAAACCGTATCGACCGGTGCCTATTCACTGGCAGCCGGATCAAATTCAGTTGCAGCAGGCGACAACTCACTGGCAATCGGAACATACGGCCTTAACACGGACGGAACTGTAAATACTGCACGGCCGACAAAAACATTCCTCTCCTATTCAATAGCTTTTGGAATGGGTGCCCAGGCTAACCTGAAAGGTGACATGGCGCTTGGCGTGAACACCACGTCACAGGGAGGATACTCAACTGCTATGGGCTACGGGGCGTCAGCCAGCGGCCAGTATGCTATCTCACTGGGATACAATACACAGGCAACCGCAGTGAACAGTGCATCCTTCGGTTCAACAACACAGGCAACAGCCTCCAACGCTCTTGCCCTGGGCACCGGGTCAATTGCTTCAGGTACGAATTCCACAGCAATGGGTTATCAATCCCAGTCTAAAGGTGATAAATCAATTGCCATAGGATCATATTATTCATATTCATCAATAATCCCGATAATTACACTCGGCAAGGGAGAAGAACCGAAAGGAGAAGATACGGATGAGACTAAAGGACTGGATGATTTCCTAGTCATAAGGCCTATTACACCCATTACTAACTTAACCAGGGTTTTCAACAGGGCAAATATTGCTGAAGGGCAGTATTCAGTTGCAGTTGGCAACGGCAACCTGGCACAGAACGGAGGACTTGTATTCGGATCCAACAGCGATGCAATAAAATTCGGAGCCCTGGCGCTTGGAACTTCAGCCAGCGCTGTGGAAAACAACTCCATAGCTATGGGCTATAATTCAACGGCAAACGGGATATATTCTGTGGCGATTGGGAATAATGTAACTGCCAACTCATACGGCGAAATATCTATTGGACAATGGAATGAATCAATATCCGGTACTTACGATACATGGAATGACAATGAGCTGCTCTTCACGGTAGGAAACGGTGTTAATAATGACAACCGGTCTAACGCGCTTACCATGTATAAGAACGGTAAAACCATAATAAGGGGGAGATATGCTGTATCGACATTCAATTATAAAAGAGCCAGATTGGTTTCATTTAGCCCTATTATCATTAAGGACTATGTATACGGAATTTACACCTACCTTAACAGGGATGAACCAGCTATAGAGTATTATTATAGCGGTTGGTTTGGAGCATCAGGTACCTCCGGAACATATTACGGTCTCTACGCTGACACACGTTCAGGAGGTTCAATTGACGTTGCCGAGTATATATATGACACAAAAGTTGATACCGAGCCTGCCGATGTTGTGGTAGTTGATGCTTTAAATAAAGAGAGCGTCATTAAATCGTCGGAGCCTTACCAGACGTCAGTTGCAGGCGTTATCTCCACCAAACCGCATATGACCATGGGAATGGAGTTAGTTGTTGACGAAAAGACCGGTGAACCTCTTCCCAACGCAAAACCGGCTGCACGACTGGCACTTACAGGCAGGGTTCCCGTTAAGGTGACTGGCGAAAACGGGGCTATTGTTCCCGGGGACCTGCTTACAACCTCATCTACCCCCGGACACGCTATGAAATGGAGCCTCATGGATGTCAATAAGGCGAAGGATTTTGAAGAGATGAAGGCTATACTTGCCGAAAACGAAAAGAGGCGGAATGCGGTAATTGGCAAGGCTGTTGAGGCATTTCCGGGATCGGGAACAGGTAAGATAATGGTTCTTATATCATTGCAGTAGTGAGTTTTACTGACTCTCAAAAACCCGCTTTAGTGTAACAGAACCTGTTGTTTATATATGATTTTCTGCTGTTAATGTAATAAATTAGGATTGTATTTATTTGTTTCGTAAATTTGATATAATATTTACTTCAATTATCGAAGAAAGCAAAATCGGGTCCTTTCTTTTCATATCAGCAGAAGTAGTATTAGTTTAGGTTGGTAGGGTATTTAGGTAAAAGGGCTGTCAGAATCTGAGACAGTCCTTTTATTTATAGTATTGGCGGAGAGGAGTAAGGGTCTGGTTGCTGGTTGCTTGTTGCTGGTTGCTTGTTGCTTGTTGCTGGCTTTGCCCACCGAAGCTATGCGGAAGCTGGGCGAAGGTGAGTTGCTTGTTACTGGGTAGAGAGACTTATTAGATAAAAGAAAATGGAGGTAAAAATTGAGTCATGCTGGAAGGAGAAGCTCAGGGATGAGTTTGAGAAAGACTATTTTGCCAGGCTGTCAGCCTTTGTGAAAGAAGAATACCGGACCGCAGTTATATATCCGCCAGGTGCCCTTATCTTCAATGCATTCAACCTTTGTCCTTTTGAAAGTCTGAAAGCTGTTATCCTGGGACAGGATCCTTATCATGGTCCGGGCCAGGCTCATGGATTATGTTTTTCTGTACGGGACGGTATAGGTTATCCCCCCAGCCTCATTAATATCTTCAGGGAAATTGAATCTGACATAGGTTACAAGCCCCTTCCTTCAGGAGATCTGACAAGATGGGCCGAACAGGGTGTTCTTCTCCTTAATGCGACTCTGACTGTAAAAGCCCACCAGGCTGGCTCTCACCAGCGAAAAGGATGGGAAGAGTTTACCGATACAGTGATAAGGATCATAAACAGGGATAAGGATAATGTTGTATTCTTCCTTTGGGGGGCCTATGCCCAGAAGAAAGGGGAAACAATTGACAGGGCCAGGCATCTGGTGCTTGAGTCGGTTCACCCCTCCCCTCTTTCGGCCTCACGGGGATTCTTCGGCAACCGCCATTTCAGCAGATGCAATGAATATCTTGAGTCAAACGGGATTGAGCCGGTTAACTGGCGATAGAATTCAGCGCTGATGAAATAATTCCTGAAATTTTACCCGTTTCTTCAAAACCTGCTGATAACCTTATCATACCCGGCTCAGGATATTTTGCACCCCACACTGATTCAACAGGCAGAATAATTGAATCCGGATCGCCAAGGCTCGGAACCACTCTTATCCATTCCGAGACAAGCCTGATAAACTCATCTCTCACTACTTTCTTCTCATTGGTCATTGTTCCCCTGAAATCAAAAGTGATGATCCCTCCGAAGCCTTTTGAACCGAAAAGCTTTAACGCCTCTTCATGAGTCGGGTGGGTTTTTAGTCCCGGATAAAGAACTCTTTCAACAAGCTTTGATGACTTCAGAAGTTTAGCAATATGCTGAGCATTATCACATTGCCTGTTAAATCTCAGCCGGAATGTCTGAATCTGGGTATGCAGACGGTAAGCATCATCTGCAGAAAGCATGTGTCCTGAATACTTTCTATACTCAACTGCGGCTCTCATCAGATCCGGGTCATTGCCGCAGAGTACGCCTGCCGTTATATTACCATGGCCTGACAGATATTTAGTTACGCTGTGAATCACAAGGTCAGCTCCATCGGATAATGGTTTCCATAGTTCCGGTGTGGCAAAAGTATTATCAACTATTACCTTTGCTTTGTATTTACGCGCTATCCTGATTATACCTTCAGCATCAGGAACGATAAGCATCGGATTTGAAATAGATTCAATGTAAACTATCTGAGGTTTCAGTTTTTCCACAGCCGATTCAAACTCTGTAAGGTCATATTTTTCTTTAACAGGCGAGAAATAGTGAATATCAAGACCTCTCCTCTTTCGCAGAACTGATTCGGCAAATGATATAGTGCCGCCATATATTTCGTTGAAAAAGAGCCACGGATTTATATTCTTCCCTTCCTGAAAGATGGATAATGCAACATCGACGGCCGCCATTCCTGATTCAGTCAGAAGAGCCCACTCTGATTCCTCGTGCTTCATTATTTCTTCCTCTGCAGCAACAACAGTGGGGTTTCTGTAGCGCGAATAAATATAGATCTCTGGAACCCTTTCATTCTGTGCCTCTATGCTGAAGGCATCTGCAGCTCTGGCTGCATCAGATAATTCAAAACCAGCATCCCGGTATGCCGGGACGCGTTTGCTGTTTACTTCTTTGCTTTTCAACTTAATTACAAGAAAAATACGATACTACTTTAATACAAGAGGCTCTTCAGTTTTGACGTCGTCAATCTTAAGCTCCTTGTTTGACATATTGGATATATAAACCACGTAGGTGATCTTCATCAGTCCCATATACTGTGAATAAGTATTGTCAACAGGACCGGTGGTAAAGAGCACATTATTGATTTTAGCAGAAATTTCAGCCTTTGGATAGGCAGTGGCAAAACGCTGATATGCAGATACATCACCTGCGGTTATATCTCCGAGTACAAATGATTCATCGTCAATTTTAACTGTCACTTCGGTGAAAGTGACATCGGATATGTTCCTGACTCTCACGTCAGTAGGACCCTTTGGTTCAAATTCTGTCTTTTTACAGGAGACAAGAGAAGTTGCAATGATGATAAAGAATAATAGTCTTTTCATGCCCGGGAGGTTAATCGTTATCTATCTGACGATAAAATTAGTAAATAAGTTGCAAATTTCTATATTATTTCCAGGCTGTTTCCCGGCACCCAACCCTTATTCCCGTCAGAAAGCCTTATCTCGTACCACTCTCCAACTTTATCTTCAATAGTGACTTTGGTTCCCTCATGAAGGACGAACAGGTCGGTACCGCTTTCATCCGGTGAACTCTTGCCATTAATGACAGGAGAGAAGATTATCGCTTTTCGGCTGTCATAGATTATACTTTTGTTTCTCATTGTAAATGATAATGATGAAAGCGAAATAATAATAAGAAGCACACCAAGCCAGAAGCCGGTGACCTTCAGTTTGTACCTTGAAGTATAAAAATAGAGAGATAGAAACAGGAGAAAGAGTATAAATGTTACTATGCTTATGACGGCCCATCTATTGGCTGACAGCGATAGTGCCAGCATGTTATACCACCTGACAAAGAAGAGTTCAGGGATCTCTTCGAAACGGTCGACAACGAGTGTGCGGGCTATCTGAAGATTATAGTTTATTTCCTCGTCTGCCGGTTTAAGCATATATGCCCGTTCGTAGAAGAGTATAGCTGATGGTATATCGTTAAGCTTGAAATATGCATTGCCAATATTATAGTCAAGTTCTGCTGAACGATAGCCGGTTTTATAGATATCCAGCCAGGATTCAAGAGCGTTTTTATAGTCACCGGCAGAAAAACTGACAGTACCGGTACTGAATTTCTCTTCAGGGCTTTGCTGGGCCCTGATTGCCGGGGACAAGGCCAGTATGAATGCTATGACAAATTTCAGTCTCATTATCTGACTATTGAGTTTTCCACTGACCTTATTAAACGGGCTGTTTCATCATAAATCGCCGCGGCTTCCGTCCCCGATTCAGCGGGTGCGTACCTTGCATATTCGCATTCATCAAGGATACTGGTAAGAGTATCGGTGTCAGCGTCAGAAATACCTCTTTCACTGAGCGCTGCCATAACATTATTCCTGTTAAGCTCAGCAGCCGGGATGTTAAGTTTATCGCTGAGATATCCCCACAAAGCCTTGAGTATCTCTTCATGGAACCTGTCCATTTCGCCCTTTCTGAGGCAAAATGATGCTTCTTTAAGTCTCCTGCCTGCTATTTTTCCTGCTTTACGATTGCGGACGGCAGTAAGGTCAGCATTCCTCCTGACATGCTCTCTCCTTAAGAAGAGAACTATAAAAAAAGCCAGGATTGAAAAAGCGTATATACTGTAAAAGTATCGTTTAGAAACTATCAGGTTCCCTGACCGGCTCAGATTTCCTGAGTCGTCTTTTATAAACCGGATATCTTTCCCGACATATTTGACATCTTCCTTTGAGATACCTCCATATACTGTGATGCCTGATGCAGTCTCATCACTCCTGCGCGCATAGAAGCTGTATTCCGGGGCCGTGAGAGTCTCAAACTTTCCGGATGTTGTATTGAAGTAAGAATATGTAAGTAAAGGTATCTTAAAATCGCCGTAATGTCTCGGGATAAGAAGATATTCAAATACTCTCACCCCTGATGTCCCGTTTATTGTGTTTTTAATATTATCGGTTACCTTGGGGTCATATACTTCTATATCAGGAGGCAGAGACAGTTCAGGCGCTTCAGCAAGTTTAAGATTCCCGCTGCCTGATAAAGTTATCTTATAGCTTATGGCATCATTTACATTTACAGTATCCTTGCTTAGTGAAGATTTCAATTCGATTTTGCCTGCTATACCAGAGAAACCAGCGGGTTTTGTTCCCGGCAGTGGCTTAACCTTCACCTTAACCGCCTGACTTATTACAGCTTTCTGAACTGTCTGGAAAGTTGAGAAAAAGTCACCGAAGAACGGGTCGGAATCACCGGCCCTCTGCCGGACGAGAACAGAAATCTGGACAGGATCAATTGTTATTTCCCCGGTCATCTGCGGGTATAAAAGGAAATTCTGTATTACACCTGTACCATAGATAGTTCCGTTGACATTTTCCTGTTTAAGCTGGGTCAGAGGCGGTGTTTCAATATCTGCTTTAAGAAATCCGGTAAAAGGAGGATATTTTATTTCATTTATGCCCGAAAGGTCAACTTTTGTATATATTTTGACGGTTGCAGTTATATGTTCCCCTATAAATACCTCCCGGCGATTGAGCGAAAGGTCTACAAATATATCGCCACCTGCTGATTCAGGCTTGCTGACTGTTCCGGTACCGGTGTTTGCACCCTGCTGCTGACCTGTTTGCCGGGAGCCTGTTCCTGTTACCTCTATACGTACAGAGTCGGAATAGTAGTTTTTGCTCTTAATATTATATGCTGCCGGCGGAATTACAAAGTTACCCTCCTGAATTGCCTGAAGATAATAAGTAAAGCTGTTTGTAGTCTGCTGTGTTATCTTGCCATTAATTATCTGAGTACTTGAGCTATATGAGGTCTGAGGTCCCATGAGCTTATAAAAGCCTTCAAATGAAGGTGCCAGGAATTGCCCCCCTCCGGAATTTACTGTCCACGATATGGAGAATTGCTGTCCTGCTTCCACAACAGAAGGATATTCGGCTTCGATAACGATATCCTGACCATTGAGTGCAGTGGCTGCTATAATAAAAAAATGATATGCCAATAGCCTTTTTACCACCTGTGCCTGATTTACCAATTTTTCTCAGTCATTGTCTTAGCTTTCAACGCTTTTGCAAGTTTAACCTTTTCCTGGACATTTTTCTCATCATTTGCAAGTGCATTCAAAAGTCTTTCTGCGTCCTCCTTTGAAATTGCCTGCTGTTGCTGCTGATCCTGATCCTGTTGCTGCTGATTCTGATTCTGATTATCCTTGTTATCTTTGTTTTCCTGTTTGTCCTGCTGCTTCTGCTGATCGTTGTTTTGATTGTCCTTCTGCTGCTGCTGTTGCTGTTTTTCTTCCTGTAGTTTCAGAAGATCCTGTGCGTATGCAAGGTTGTATTTTGCTTCAATATTATCCGGATCAAGCCGCAGAGATCCCTTGTATGCGTCAATGCTTTCCTTAATCTTGTCAGCCATCAGGAGCGAGTTGCCAAGGTTATAAAGGGTTGCTGACTTCTTTCTTGTATCATTATTCATATCATGATTTTCAGCAAACTGCCTGCCTGCCTCTTCATATTTCTTCTGTTTATAGAGTGCGTCACCTGCATTGAAAACAGCATCTGCCGATTCGCTGTTACTGTCAATTGCCCTCCGGTATGATATTTCTGATTCAGAATACTTATCCTTTTCATATTCACGGTTACCCTTCCTGATGAATTTCCTGTCAGCCTGTGAATATGCAAACAGCGGAAGCAGCAGCAACAAAATTGTCATTATTAGCATGGCAGTGCTGATAAATCCTTTATCGCTGGTTCTGTTTTTCATCTTCAGATTTTAAAATTAAAAAGTTTAATATTTGCAAGTTTTCTGTTCTTTCTCTCCATTATCAGGAAATCTACAAATAAGAAAAAGAGGGCAATTACTGCAAATATCTGAAACTGGTCGTTATATTCAGTGTACATGGTGCTTTCCATTTCCTGCGACTTCATTTTTCTTATTTCGGAGTATATCTCATCGAGTCCGATATTTGAGTTGCTGGCCCTTACATAGCTGCCTCCTGCGTTCATAGCTATCTTTCTGAGGACCTCCTCATCCAGTTTAGTTATCACTGTGTTTCCCTCCCTGTCTTTCAGGTAATCAGTTCTACCTCCTTTTGTTACGGGAACGGGAACACCTTCAGGCGAGCCTATCCCGATGGTATGAATGACAATTCCTGCTTCTGATGCTTCAGACGCTTTTACTGCCGGGTCGTCCTCATGATTTTCACCGTCAGTGATTATTATCATTGCCTTGCTTTTTCCTTCACCCGGTGTAAATGATCTCATTCCCAGTTCAATTGCAGCGCCGATTGCAGTTCCCTGTTTCGGGACCATTTCAGGGTTGATAGCTGAAAGGAACATTTTTGCAGAAACATAATCTGTTGTTATCGGTATCTGTGTATATGCGTCACCGGCAAAAACTATCAGACCTATTTTATCATTTTCGAGGTTGTCAATAAGCCTGGTCAGGGCCTGTTTTGCCCTTGTAAGGCGGTCGGGCTGAATATCCCTGGCAAGCATTGAGTTACTTACATCAAGTGCAATTATTACTTCGACCCCCTGTTTTTTTACCTCTTCCAGTCTTGAGCCGAATTGTGGTCGTGCAAGCACTAATATAAAGGATGTCAGAGCAACAAACTGGAGCAGGAATTTTATCCATGGCCGGATTGCTGACATTTCCGGAAGAAGTTTTCCGGTGAATTCCGGTTCAGCAAGCCTCTTCAGGGCTCTTTTCCTTCTTAGTTCATTCAAAACCCACAATGCAGCCAGTACCGGCAGCAGAAGCAGCAGGTAAAGGTAATCGGGATTTGCGAATCTGAACAGTTGCATGGCATTGAACGATTAAGTCATCTTTTTGAGTAAAGTAACCCTCATGATCAGCTCCATCGCCAGCAGAATAAAGGCTATCAGGGCCGGCATCATGAATTTCTCTTCCTTACGAGTAAACTGCCTGACATCAATTTTCGATTTCTCGAGCTTGTCAATCTCAGTATATACCTGAAGCAGCTTGTCGTTATCGGTAGCTCTGAAGTATGTACCACCGGTTTTCGATGCTATTTCCTTAAGTATGCCTTCATCGATCTCAACAGGCATGTTCTGGTACTGAACTCCGAAAGGTGTCTGTACAGGATACGGAGCAGTGCCCATTGTTCCCACACCTATAGTATATACCCTTATACCGTAAGTCTTTGCGATATCAGCAGCTGTTGAAGGAGCTATCTCTCCCCTGTTGTTCACCCCATCGGTCAGCAGGATTATAACCTTACTTATGGCTTCAGAATCTTTAATCCTGTTGATTGCAGTAGCAAGACCGTTCCCTATTGCGGTTCCGTCCTCGATCATCCCGCTCTGTATCTCCCGCATGAGGTTGACGAGTACAGCATGATCGGTTGTGAGCGGGCATTGTGTGAAGCTTTCGCCACTGAATACAACGAGACCCATCCGGTCGTAAGGCCGTCCTGAGATGAACTCAGTGGCGACATTCTTTGAAGCCTCGAGCCTGTCGGGCTTAAAATCGCGGGCAAGCATGCTGCCCGATATATCCAGAGCAAGCATGATATCAATCCCTTCAGTGGTTACATTCTGAAACCGGTCAGTTTTCTGGGGACGCGCCAGAATAAAGATCAGGAGTGTTATAACTATTATTCTGAGAGCAAACAATATATGTCTCAGGTAATGACGGAATGTCACACCTGAATTACTGAACTGCTCAAGCCCCGGCATATTAAGCGAAGCAGATGTTTTTTGCTGCCTGAGGATATAGAAAGCTATCATTCCGGGTACCAGGATGAGGAGCCAGAGATAAAGAGGTTCAGCATATTTAATTCCTGCTATCATTTCTTTTCGTCTTTTACTTCAGCCGAAGGAATTTCTTCCTTTATCATTGTTGATTCAACAAAAGACCATGAGTTTTGAAAATGAATGTCGTTTTCAGAAGGTTCAGGCTTGTATTTTGCAAACTTCACCAGGTCTGATGCGTTCAGAATCGTTTTAAGCCTGTTATAATGCTCATCCTTTCTGAAGCCAGTTGATACCAGCGCTTCAAGCGTTTCAGATGTAGTCATTTCCAGGGAATATACCCCATACCTGTTTTCAAGATATTGCCGCAGTATTTCAGTAAGCCTGGAATAATATAGTTTAACCTCACCTTTTTGCCAGAGCTGTTCGCCCCGGAGTTTTTCAAGCTCCCTGAATGCTGTTATATGGGCAGGATCAGGATTAACAACAACTTCCGGCTCATCCTTTCTTTTCCTGAACCTCCGGAGTAATTTCAAGATCACCCATGCTGCTGAAGAAAGTAAAAGTAAAAGGAGAATCCATGGCATCATCTCTCCGAAGGTCACTGGCGCTTTAAAGGGAGCGACAATATCAAAAATATGGGATGCAGTGTCGGCAGGAGTAATCCTTACCCGCATAACCTCCAGTTGTGAATAGCCTGAATAGAATCGCTTTATGCCTGATTCATCGCGTATTTCCGCAAATATAGGAGGCACTACATAATATCCTGAATCAAAAGATGTTACCAGGTATCTGTTTGTTATTCTTAACCTGTTACTTTCAAGTGATGTACTATCAGCCAGAGGACCGGAGAGTATCTCGATGTTCTTACACAGAGTATCTTTTGGAAACGGTATCTCAAGTCGAATATCTGATGGCTGGTCAACAGTAATTGTGAAGTTTATCTGGTCGCCAATATAAATCCTTGAGCTGTCAAAAAGTGCTTTAACGCTTACATCCTGACCTTCAAGGCTGGTAAATATTACCTGAATGAATACTATTATTGTATATATATTTTTTCTGATCACCTGCTCTCAAATAGTTTTATCAGAGGTTTCACATAATCTTCAGCCGTATTTATCGCTACCGTATCCACACCGCATTTTTTAAATGTGTTACTGATCCTGGTTAAATGCCCTTCCCACCATTTCCGGTACGATTCACGTGCTGTTCGTGAAGAAGTATCAATCCATTTTTCGTTGCCGGTTTCAGAATCGAGGACTTTAATAAGGCCAATGTCGGGGAGTTCAGTTTCGACACGGTCGTAAATCCTGACTGCAGCTATATCATGTTTATTGGAAGCAATCCTCATGGCTTCCTCAAAATCGGGAGCAAGAAAGTCAGATATCACAAAGGCAGTGCATCTTTTCTTTATTGCATTTGTAAGATAACGAAGCGATTCATCTAGGCTTGTTCTGTTGCTGTCCGGTTTGAAGTCAAGCAGCTCCCTGATTATCCTCAGGATATGTTTCCGTCCTTTCTGCGGCGGGATAAACTTCTCCACTTTATCAGTAAAGAAAATAACTCCGATCTTGTCGTTATTGAAAATTGCTGAAAATGAAAGAACCGCGGCAACTTCAGTCATCATATCCCTCTTGAAGCTTATTGTAGTTCCGAAATTGCCTGATGCGCTTACATCTATAAGAAGCATAACCGTCAGTTCCCTCTCCTCCTCAAATATCTTTACATAAGGGTGGTTGAATCTGGCGGTTACATTCCAGTCGATGCTCCGGATATCGTCGCCATACTGATACTCGCGCACTTCGCTGAAAGCAATACCTCTCCCTTTAAAAGCGCTGTGGTACTCCCCGGCGAAAATATGCCGTGTCAACCCTCTCGCTTTTATTTCAATTCTCCGGACCTTTTTTAAGAGATCAGATTCTTCCATGATCATGGTACTTCAACAACATTCAGTATTTCAGCAATGATCTTGTCCTGATTAACATTCTCGGCTTCGGCTTCATAGGTAAGACCTATCCTGTGACGGATCACGTCAGCACATATTGCTCTTACGTCTTCAGGGATTACATATCCCCTGCGGCGGATAAAAGCATAAGCCTTTGATGCAAGCGATAAGTATATTGATGCTCGTGGTGATGCCCCGTATGAGATCATGTTCTTAAATGACGGCAAACCGTATTTATCAGGATTACGGCTGGCAAAAACAATGTTAAGTATGTAATTTTCAATTTTTTCATCCATATAGACTTGCCTTACTATATCCCTTGCCCTTATTATATCTGCGGTTTTAAGCACAGGACTGGTTTTAGGAAACTCATGTGCCAGGTTTTCCCTAATTATAAGCTTTTCCTCCTCCATTGAAGGATAATCAATCAGGACCTTCATCATGAACCTGTCGACCTGTGCTTCAGGGAGCGGGTATGTACCTTCCTGTTCAATCGGGTTTTGGGTGGCAAGAACAAGAAAAGGCTCATCGAGACGGAATGTTGATTCGCCTATAGTTATCTGTCGTTCCTGCATTGCTTCCAGAAGCGCACTCTGAACTTTGGCAGGCGACCTGTTTATTTCGTCAGCCAGGATGAAATTCGCGAACACAGGTCCTTTCTTTACCATGAATTCCTCTTTTTTCTGGCTGTATATCATGGTCCCGATAAGGTCGGCAGGAAGAAGATCGGGTGTGAACTGAATCCGGCTGAACCTGGCGTCAATAATTGCAGCCAGTGACTTTATGGCAAGTGTTTTTGCCAGTCCCGGAACACCTTCAAGCAGTATATGCCCGTTTGCCAGAAGTCCAATCATCAGGCTGTCGGTCAGGTGCTTCTGCCCTACTATTACTTTATTCATTTCCATCCTTATCATATCGACAAAGGCGCTTTCCTTCTCGATCTTTTCATTCAGGATTCTTATGTCAGTTGTCTGCTCCATGTTTTGAAATTTTAAACAGCAAAGATAATAAAACAGCATTTAACAGAAGTCCGGAAAGCTCCGGAACATCTGTCCGCAAAAGAATAAAGGTTATTGATAAAGTGGTGTTAAGAAGTGTTAATTTTATGTTAAATAAATTGACAGCGGATTCCAGTTGAATCCCGATCTTATTGAGCAGCGGACAGCCAGAATTAATTCAAGCGGAATGAAAGCAGCATTGAATGCACTGGGAAATATTACCTGAATTGCAAATGAGACCAGGACAAGAAAGAAGACGATCCTGAACCAGATAAACCATTCCTTATTGAAAATGATGCTGATAAGGCACATTATGATAAACGGGCTCAGCCATATTATATTAAGGTTCCATTTGGTCTGATCATGATCAGTAAGAAAAGTAAAGAAAAGGATAATCAGCGCCAAAACGGAAAAGACTGAAAATAATACCAGGTCGGTAATTTTGTTTACAGTATTTCCCTTAACGGCTGCAGAAAGAATGATTAGTATTATCAGTACCAGGGATAAAATAAAAAGGGGTGATGTAAAAAAGTGATTTACTGCTTCAGGAGGATCAAACTCAAGCATCATTGACGGGTTGCTGAGCAGCGGGATCATTTTACCATTCCGGTTAACCACAGCGTCTGATAATCCCTCTTTCATTTCGATTGGAAGAAACATCCTGTCGCGGAGTCCTGCTTTTTTATCGGCCGGTGTTCCAAGCAGGAGGTCAACACCGAATAAAAGCCAGGGATAGGGTTGCTGATATTCGTTTACTTTCATCCGGAAGGTCGGAATTTCTTCAGGCGGCTCAGGAGGATATATAAGCTTGCTGCCTACAGATGTTTCCAGAAGATCCCTGATGCGTGTTGAGCAATCATCATAAAAGAAATCGTACCTGTACTTGATATTTTCAGGTTTCAGGTTCTCATTTATAAGCGAAACGAGGGTTTGAATTTCCGCGGTATCCAGGTTAATTTTCTGCTGGTATACACTTCTCTGTTCCAGAAAATATTCCTGCATGAACCTGTCAAATGAATATACTCCAAGCATATATTCAAGGCGGCCTCTAGCGAATTTCCAGACAAAATTAGGAGTAGAAAAGTCAAATACGCCCCAGTTATAAACGCGATCGTTGTTTTGTCCGGGTATAACAATCCTAAGTGCGCTGTGACCATAGATCGAATAGGTTTCAGTTCCGGGCGCACAAGTTAAAAGGTAAACTTCAGGAACCTGTGATTGCTGGGAACTCAGGATATAACTTACAGGTAATAAGATTATTAACAGTAGAAGCCTGGCGTTTTTCATAGGGTGTTGCTTTGGATTAACCGCAAGTATTTAACTATGCGAAAGTGCAAAAATTATGCAATTTGTGTTAAAAACAGTTGGTTTTTTTTCAAAATGCATACTTTTGGAAGGTTAATCGGAAAGAGAAATGCAGCTTGAGAAATTCATAGACGTAAATCCTGTTATGCTTGCATTGATTGCGACAATCTTTACATGGGGAGTTACAGCTATAGGGGCTGCCATGGTGTTCTTTTTCAAGAGTATCAATAAGAAGGTTCTGAATTCGATGCTTGGTTTTGCAGCAGGAGTAATGATTGCAGCAAGTTTCTGGTCGCTCCTGAAGCCTGCCATTGAGATGTCTGAAGCTGAAGGTGCTAATCCGTGGATGCCTGCAGTGCTTGGATTCCTTGCCGGCGGCGCATTTCTTTTCCTTGTCGACAGATTGCTGCCTCATCTTCATCAGGGTCTTGCTATTGATAAAGCAGAAGGGATAAAGACATCATGGCAGAGAAGCATTCTGCTGGTGATGGCAATTACACTTCATAATATTCCTGAAGGACTGGCAGTCGGAGTCGCTTTCGGCGCCCTGGCTGCAAATCCTGATGCAGGAATTCTGACTGGTGCTGCCGTACTTGCAATAGGTATCGGCTTGCAGAATTTCCCGGAAGGCGCAGCCGTATCTATTCCCCTGCGAAGAGAAGGGCTTTCAAGGCTTAAATCTTTTGTTTATGGACAGGCATCCGGATTAGTTGAACCTATTGCGGGTGTCTTAGGAGCCTTTTTAGTGTCTGTGATCAAACCGATACTTCCATATGCCCTTTCATTTGCAGCCGGCGCAATGATATTTGTTGTCGTGGAAGAGCTGATCCCTGAATCGCAGAACGGTGACGAAACAGATCTTTCAACTGTTGGCGCCATGCTAGGATTTGCAACCATGATGCTTCTTGATGTATCACTGGGATAATTATTATTAAAAAATTATGAATACGAAAACCTTAATTATTATTGCCGCATTTTCTTTACTGTCAATTAGCTGTAAAGAAAAAAATGATTTTCAGATCACCGACCTTCATGTTCATCTTAAAGGGACCCTTACAATCGATGATGCTGCAGCTAAATCAAAAGCCGAGAATATCAATTACGGCATTGCCTTCAATTGCGGATATAAATTCCCGATACATAAAGACAGCCAGATAGATTCTGTTCTTTTAATAATGAAGGATTACCCTCAGTTTTATGTGGGAATGCAGGCTGAAGGAAGAGAATGGGTGGATATTTTTTCAAGGGAATCAATGAATAAATTTGATTATGTATTCACTGATGCAATGACTTTTACCGATGAGAAAGGAAGACGTAACAGGATATGGATGAAGGAAGAAACATGGATTGATGATGAAGAGGCCTTTATGGATTACCTTGTAAAGACCATTGTAAAAATTATGTCAGAGGAACCAATTGACATATATGTAAATCCAACATTTCTACCTGACCAGATGTCTGCCAGGTATGACAGTTTCTGGACACCTGACCGGATGGACACGGTTATCCAGGCAGCAAAAAGCAATAATATTGCCATAGAGATCAACAACAGGTTCAGAATCCCGTCGGCTGATTTCATAAAGCGGGCAAAAGCAGCAGGAGTTAAATTTACGGTCGGCACCAATAACGCTGACGAGAAATTCTCAGGAGCTGAATATGCACTGCAAATGATAAAGGAGTGCAACCTTAAAGAATCGGATTTCTGGCTTCCGAAAAAGAAAAGACAGGATGGATAACCTGGATATTCTAAGGACCCTGAAATTTCTTCCCGGTATTATACTGGGACTGACCATTCATGAGTTCAGTCATGCTTATATTGCCAGCAGATGCGGCGATACAACATCAAAAGACCAGGGCAGGGTATCGCTTAATCCTTTAAAACATATTGATCCCCTTGGATTTTTTATGCTTCTTGTTGCAGGATTCGGATGGGCAAAACCGGTTGAGTTTGAAGAAAAAAACCTGAATAATCCAAAGACCGATGTATTGAAGATAGCTGCAGCAGGACCTCTTTCTAATGCACTATTAGCAATAATACTGTCAGCTGTTTTCGTGATCTTCAAGGATCTTGAGACACCGGATTTCTATACAGGTAAATACCTGATAAACGAATTATTCATCTATACTATTTATATTAACTGGGGACTTTTCATTTTCAATCTGATACCTATCCCGCCACTTGACGGATCACATTTGCTTCTGACATGGTTCAGGAAATATCCTTTACTGCATGGTTTTCTATTTAAGTACGGCACTTTTGCCCTGTTCGCCCTGATATTAATATCTGTAATCTCAAAACATGATCTTCTTCCGATCTGGCCTGCAATACGGTTCCTGGGAGAGGGATGTCTCGGGCTGATGGGTTACAGCATTTAGCTTTTTCTGTTAATGCTTAATGGTCGTTACAATACCAGAAGTCCTGTTATTTTTGTATATTGTGTAAAATGTGCTTGTTGTGAAAAGCCTACTTCTTTTACAGATTTTAATTATGGCAGGCTTCATTATTCCACAGGATGACAAATACGAGATCCGCAGGATAAAGATGGTTGAAACCCAGATCCGCAACAGGGGGGTAACCAATTACGAGGTACTGAATGCAATGAAGAAAGTTCCACGTCATCTGTTTGTTCCTGAAGAGTATGCTGATGAAGCGTACAATGATTATCCCCTGCCGTTAGGTTATGGGCAGACTATCTCACAGCCTTTTATTGTTGCCTACATGACAGAGGCTGTCAGACCTTCAGGGAAAAAGAAAGTTCTTGAAATAGGTACTGGTTCCGGATACCAGGCTGCAGTGCTTGCCGAGATAGTTGACAAGGTATATACTATTGAAATTGTACCTGAGCTCGCTCAGCAGTCGGCAGAGAGGCTTCAGAAAATGGGATATGATAATATAATATGCAAATATGGAGACGGTTACCAGGGCTGGCCTGAGCATGCACCATTTGATATAATTGTTGTTACCGCTGCACCTGAAAAGATACCCAGACCATTGATTGATCAACTTGCAGATGGCGGCAGATTGATAATTCCAGTTGGAGCAGCTGGAGCGGTTCAGGAACTGGTACTTGTGATAAAGAGAAACGGTAAAACCGAAACAAGACGTTTATCGTTTGTAAGGTTTGTACCGTTCAAAAGGTTGTGATTCCGGGGCGGTTCAAACGCCCGACCCGTCCCGAGTCCTCGGGACTGCTCTATCCAGTATATAAAGAAAGGCACTCTATCCCTTGAGTGTCTCTGTGATTCCGGGGCGATTCGAACGCCCGACCCGCAGCTTAGAAGGCTGCTGCTCTATCCAGCTGAGCTACGGAACCGGATTGCGGGGGCAAATTTATATTGATTTCATGTAATTAACAAGCCCTTTCATATTGATGATCTGCTTAAGCTTGCCGGTAAGCGGTTCAAAACTGAATTTCGCTGTTCCCACTGAGATATTGCCCTTATTAAAATCAATGCCCACTTCATCACCTGGTTTATACGCGCTAACTGCCGCCCTGTGAACAATCAGAACTAGACCCTGGTTAATTGACGAGCGGTAAAAAATACGATTGACGGATTTCACAACAATCGCCTTCACTCCTGCCCTTGAAAGTCCGACTGAAGGATG
>Ga0172365_10001138_pt1 | contig 18941 bp, 22 predicted proteins | sample LakKivSesite48cm_FD_114535 | JGI IMG/M metagenome (GOLD analysis project Ga0172365, IMG submission 114535) | Sediment microbial communities from Lake Kivu, Rwanda - Sediment site 48cm | ecosystem: Environmental > Aquatic > Freshwater > Lake > Sediment | place: Rwanda: Western Province, Lake... | reverse complement strand
TAAAATATGACTTTATTTCATCTAATGGTCCACGCCAAAAAGGTACCCAAATGCAGGAGAGTTTATAAACGATAAAAGATATAAAAAGAATGCAATAACGCGCATATAAGCAAAATCTTTATATATTTCCACGCATATATGTAATAATATGCCTAGGGGTAGGTGGAGATGCCCGAGATGGATAAACGCTATGCCTCCCGCACCCATGTTCAGGCCAATGGGCGTGCCCACAGTAAACGTTGTGACATTACGTGTTGAGGAGCTTGAAGCAATACGTCTTGTTGACCTTGAAGGACTTGAACAGGAGGAAGCAGCGAAAAGAATGGGTGTCTCAAGAAAAACCCTTTGGACAGACCTGAAATCTGCTAGGAAAAAGGTGGTGTATGCGCTTGTAAACGGATATGCCATAGAAATCAGGGGTGGAAGCTACCTTATGGCAAGGAGGTAAAAAAATATGTTTGGGAGAGGGAATAGATGCAGATGGTGGTACAGAATGACAGGTATGCCAGGATGGCTCGGATTTGGATATAGACCCATGTATGGTCAATTTATGCCAATGGGTTATCCGCAACAAGCCCCTATGACATATCCTAAGATGACACCAGAAGATGAGATTCGAATGTTAGAGGAAGATGAACAGATACTTGAAGATGAGCTTAAAATGTTAGAAGATGAAAAGAAAATGCATGAAAATGACTTAAATCAAGTAAGAGAACGAATAAAAGAACTGAAAAAAAAGAACGAAAGTGGAAGAATGAAAGGCACTACAAAAAAAGGGGTGCATGAAATAGGTAAAAGGAAAGGTGAAATAAATGCCTTGGGGTGATAGAACAGGTCCTTGGGGATTAGGACCAATGACAGGTAGAGCTGCAGGCTACTGTGCTGGATATCCAGTTCCAGGATTCATGAATCCGTATGTCCGTGGCCTGGGACATGGATTCGGCTTTGGCAGAGGTTTCCGGGGTCGGGGTTTTGGACGTGGCAGATGGTTTGGATGGGCTGGATATTATCCATACTCATACCCAGCACCATATTATGGAATAACACAGCCATATGTACCTTATTCTAGTGTGCCATACCAGACATTTGGTCCAAATGAAGAAAAAGCATATCTTGAAGAGGTGGTTGTGTCCTTGGAAAACGAACTGAAAGAAGTAAACAAGAGGATAGAAGAACTGGTCAAGGAAACAAAGAAATAAGCAAAAAATATTTGGGAAAAGAGAGATGTGATAGGAAGAGGTTTTCTTTATGACTTGGCATACGGAAACCAAAGAAAAACAAATGAATATGAAAAGGAAGGTGGGGGAGAATCTAAAAAAGATAAAACATAGGATAGCGATACTCAGTGGTAAAGGCGGTGTAGGGAAGAGTACAGTGGCTACTAATCTTGCAGTAAAGTTATCCACAAATGGAAAAAATACAGGCCTATTAGATGTAGATATTCACGGACCGAATATACCCAAAATGCTGGGTATTGAAGATGTGAGACTCAGTGGAGACCGGAATGGAATATTACCTATCACTACAGACTCAGGGGTCAAAGTTATTAGCATGGCATTTTTACTACAAAATAGGGATACGCCGGTGATATGGCGTGGACCATTAAAAATGGGTGCAATCCAGCAGTTTTTAGGTGAAGTGAATTGGGGTAGTTTGGATTATTTAGTTATAGATTTACCACCAGGTACCGGTGATGAGCTGCTAAGTGTGGCACAACTAATACCTGAAGGTATAGCAGTTATTGTTACAACGCCACAGGATGTAGCGCTTTTAGATTCGAGAAAAGCAGTAAATTTTGCAAGAGCACTCAACATGAAAGTTGCTGGTATAATTGAAAACATGAGTGGGTTAGCGTGTCCATACTGTGGTAAAAACATTGACTTGTTCAAAACCGGTGGCGGTGAAAAAGCAGCTTTAGACCTTGGTGTGCCATTTTTAGGTAGGATACCGATAGACCCGGTTATTGTGCAGACTGGCGATGCTGGTAAGCCGTTTATAATAGGATACTCCGAATCAGAATGTTCAAAAGCGTTTGATGAAGTTGTAAAAAATATTGTTAATTTTATAAATAGTAAGAGGTGATAAAATATGAAAATAGCTGTATCATCAATGGGAGAAAATTTAGATGCCAAAATAGATCCAAGATTTGGAAGATGCCAATATTTTTTAATTGTAGATTCTGAAACAATGAATTTCGAAGCAATATCAAATAAGAATGCAATGGCAACAGGTGGCGCAGGAATTCAGGCAGCACAAACTGTAGTTGGAAAAGATGTTAAGGTAGTTATTACTGGAAATGTAGGCCCAAATGCATTCCAAACATTGTCTGCAGCAGGGATAAAAATCATAACAGGCGCGAGTGGTAGTGTAAGAAATGCAGTAGAAAAATTCAAGGTGGGTGAGCTAAGTGAAACCCTTTCAGCGAGTGTCACCGCACATTTTGGAATGGATAGGAGTGTACGTAGAGGACAGAGGAAGTGAAGGAATGATACCAGAGGGATAAAATGCAAGGTAGAGGTATGAGAAGGGGAATGGGGCAAGGCGGTAGAGGCGGAGAAGGTGGCAGAGCATTGGGTCCAGGTGGTTCCTGCAAATGCCTTAACTGTGGCTATACTGCACCTCATCAGTTAGGTATTCCATGTTACCAGCAGCCATGTCCAAAATGTGGAATGTCGATGACAAGAGAATAAAAGGAGGGAAAAAAATGGATATAGATGAGTTGGATAAATATCTGAATGAGAACCAGAATGAGATTCTCTGGAACTATGAAGAAAAAAACGGAAGAGGGTTTTTGTATCTGCATAGCAAAAAATGGGAGGAAACCATAAAGGTTGATATGAGCAGGTTAAATAAACTTTCTGAGGATGAAATATCAAGGGCGCTAAGCAGTGGAAAGAATGTTGAACAGATAACAAGGGTGACAGGTTTCTTCTCAAAGATTTCTGCATGGAACAAAGGTAAAACCGGTGAATTGAAACAGAGATATAAATCAGATGCTATTTAGAAGGAGGAAAAAATATGAAAGTATGCGTACCAACAATAGGTAGTAGTGGTTTGGATGAAAATGTAAGTCCGCATTTTGGCAGAGCACCAACATTCACAATAGTGGATATAGACACACAAAAGGTAAAAGTGGTAGCAAATACAAGTGAGCACATGGGAGGTTTTGGTAAGCCTCCTGAAACAATGATCAAGGAAGAGGTTAATGTGGTGCTGTGCTCAGGGCTTGGTCCAAGAGCGATTGCAATGTTTGAGCAATATGGGATTGAAGTTTATGTTGGTGCTACTGGCACAGTAAAAAATGCTATTGATTCATGGAAAAACGGGCAACTGCAAATGGCAACAGATGAAAACGCCTGCAAAATGCACAGACACTAACGGTGAAATGAATAATAACCAATTTTGACTGTGATGGATTATGATAATATCTGTTGCATCAGGGAAAGGGGGAACAGGTAAGACGACTGTGGCAGTTAATCTTGCATTATCCCTAAATAATGTTCAGTTTCTTGACTGTGATGTTGAGGAGCCAGATGCGCATATTTTTCTTAAACCAGAAATTAATATTGAGAAATCTGCATTCATACCCATACCAGAAATCAATCCTGATAAATGTAATTTTTGTGGTAGATGCTCAGAGGTCTGTGAGTTCAATGCTGTTGCAGTGCTGAAAAACAAGGTACTTGTTTTTCCAGAGTTGTGTCATGGATGTGGTGCATGTAAACTTGTCTGCCCTGCAGATGCTGTGGAGGAAAAAAACAAAAACATAGGTCTTGTTAGGATTGGTAAAACAGGCAATATAAATTATGTCGACGGTGTGCTCAATGTGGGCGAGCCTATGGCAACACCGCTTATTAGAAAAGTGAAAAAGGAAATCAACAAAAACAAAACAGTTATTATAGATGCCTCACCTGGTGTTGCCTGTCCTGTAATAGAAACTGTTTACGGCAGTGATTACTGTATTCTTGTAACAGAGCCTACACCGTTCGGCCTTTATGATTTGAAGCTGGCAATGGGTGTTTTAAGGAAAATGAGCATTTCTTTTGGTGTTGTAATAAACAGGGATGGAATAGGTGATGACAGAGTTGAAAAATACTGTGAAAAAGAAAAAATCAAAATTATGTTCAAAATACCCATGAGCAAGGATATCGCAAGTCTTTATTCAAAAGGAATACCATTCATTAATGAGATGCCAGAATGGAAAGAAAAATTCATAGATTTAATGGAGAGAATAAAAAATGAAACTGATAGATGAAAGGTGGCGGTAGAAAAGGGTTAGAGGCTGCTATAAAATTTGTCTACATGGAGAAAAAATGAACCAAATCGTGGTGATCAGTGGGAAAGGTGGTACAGGAAAAACTATGCTGGTAGGTGCATTTGCTGGGTTAGCAAAAGATAAAATAATTGCTGACTGTGATGTGGATGCACCAGATTTACATCTAATACTGAATCCGAAGATTAAGGAAAAACATGGGTTCAAAGGAGCAAAAGAAGCAATTCTGGATGAAAACAAGTGCATAAAATGTGGAAAATGTGAAGAAAACTGCAGGTTTGAAGCAATTCAAGATTTTAAAATTAATTCATTCAAATGTGAGGGATGCGGTGTTTGCAAAATTGTATGTCCAGTAAATGCAATAAGTTTAAAAGAAAAAATAGCAGGGTACTGGTTTATGTCAGACACAGATTTCGGTCCTTTTATTCATGCACAGTTAAACACTGGTGAGGAAAACTCAGGCAGGCTTGTTAGCACTGTTAGGCAGAAAGCAAGGACACTGGCAGAGAATAATAAAAATGATTATGTTATCATTGACGGGCCTCCCGGCATTGGCTGTCCTGTGATTGCAAGTATGGCTGATACAGATATTGCGCTTGTTGTTACTGAGCCAACAATGTCAGGTCTGCATGATATGAAAAGGATGCTTGATGTAACCAAATATTTTAATATAAATGCAGTTGTGTGTATAAACAAATATGATATTAATCCTGAGATTTCTGAGGAAATAGAAAAATACTGTGATAAAAACAACGTAGAGGTTGCAGGAAAAATTTCCTTTAACCTGATAGTAACAAAGGCAATGGTCAATGGTAAATCAATAATTGAGTATCCTGATGAAAAAGCCTCATTAGAAATAAAAAAAATCTGGGAAAAATTGGAGAACATTAAATGAAAATAATTTATGGGCCTGTACCGTCATGGAGACTGGGGCGTTCCCTTGGTATTGATTTAATATGCTCAGAAAACAAAATCTGTTCATTTGACTGTGTTTACTGCCAACTTGGGCATACAAAAAGGAAGACAACAAAAAGAAAAGTTTTTGTTTCCATAGAGAAAGTTGAAAAGGAATTAAAAAATGCGCTGGAAAAGGTTGAGTTTAATGTGATTACTTTTTCTGGTACTGGTGAGCCGACACTGGCAAAAAATCTACCTGAGGCTGTCAAAACAATCAGAAAATTAGCTGATATCCCAATTGCAATCTTGACAAATTCGTTTCTACTATCTGATAATTTTATGAGAGACGAATTGATGCTTGTGGACATAGTAGTGGCAAAACTGGATGCACCTAACAAAGAGTTGTTTCAAAAAATTAATAATCCTGTGAAGGGAATAAACTTTGACAAAGTTGTACAGGGAATTAAATGGTTTAGAGAAGGATTTGATGGAAAACTATCATTACAAATGATGTTTATTGAGGAGAATAAGGAATATGCTGAGGAAATGGCAGGGATTGCCAGATTCTTAAATCCTGATGAGGTTCAAATCAACACACCGCTAAGACCCTGCCCGGTAAAACCGCTTACTCCTATGGAAATAGAAAATATTGAAAAACATTTTAATGGACTAAATGCGGTTTCTGTTTACAAAGGAGGTAAACCTGAAATAAAATACTACCTAGACAAAAACGAGGTTTTAAAAAGAAGAAAAAACGTTTAAAACTTTGTTTTACAGATGCTCCTCACTGGGCATCCATCACATCCTGGTTTTTTCCTGCAAAAGTTTTTTCCAAGTTCAACTATGAGGGCATGAAACTCCTTGTACAGCTCAATATTTTTTGGCAGGTTTTTTTCAAAAAAATTTTGAAGTTGATGGTAGGTTTTTACTTTTTTTATCCCTGTTCTTTCACACATCCTCACAGTATATGCATCTATTACAAATTTTAGTTTTTCACCAGCATAAAGAAGGATTGAGTCTGCTGTTTCATTCCCTATGCCGTTTAAAGAAAGTAGTTCAGTTCGGATTTCATCAGGGCTCCTGTTGAAAAACATGTTTAAGTTTGAATCATAGTTTTTATCTAAATACTCACAAAATTTTTTAAGTCTTTCAGCCTTCTGTTTGTAAAAACCGCTAGGCTGAACCATCTTCTCAAGCTTTTTTATGTCCATGTTAGCAATTTTTTTACAGTTCAGCATTTTTTCTTTCTTCAGATTTTTTATTGCTTTTTCCACATTTTTCCAGGCTGTGTTCTGCGTCAGGATTGCGCCAACAACAACCTCAAATCTTGTTTCTGCTGGCCACCAGTGCTGGGGGCCGAAATATTTGAAAAGTTTGTTGTAAACATTCATTATTTTTGACATGTCAATACCCTAATGCCCATGTTCAATACCAAGTACATGCATTAATATCAGCACTATTCCAAACACCATAAATGCAAGCCCGCAGATAACAGGTATGTATTTTTTGTATCTGGTTTTTTTAGCCTTCTGTGCGATGCCACCCATGATAAGGCCCATTGGGATGAGGCCTATGGTTGTTCCAAGTCCAAATACAAACATTATTGTTGCACCTGTCAGAGCACTGCCGATGGAGACTGCCCAGAGCACAACCGCAAGCTCAATCGGGCAGTACGGCAGGCCCCTGATTATACCAAGCAGAAGCACGGTGTATGCCTTTTCTTTATCAGGCAGAAATGTTTTTTCCCCTGACTTTTTCTCTTTTCCATGATGATGGGTTAAATGCACACAATGCGGAAAATGCTTGCCCATCACCATGACTAAACCGAAAATTATCATTATAATACCTGCAGTAACTGCAAGATAGGTTTCAATACCCTCGATATACTCTGCACCTGCTATGCAGAAAACTACAACGAGCAATGTATTAACAAGGGTCATTGCAAGCCCGTACAAAATTACAAGGGACAGACCTTGCTTCCATCTTTCACTCCCCCAGAGGGTTAAAAACGAAACTACGGCTTTATCCTCGCAAGGCTCAAGCGTATGCGCAAGTCCAAGCAGGAATGCCCCAGCAACTGTGAAACCGGCAATTTCATGCAGCATCATAATCAGTAATGTGTTCCATGATATTATTTTATCGCCTATTTTTCATTTATCTTTGGATGCTTACCAGTTTTTATGAAATATTCAAAATGATGCAACCATTTAGGGTCTTTCGGTGCGTTTTGAACAAAACTCACAAATTTTCTCAGTCTTTCCATTGTTTCCTTATGCACAGAATGCTCTATCCTGCATGCATCCTCCTCAGCAATCCCTTCATCAACGCCGAGTATTTTCAGAAAAATGCTTAATGTTTCATGCCTTTCGCTTATCTTTTTTGCAATCCTTTTTCCCTTCCTGGTTAACGTGACACCCCCGTATTTTTCATAGTTCACATATCCCTGCTCATCAAATTTCTGGAGCATTCCTGTGACAGATGAGGGTTTATGATCAAAAAAGGATGAAATATCAGATGTTCTCACAAACCCTTTCTTTTTCTCAAGCCTGTATATGATTTCAAGGTAGTCCTCAGCGCTCTGAGTCACTGTTTTTTTGTTCATTTTTACACCCCGAGCAAGATTAATCTCAATATTCCACCAACAATCAGTGCAACAGCTATCATTATTATGCAAGATTTGAGCATGTCCTTTACACCAAGTTCCCTGATAAGAACCATAAATGTTGCTATGCATGGGAAATATATGGCAAGCATTGTTGATGCGATAACCAGCTGCATAGGACTGAGCCCGAGTGGGAGGAGCATGCCTACAGCCACATCCTTCCTTAGGAAGCCAACGATTAATGCCCCTGCTGCCTCCTTTGGAAGTCCGAGCCATCCCACCACAACAGGAGCAAATATGTTTCCCAGTACATCAATCGCACCTGAAATGTAGAGAATGTTTACAATGAATACTCCAAGAATCACAAATGGTACTGCCTCAACAAGAAAACTTCTGACCCTCATCCATGTTTTTTTCATCAATGTTGTCAGATTCGGTTTTCTGTACGGAGGGATTTCCATAAACAGTTCAGGGCTTTCACCTTTGATGAGTTTCTTCATAATAAAACCCAATAGTAGGTAGAGTAGAATAAGTGTTGAAAAAACAATCATAATATAACCAGTACCATATCTTCCAAGTATGCCAAATATCATTGCTGTCTGAGCCATGCATGGAACACATATTGCAAGCAGCGTTGCTGAAATAAATCTTTGTTTTCTTGTCTCAAGAATTCGTGTTGAAAGAGCGCCCGGCACATTGCATCCCAGTCCCAGTATCACAGAAACAATTGCTGAACCGTGCAATCCAAGCCTGTGGAATATTGTGTCAACAAGAACAGCTATTCTTGGGAGGTAACCTACATCCTCCAACAAACCCAGCATCAGATAAAACAGGGTAACAAATGGCAAAACCATGACGAACGGGACATACAATCCTGTTGTCAGCAATCCAAACGATTGAGCAAAATCTAACTCGCCTTCCACAAACTGCCCAACCAGGATGTCATGTAATATGCCTGATGGGGCAAACGAGTTGACAACGCCTGTAATCCATGGTCCATAGTAATTGCAGAAAAAAGGGTCTAAAATTTCTTCAATGACAAGGTTGCCAATTGTTATGATAAACTGAAAAACCAAAAAAAGCACAACAACTGCAATTGGTATTCCTGTAACGGGTTTAACAGTTGCATCAGATATTCTCTCAGAAAGGGTATGATGTCTGTGCTTCACAGTCTGAACCTTTTTTACAATCTCCCCTATCTCAATCCATTTTTCCTCTTCACTTTTTGGTTTTACATCCGGGGATTTTGCCTCATCCAACCTTGATACAAGAGTTTTGACGCCTTCACCTGTAACAGCCACAGTTGGTATGATTGGCACATTCAATATTTTTTCAAGTTCCTTAACATCAATGTTTATGCCTTTGTGTTTTGCATCATCCCACATGTTCAATGCAACAATAACAGGAATGTTCTGCTCAAGCAGCTCAAGTGTAAGGTACAGGTTTCGTTCAAAATTTGTTGCATCTACAACATTTATTATTATGTCTCCTTCTTTCAGCATTTTTACTGCAACTTCCTCAGCCTTGTTGATTGGTTCCAATGAGCAGGTACCTGGAACATCGATTACATTGGTTCTTTCACCCTTGATTCTCATTATTCCTTTTGTGAAATCAACAGTTGTACCAGGATAATTTGAGCAGATAACATTGGCACCAGTCAGTCTTGAAAAAAATACGCTTTTCCCAACATTTGGGTTTCCCATGAGCAAAATTTTTTTCAATTCTTTTTTTTCATTTTTATGTTTTAAGCTCATAATTCCTCTACAAAAATCTTCCTTGCCATGCCTCTTCCAATCACAGTCTGCATTCCATCAACTTCAACAACCAGTGGGCCGCCAATCGGCTGGCGCGCTATTATTTTTATGTTTTTACCTTCTTTTATGCCTTTTATCCTGAGATTTCTTTTAAAACCATATCCGCCTTCCAGTCCCATTATCCTTGCGGTTTCCCCTGGTTTGAGTTTTGATAAGTCCATAATATCACTTTTAGGCTCACCTAAATTTTTTAGGCAAACCTAAATGTACTTGGTGGTATTTAATATTTTTCCCTAACTCCTAACTCCTAGCTACTAATTACTGCACTAGAAATCCTTTTTCTCAAAACCTATCTCAGGGAAGGGTTTAACAACAGATGTGCAGATGTTTTTCAGATGAGCGCTAATCCTCCTGAGATATATTCCAAGCGATGCATAGGTTATAGCTTTGTTTATTTCTATCTCCTTTTCCTTGTTGAGTTTATGAACAATCGCATCATGCAATGTTTTTATACCTGAATAACTGTCTATAACATTTTTAGCCTTTTCAATATCAGATTCCTCAAATGCCGCATATGCTAAATCAAACTGTTCAACAATAGTGTCCTTCATGTTATTGATTATATCTATGTACTCATCGTCCTCAAACTTTGCAGGGTAAAGCAGTCCGAGCTGGGCGATGATTTTGCAGTAATCACCTATCCGTTCGTGGTCTATTACAACACTTGTCAGTGTGAGTGCTGCGTTAAGGTCTGGTGCTGTGTTCACTGCAAGATATCCCAAAATGCTGTTCCTAATATTAACCTCATACTTGTTTATCTTCTTGTCTTCATTTGAAAGTTCTAATGCTTCTTTATCCCTGTTTTGAACAAGACACAGAAATGATTGTTCAAATATTTTTTTGCATTCCCTGTTCATCCCACCTAGGTCCTTGTAGGTTTTCTGCAGCAGCTTGCTTTTCGTGAGCGCATCGTATATCATTCTAAATCCCATACAACCACCTTTTTAATGCAAGATATAGTATTGGTATTATATAAAATGTGATGATAACATAAAATACTGCTATTCTTTTCTTTTCTGTTGCCATTTTCGCCAGTTTTTTTGACAGGGTGATTGGGATTTTTCTCATGGGGTAAATAATGCAGATACCAATGATGTTAAACATTAGATGAACAAATGCTATTGTTACACCAGCAGGGCTGCCTGTGGCAAGTGATGCGAGTATTGCTGTGATTGTTGTCCCAATATTTGTTCCCAGGGTATATGGAAAAGCCTTTTCAACTGTTAGTATGCCAGCACCTGCAAAAGGAATAATTAAGGATGTTGTTATTGAACTGCTCTGAATAAATGCTGTGAGACCCAAGCCTAAAAGGAATGCGACTGGTGCTGCTTTAAACAGATATTTATTTATAAGGGTGTCTGCCTTTTCAGAGGCAAATCTGCGCATGCTGTCAACAATAACCTTAAGGCATAAAAACAGTATGATGAAGCCTGTGATGATGACAGATATGCCTAATGTATCTTTTGGAATGAACATTGAAAAAATGTCAATAACGTAGTTTCTGACTGGGTCTATTATAAAACTCAGAGGACTTGCGACCTTTAAACCTCCTACACCAACAAATGAGTTTGTCATTACACCTGCTATTTTCTCCAATGGACCAGCACCATACACGGTATGAAAAAAGATTTCTATAGGTAACAGTACTATTGCAGCCAGAACATTGAAAAAATCATGGACAGTTGCAACGGAGAGGGCCCTTCTGAACTCATCCTTCCTTGTTACATGCCCAAATGATACCAATATGTTTGTTACAGTTGTTCCTATGTTTGCACCCATAACAGCAGGGATTGCCACATTAACAGGTAGTGTGCCTGTAGCGCACATTGCAACAAGAATTGATGTTGTGCATGATGAACTCTGAACAATTGCTGTGACAAGAACTCCTATAAAAAAGCCTGAAATAGGGTCTGATATTGTTCCAAGAAGACTTTCAGAGAAACCTCCTCCAAGAAGTTCAAAACCCTTGCCCATCAACCTGATACTGAGAAGGAAAAAATATACTGAAAGAAATAACAGTATGAATCTTGCAATATTATTTGAAAGCACCCTTTGCCATAGTTCCCTGACCTTCATCTGTAACCTGAAACAGTATATATAAACATAAACATAACCTATATAAAGTATAAAAAATATATAGGATATATAGGTGATATGATGGATACGAGGAAGGTTCAGAAAACAGGTGGCTCAACATTCATAGTTTCCCTGCCAAAGAAATGGGTAAATGAGATAGGGATAAAAAATGGTGATTCCATAGGGTTTATGCAGCAGCCTGATGGCAGCATGTTATTAAGCCCGAAAATTACGGAGAAAAAAACATCAAGAAGAAGAATTGTAAATGTTGAGGGAATGGAGTCTGAACATCTGCTGCGCAAGATGATAAGCATATACATGGCAGGATACAATATCATTGATTTAAAAGCAGATAAAAGGATGGTGCCTGAGGCAAGAGAAGCAATAAGAAATTTCACAAAGAATGTTATCGGTCCTGAAATAATAGAGGAAACAACAAATTCTGTTACACTCCATGACCTTGTTGAACCTGGGGATTTGCCTTTGGACAAAGGGGTGGGAAGAATGTATCTGATAACAAAATCAATGCATACTGATGCATTGACTGCTTTAAAAGAAAGCGACACATCACTTGCAGGGGATGTTATTGCAAGGGACAATGAGGTAAACAGACTATACTGGCTTGTCATAAAGCAGTACAACCTTCTTTTAAACGACCCTGGTTTTGGTGCTAAAATAGGAACCAATACTAATGAAGCCCTTGCCTATCTTTTGATTGCGAGAATCATTGAAAGAATAGCTGATCATGCAGGCAAGATTGCAGAAAGCGTAAAACAGCTTGAAGAAGAAAGGATAGACAAAAGGATTATGCAAGACCTGCTGGAGGCGAGCAGGATAGCACTTGAGATAGTTGAGAGGTCCGTATCCGCATTTTATACAAAGAACATAAATGAATGCAACAAAGCAATTGATTCCTCAAAAGACCTGGTAAAAATCAGGGAAAACCTCATGAGAAAGGTTGCAGGTACAAAAAGCACAGTAGCAGTACCACTAGCATACATCATAGAAAGCATAGACAGAACAGGCTTCTATGGAACAGATATCGCAGAAATTGCAATAAATCATATCGTGGCAACTGAAAAATAAACTATATTTTCTCCCATTTTTCAAGCTCCATAACAACAGACAAAACACTCCCCCTTTTTATTTCCTCCCTAATTCTGTTCTCCTTCTCCATTACATCCAGAGCCCTGTTCCCGATTTCAACAGCATTTTCCTTTTGCACAACAACAACACCAGAATCATCACCGATAACCCAGTCACCATCCTTTACTTTCTGTCCCCCACAAACAATTTCAACACCTATCTCACCATAACCCTTTGGCTCACCAGCGTTAGACGCAATGTTTCTTGAAAAAACAGGAAAATCCATCTTTATAATATCATCCACATCCCTTACAGCACCATCAATAACAACACCGGATATTTTTTTCATTTTGCAGCTCCAGGATGCAAGCTCGCCCCAAACCGCAATTTTACCACTATTTGCATCAATCACAATAACATCACCCTTTTTTGCTTTCTCTATTGCCTCAACAGGTTTTGCCCAGTCACCATCCATTGTTTTCACTGTCAGCGCTTTCCCAACCATCTTGTAGCCTTTTTTCAAAGGCCTTATGCCAGTCATTGCACCTTTCCTGTGCATCGCATCAGAAATATTCGGCGTTGAAACCTCAGAAAAAACATTGTACAAATCTTTTTCAGTATGTTTTTTTATTTTTGATTTCACAATCTTTTTTTCTTTTATTGCTTTCTTTATCCTTCTTGCTGCGCTTGTAACATTTTCTTCCTTAGTTATCGCACCACCAACAATAATAATGTCTGCACCTGAGCTTAATGCAGATAAAACATTTTCAGAGTTTATCCCCCCTGCTACTGCAATAGGAAGGTTCACAGATTTGGAAACTTTCTTAAGACTATCAAAAACGATTTTTCCTCTCATCTGCTCATCAATGCTTGTATGAATGCATATGTAATCAACGCCAATTAGTTCAACCTCTTTTGCCCTTTTCACCTTGTCATCAATACCAAACAAATCAACCATGATTTTTGCACCATACTGCCTTCCTGCTTTAACAGATTCCTTAATAGTATCATCGTCTGAAACACCAAGAACACAGACAACATCAGCACCAGATTTTGCAGCCATTTCAACCTCAAAACGTCCAACATCAACTGTTTTCATGTCTGCAACAATAACATGCTTCGGAAAAACCCTCCTCAGCTCCCTGACAGCGTTCATCCCTTCACTCTTAATAAGAGGGGTTCCTGCCTCAACCCAGTCAGCGCCGCCTTTAACAGCCTCCTTTCCAATCTGAACAGCCCTTTTAAGATTTTCCAGGTCAAGCGCCACCTGAAGAACAGGTTTCATAAAACATGAATGCCCTTATAGGTATTTATTTGTTTATTCCCCGAATAGTTCTGTCTCAGAAAATACGGCAATGCCGTTATCTGTTATGTTGTAAGGCCTGATTTTCCTGCTGTGCTTCGCCCTTCTCATTTTCACGATTCTCAGGGCAAGTTTGACCGCGCTTGTCTGTGTTGGCACAATGTATTTCAGGAGGATTACACCATCCGCAATGTACTCAATAAGCCCTCCTCTTGACATGGTAACCTCGTCTGTTTTTGTTTCAGATGTGAATAATGCTGTTGCACCGCTTTTTTTGATTACTGAGCAGAGCTCAAATAAACTGTTCCTTTTGGTTGGCTCATCATCAAACATTATCTCAAACAGTGTGATAGGGTCAACTGCAACCCTTTGGGCGCTGAGCATGCTCAGGGTTTCAGGCACAAACCGCTTGAGGCTTGTAACAGCATTTTTCAGATTGCTCGGGTCGAGTCTTACAACTGCGAGTTTTTTCTCATCGATGTATCTGGATATGTCCCAGCCATAGGAGGAGGCAGTATCAATCATCGACTTTTCGTTCTCCTCAAGGCTGATGTATGCACATGTTTCCCCTTTTTTCAGCCCTTCCCATATGAATTGAAGCGCAAACGTTGTCTTCCCTGTTCCGCAAAATCCAAGGATAAGCACTATATGACCTTTCGGAAATCCTCCTCCCAGCATCTCGTCCAGTCCATCAATACCTGTTCGAACCCTTTCTATTTCTACCATCCCTGTCACCTCTGATACTTATAAAAGGGTGTGTTTAAATATAAGGTTTATGGAAGATAAAACTTAAGTTTTACAAATGCATTTAATATTGGTGAGCAAATGTCAGTGTATGAGGAATTTATTGGATATGTGAAAGAACTGTATGATCTGAGAAAAGCATCTGATTTACTTGAATGGGACCAAGAAACATACATGCCTCCCAAAAGTGTAGAGGGGAGAGGGTATGCGCTTGCCACACTTTCAGGCGTTTATCATGAGAAACTAACATCAAAGAAGATGGGGGAATATCTTAAGAAATTAGAAATAGAAAAGGATTTAACTGAGGAACAAAAAGCGAATGTCAGGGAAATAAAAAGAATTTATGAGAAGAAAACAAAGGTTCCATTAAAACTTGTCAAAGAGATAACAAAAACAAGTTCTCTCGGAACTGAAGCATGGGCGAGAGCAAGAAAAAAATCTGATTTCAAAATTTTTCAGCCTTATCTTGAGAAAATGGTTTCCCTTAAAAAGGATTTTGCTGAGGCAATAGGCTATGAGGACAAAGCATATGATGTTTTGATAGATGATTTTGAACCGTATACAACCGTAAAGGATATAGACCCTGTGTTTTCAGGGCTTAGAAAAAACCTTGTTCCTATTGTGAAAAAAATCACTGAATCAGAAACAAAAATAAAGGACATACTTAATCAGTCCTTTGATGTTGATAAACAGAAAAATTTTGGCATCCAAATAATTAAGGACATGGGGTTTGATCTTGAGCAGGGCAGGCTTGACAGTTCCGCTCATCCATTCACATCAGGCTCCTGCGATGATGTGAGATTAACCACTTTTAAAGAAGGACGGGGTTTTCATTTGTTTGCCATGATGCATGAGGCAGGACATGGATTGTACGAGCAGGGATACAAAAAGGAGCATTACAGAACACCAATGGCTGAGGCAATCTCACTCGGTTACCATGAGTCGCAGTCGAGAATGTGGGAAAACCTGATTGGTAGAAGCAGGTTTTTCTGGAAATACTATTATCCAAAACTGCAGAAAGACTTTCCAGAGCAGTTGAAAAAATACAGTTTAGAGGATTTTTATAGGGCGATAAACATTGTCAAGCCCTCGTTCATAAGGGTTGATGCAGATGAGACAACATACAACCTCCATATACTTTTGAGGTATGATATGGAAAAAAACTTGTTTGATGATAAAATAGATGCGAAGGAAGCGCCGGAAACATGGAACCAGAAAATGGAGGAATACCTTGGAATAATCCCAGAAAATGATGCCGCTGGTGTTCTTCAGGATATACACTGGTCACAGGGTCTTTTTGGGTACTTCCCAACCTACACCCTCGGAAACCTTTACTCCGTGCAACTATTCAATCAGATAAAAAAGGATGTACTGGGTTTTGAGGAAAAAATCTCCAAAGGTAATCTTTCGGATTTGAAAAAATGGCTTAACAAAAATGTTCATGAACATGGTAAACTTTATTCTGCCAAAGAGCTAACAAAGAAGCTCACTGGTGAAGCACTCAACCCTGAGCACTTCATAAAATACCTGAAGGAAAAGTTTGAGTCAATCTACAATATAAGATTTTAATGTTTTTTTCTAAAAAGGTTTCTGCTGTTGCTTAAAAAAATAAAAAAAGAGAAGAAAATTACTTTTTGAACCCTTCGTATCTTTTTGCAACCTCTGGGTCCTTAGCTTTCAGTGCGGTAACAACTTGCGCTCTGATATTTGCTGTTTCAATCCCTTCTTCTACTTTTACAGAGTGTGCTATCTTTTTTGCCAGCTTTTTGTTAGCACCTGCTTTTACAATAGCACTTTCAAGTTTTGCAAGTTCGAAATCCACAAGCTCCCCGCTTTTCTTCTTTACTTTTACCATATATCCACCGGACTGGATAGAAGTCTCAGAATATTTAAAGATTTTAGCAAAAATATTTATAATAGTCATTTCCAAAGAACTGAGGCTGACAGACTCAACGGTTTAAATCTTGCGCCTTTATAAAACTATCCTTTCACAACCCCTAAAGGCTTGAGTTTTGCAACCTTCAAAGATATGCCTGCACCATGCGTAGTGTTCACAACATCATCAATATCCTTGTAGGCATCAGGTGCTTCCTCCACCAAAACATCCTTGGAGGCAGAATGAACATAGACATGCCTTTTATCCATTTCCCTTTTTATATCCTCAGTCCTCCATCTTCTTAATGCCTCATTCCTTGACATGAGACGCCCTGCGCCATGGCAGGTTGAGCCGAATGTTTCCTTCATCCCTGTCTCTGTTCCAACGAGAACATAGCTTGCTGTTCCCATATCGCCAGGTATTAGTACAGGCTGACCAACTGGTTTGTATTTTTCTGGTATGCCTGGATGCCCTTTTGGAAAAGCCCTTGTTGCACCTTTCCTGTGAACATAAAGTTTTCTTCTTTTTCCTTCAAACTCATGCTCTTCAAGCTTTGCTATGTTGTGACACACATCATAAACAATGTGCATGTCAAGCTCTTCTGCTTTTTTGTTGAATACCTTTTCAAAACTCTCCCTTACCCAGTGAACAATCATCTGCCTGTTTGCCCAGGCATAGTTTGCGCCACAAGCCATCGCCTTGAAATAGTTTTCTGCCTCAGGTGAGTTCACAGGTGCGCAGGCAAGCTCCCTGTCAGGGAGCTGAAAATTGTATTTTCTTACTGCCCTTTCCATTTCCTTTAAATGGTCCGTGCATATCTGATGACCGCATCCTCTTGAGCCTGTGTGAATGAGAACCATTATCTGGTCCTTATGTTCTATACCAAAAACTTTTGCTGTTTTCTCATCAAAGATTTCATCAACCCTGTCTATTTCAAGAAAATGGTTACCTGCTCCAAGACTTCCAAGCTGGGGCAAACCCCTCTGCTTGGCAAAAGAGCTTACTTTTGAGGGATCTGCATTTTTCATGCGGCCGTTTTCCTCCAAATACTTCAAATCCTCAGACCAACCATAACCATTGCTCACAGCCCATCCTGCACCATTTTCTAAAACCTCATCCAGCTGATTCATATTCAGTTTTATTTTTCCCCTTGAGCCAACACCGGATGGAACATTGTAAAACATGGAATCAACAATTTCCTTTATTTTTGGAGAAAGCTCTTTAACCGTAAGGTTTGTTTTAACGAGTCTGACGCCGCAGTTTGATACCATAAAGTTGTTTGCTATAAAATTGTGATGTCTATCTTTTACTGTAAAATCATAAACATGGTCAACCTTTGCATGATCTTTTGCAACTATTTCGTCCCAGACCATTCCTGAACTGCCTAAATTTCTGGTTGCCTTTTTCATAAAGTCAACAAATCTTGGGAAATTGTATGGAGTTCTTGAAGGGGTTTTTCTTGGCTCATATAATGATCGCTCAATAAAACGCCTGTTAACATATCTTGATTTTAGTTTATCATAAATCTCTGAGGTTTTAGTTCCCTGTCTCTTTAATCTCAATGCCTCTTTAGCAACCCTTTCTCTTTCTTTAACGGTTTTTTCTTTTAATTTGATATATTGTGTTGCGACGCTAGCAAGATACTGCCTGTGTCTATTGTATTCAAACCCTATTTTACTCCATAGATTTATTAAACTTTTAGGTTTGGAGGATAACTCCAATCTTAATCTGTAAGAGGTTCTGCCATTTTTGCTGATATATTCCTTCCTTTTACTGATTTTTGTTGTGTCAACACCAAACCATTTTAAAAGTTTAGATAACTGTTTCAAAAACACTTTACCATTATCTACAAACCCTTTACTTTTGTTCATTGATAAAATTGGAGCATAAAAGTTGTAGTTATAGACATTTTTTGGTGAAGATAACTCGGCACCAAACAGGGATGCCATGAACAAACGCTTTTGCCAAGGTTTAAGTGAAAATAACCATTTTGGTATCCAATACTTTTGCATGGTTTTGTTACCCAATGGGATACCAAGTGCTGATAGCAATACCACTAAACTGCTGGCTGTTGTTTTAAAACTATATTCTACATTTGTGAACTCTGATGTTTTGTACATCGTAGTTATTTTATGAGTTCTTTTTCTTGAATAAATCTTTGATGGGGTATATCCAAGAACAAATATGTCTTCTCTAATTTCCTGGAGATCTTCAGGTTTCCCATAAAACCATATGATTCCCTTGCCTCTAGTGAAATACATTGTTCCGTC
>Ga0172365_10001135_pt1 | contig 18953 bp, 12 predicted proteins | sample LakKivSesite48cm_FD_114535 | JGI IMG/M metagenome (GOLD analysis project Ga0172365, IMG submission 114535) | Sediment microbial communities from Lake Kivu, Rwanda - Sediment site 48cm | ecosystem: Environmental > Aquatic > Freshwater > Lake > Sediment | place: Rwanda: Western Province, Lake... | reverse complement strand
ATGTCAAAGACCAGTTTCAGAAAAAATAATCTGAATAAACGACTTATAAGCATATATATTATAACCAGAATCACACAATCGTCAAGGGGGAAAATAACAAATACCTGAAAGACTGGTTGATAGATTAGGGTTGGAAGTTCCCCCGTGATTTTTATTAAAATTAAGTTATAATATAGGTCAAAAATAAAAGGGGGTATAAATGGATATTAAAGGCTATAATATGCCAGAAGATTTATATTACCACGAAGAAGATGCTTGGGTTAAATTAGAACCCGATGGCACAGTAACAATTGGAATGGACGATTTTTATCAGAAACAGGCTGGAGATACCACTTATATTGATTTACCATTTGAAAGCGATACTATTACCCAAGGCGAAACCTGTGGAAAAATCCAGTCCTCAAAATGGGTAGGTAAATTTGTGGCTCCTATTTCTGGAGAAATCACTGAAGTCAATCATGAACTTGAGAATGATTGCCGACTGATTAATAAAGACCCTTATAGTACTGGCTGGATTATAAAGGCGAAGCCATCAAACCTTGAGGCAGAATTAAAAAATCTTGCACACGGACCTGAGGCTCTACAAAAATTTATTGATACCCACCTCGCAAAGGTTCAAAAAGGAGGATAAATTCAAATGCCTAAATATTTAAAATACCTAAATTACCTCAATTTCGTTATCGTTAGGTGTTTAGGCATTTAGGTTTTTAGGAGTTTCTGAGTAATTAGGGGGTTTTATGGATTTACAGGTTCCTTATGGTAAAGATGAAAAGCTGAATGTCAAAGTTTCTGATAAGAATGTGCTTGCCATTGTCTATCCCAATGAAGTGAAGAAACAGAATGAATCTGAGGTTCTATTAAGGGCAGTGGAGAATCCGATAAATTCTAAGTCATTCAAGGATTTTTTATCGGATGCAAAGGACATTCTATTTATCGTAAATGATGGCACAAGACCAACACCCACGGCAAAGGTCATTGATATTATTCACAATCAAATAAAAGACAAGAATATAAAATTTATCATTGCCACTGGTGTTCATCGTGCGCCCAACCAGGAAGAATTTGACTTTATCTTTGGTAAATACTACAATATTTTTAAAGAGCGGATATATGTTCACGATTGTAAAAAAGATGAAGATATGGTCTATATTGGAACATCCAAAAATGGTACCGAAATGTATGTAAATAAATTGGGGATGGCGGCACACAAGATTGTGATTATTGGCTCAGTTGAGCCGCACTATTTTGGTGGTTATACTGGTGGTAGAAAATCATTCCTGCCAGGTATTGCCTCAAGAAAAACAATTGAACAAAATCATAAACATGCTCTTAAACTTTCTGCACAGGCGCTGGTTCTGGATAGCAATCCTGTGCACGAAGATATGATTGATGCCTTAAAGACTATCGCTAACAAGGAGATATTTTCTATTCAAACCGTGCTTGATGGTGAAAGGAATTTATATGCAGTCACCAGCGGTCATATTCATAACTCATTCTATGCAGCCATTGATAGGGCGAAAGAGGTCTTCTGCGTCAAAATTCCTGAGAAGGCAGACATTGTAGTCAGCATTGCCCCATATCCTATGGATATAGACCTGTATCAATCGCAAAAGGCACTTGATAATGGTAAATTAGCATTAAAAGAAAATGGAATTCTAATAATGGTTTCAAAGTGCAGAACTGGTATTGGCGAACCCGCATTCTTTGAATTATTATCATCCTGCAAATCGCCCCAGGATGCCCTTGATAAAATTGCAAAAGGTTATAAACTTGGTTATCATAAGGCATCAAAGATGGCAGAGATCGGCACCTGGGCAGAGATGTGGGGTGTTACAGGCCTTGAAGATAGAGATCTGGAGGCAGTATTTATCAAACCTATCCATAATCTCCAGGAAGCAATTGATAAGGCGATAGAGAAAAAAGGGAAAAATGCAAAGATAATATTTTTGATGGACGGCAGTATTACAGTCCCAATGGTAGGATGAACATTTACATAAATTCTAAATCCAAAGTACTAAATTCGAAACAGATCCGAATATCTAAATTCAAGCATTCCAAACTTGTCGGGATTTTGGTTATTTGGTGTTTGAAATTATTTCGGATTTTGATATTCGAATTTAGTATTTAACTATGTAGGTAATACTTTAACTTGTATATAAAATGTAAATCGAAGGAATAAGTTTATAAATAATGTGTGGAAAAATTTAAAAGGAGAAAAAATGGCATTGAGCAAGGATATAATCAAACAATTGCAGGACATTGTTGGCGATGAGTATTGTAAGACCAACAATGCCGAGATTTACACATATGCATTTGATGGTGGAATTCATCGCCGAAAACCGGATATTGTGGTCCAACCACAGAATGCCCAGCAGGTCCAAAAGATTGTGCAACTGGCAAACAAATATAAAATCCCTGTTGTGCCCAGAGGGGCTGGTTCAGCGCTCTGTGGCCACAGTGTGCCGATCGATGGCGGCATTACCGTTGATATGCAACGGATGAATAAGATAAAAGACATAAGAATCGGCGATATGTTTGTAATCTGCGAACCAGGTGTAGTATGTGATAACTTTAATGCCGCAATCAAACCATACAAATACTTTATTCCCGGACCAGCATCAAGTGAGGTGGCGACAATCGGCGGCATGGTTGCAATAAATGCCTCAGGAGAAAAGGCAGTAAAATACGGCGCAACCAGGGATTATGTCCTGGGCCTTGAAGTCGTGCTGCCAACAGGCGAAATTGTATCTATGGGCACAAAGACGATTAAGCACTCAACCGGCTATCAACTGGAAAGACTTATGTGCGGCTCTGAAGGAACACTGGGCATTATCACAGAAATCAATATGAAAATAACGCCATTGCCACCGAAGATTGCCGGTTGTATTGCAGCTTTTGATGACCTGGAAAAGACAGGTCAGTGTGTTGCTAATATCATTGCTAAACCATTAATTCCTTCCCAGCTTGAAATCATGTCTGCACCCTGTATCAAGGCAGTAAACAAAGCGGCAAAGATGAACCTTCCTGAAGTTGAGGGTATTCTTTTAATCGAGATTGATGGTCGACCTGAAACAATTAAACAGGATGTAGAAACTGTAGCAAAGATCTGCAAAGAGATTGGTGCAGTCTCAATGGAATTCACTGAGGACGAAAAGAGAATCACTGAAATCTGGAAGGCAAGAAAACAGATGATTCCTTCGCTCAGCATATTAAAGGAAGAATATGCAACCACAATGCTTGCAGATGATATGGCGGTTCCCGTTTCACAAATTCCCAAGGCTGTTGCCGGAATATGGGAGATTTCTAATAAATATGATATTATTATTCCACCTTATGGTCATGCGGGTGATGGAAACTTACACACCAAGGTCTTGATGACACCGAGCGACCCAAAACACTGGGAACAAGCAAAAAAGGCAGTTGCCGAAATCTACCAATTAATCAGAGATTTGGGTGGCACAACCACTGGCGAACATGGAATTGCAATAACAAAGGCAGAAGAGTTTCATAAAGAAAAGAAGAACATTATTCCTACGATGAAGGCGATAAAAAAGGCACTGGACCCCAACGATATTATGAACCCCCACAAGATGATTAACTGGGATAAAGGCTTTATGTATGAACTGCGATATCCGACTGACCCGAATCGGAAACTCGAAGGCCATCTGGCAAAATGGGAAACTGAAATGATGATGTGCACGATGTGTGGGTATTGCAAGAATGTCTGTCCGACATTTCTCAATATTTTATGTGACCCACCATCAGGTCGTGGCAGAATGGTGCTCTCTTATGGTATACTCGAAAAAGAACTTGAAATAGACGACTCTGTAGTTAAAGCAATTTTCCAGTGCACACTATGCAGGGATTGTAATCGCCGATGTCCGAGTAAGGTAAAAGTTCCAGATGTAGTCAGGGCGGCAAGGGCAGATTTAGTGGAAAAAGGATTTGCGTATCCAGTACATATAGATTTTATCGACAAAATCAAGAAAACCGGAAATATCTGGGGTGATACTGAAGCAACTTTACCAATCCAGGAAGGTGAGGTGCCAGTATTTGTCGGCTGTCAATTCCTTGCAAGACCTAATAAAACTAAACAATATTTGAAATTATTTGAAAAGCTCGGCATAAAACCAAAGGTGATTAAAGAAGTCTGCTGTGGTTATCCAATGGAAGCACTGGGTTTTGTAAAAGATTTTGAGGCGCACAAAGAAAAATTCCTGAAGATGTTTCCATTCAAGAATGCTATCACCCTTTGTCCCACCTGCACGGTTTATCTGCGCGAGGCATATAAAATAGATGCCAAACACGCACTCCAGATAATCGCTGAAAAACTGCCCACCGCAAATATCAAAAAACTTAGTGGTAAAGTAACCTATCACGACCCCTGTGACCTCTCAAGGGGTGCAAAGATATTTAAAGAACCGAGGGAGATAATCAAGGCATTGGGATTGGAACTTGTGGAAATGAAATATAAACAGGATACATCCCGTTGCTGTGGTGGTGGTGGAATTCTGGTTTCGGATAATCCGCTTTCCACAAAAATTGCTGAGGTAAGAATAAAAGAGGCGCTCAACACCAAAGTTGATAATCTGGTAACTGCCTGTGCTACCTGTGAACAGGTTCTAAAGAATGCGGCGACTGCAATTGTAGAAAAAGGCGGCGGTAAAATCAATGTCCTGGGCTTACAGGAAATGGTCTGGAAGGCAGTGTAATAAAATAGCCAGCAAGTAGTTGGCAGTAATTGGCTAGCGATTGAAATCGGCAGAAATAGACAAGGGTTGAATCTATAAAGAAGTATTGTAGATTCAACCCTTTTTCTTATTGGAATATTTCAAATTTCATCTCGGTTTTTACTGTTTTACCAAGTTCGGGCGAATAAACCATGAATATAAATTTTAAGGCAATCACAAATCAATATTGTTATTCCTTACACAATCATCTCTTAATGACAACGAAGTATCCAAGGGTATCAACGGATTTAGTATTGTATTTTAGATACTGGATATTTGATCCTGGATTAAAGTTTAAAAAATTAAAAGAAGCACAAAATTTTTAATGATTGACGAAAGTCTAAAATTAGATAAAATTCTATATGCCAGCGAATTTGCCACCACAGTATTTTGAGACAGAAAAGAAGTACCGGGAGGCAAAAACCCTGCAGGAAAAACTGTTTTATCTGCAAGAACTCCTCGCCATTATTCCCAAGCATAAAGGCACGGAAAAACTACAAGGTGAATTAAAGGCAAAGATTTCTAAAACAAAAGAGATGATGGAGCGGACGAAAAAATCCAGTGGCACCACTGCTTGGTATCAAGTAGAGCGCCAGGGTACAGGACAGGTGCTATTGGTTGGCTTACCCAATTCCGGAAAATCATCATTACTCAATCTTTTGACCCGAACCAATGTTGAAGTTGCGCCTTATCCATTTACGACTACAAACTTTCAGGTTGGTATGATGCAGTATGAGGATATAAAGATTCAAATTGTTGATAGCCCACCGGTTGCTGAAAGTGCGCCCGCCTGGTTATATGCAGCATTCCGTTTTGCTGATTTATTACTCATTGTGCTTGATGCCTCAAATGATGATTTATTAGAACAAATGGAAGCAATTAATACCCAGTTGGAAACAAGAAATATTTTTATACAGAAAGATAGAGCAGAGGCAAAAAAGACTATCGTGCTTCTAAATAAAATTGATACAATCAAGGCAGAAGAAAATAGTGAGGTTTTTTATGAATTCTATCAAAATAAATTCAATATACACAAAATTTCTACGATTACGGCAGTAAATATAGAAAATCTGAAACTACTGATTTTTGAAAATCTAAATATCATTCGGGTCTACACTAAAAAGATAGGTCAACCTCCAGTCAGAAAAGAACCGATTGTCTTAAGAAACGGTTCAACAATCATTGAGGCCGCAGAATATATTCATAAAGATTTCAAAAAAAACCTTAAGTTTACAAGATTGTGGAATGATTCAGGGTATAGCGGTCAAAGGGTAGAAAAAAATTATGTCCTACACGACGGTGATATTGTAGAGTTCCATGTATAATAATTTAAACGCCAAATTCCAAACCGCCTTAGGTGGACCAAATTCCAGACAAATTAAAATTGCTAAACTTCTAAAAATTTATGTCATATTTTTTCGCTTTCTTCAAAGAATAAGATTAGGAAGTAGGAACTCTGAAAATTGGGATTTATGTATTACTTGGAATTTGGTACTTGTTTTTTGGGATTTTAAAAAGTTATGTCTGAGTTAACGTTAATCAAATATATAAGAGAAACTTTCCCTGACCACAGAGATGAGATTTTAAAGGGAATTGGTGATGACGCAATGGTCTTCAAAAATGGTTTTGTGGTTTCTACAGATTCTTTTGTTGAGGGTATTCATTTTGATTTCAATTATTTTACAAAATACAATCTCGGATACAGATGTATGTGTGCCAGCCTTTCTGACCTTGCTGCAATGTCGGCAGAACCAATTTGCGCCTTAATAAGTCTTTATTTACCTGTACAAACAAAAAACAGTGACATTAAACAATTATACCGGGGCTTTAACAGTATTTGTAAAAAATATAAATGCGATATCTCAGGCGGAGATATAATTGAAAGTCCATTCTGGGGAATTACAATCACGGTTATTGGAAAAACAAAAAAACCTTTATTGAGGTCAGGCGCAAAACCAGGAGATTTCCTTTATACTACAAATTATCTCGGACTTGCGGAAACAGGTAGAATCGTTTTATCTGAAGGTTACAAGAAAACGCAATTTACTCAATCAATAAAAAGACACCTGTATCCTGAGCCCCGAATAAATGAATCCTTAAGACTAAGGCAATTTGCCCATGCGGGCATTGATACCTCGGACGGTTTATCAACCGACGCCTTTCACCTTTCAGAGGAAAGCAAAGTAAAGATTGTTATTGAGAATATACCAATTCATCCTGAGGTGAGATTGCTATTTAAAATTAAAAAATTATCTCCTATAGATTTTATTCTCTCCGCTGGCGAAGATTTTGAACTGTTGTTTACCGGAAAACTAATAAAAAAAATCTCCGGAGTTAAAATATTTAAAATCGGGAAGGTAATGGAAGGCAGGGGGCTCTATTTATCTTACGCGGGAAAATTGAAAAAGATTTTACCAAGCGGCTACGAGCATCTGAAATGATAAATGGAGACAAAAAATAATCCTCAAAAAAATATAATCCTGCTCGTTACGACTATCGGCTCTTTTCTCACGCCTTTTATGGGTTCCACTATTAATATTGCCCTCCCCGCTGTTGGCAGAGAATTCAATATGAATGCCCTTATGTTAAGTTGGGTTCCAACATCATATCTCCTCGCGGCAGCAATGTCCCTTGTTCCTATCGGCAGGATTGCCGATATTACTGGAAGGCAGAGAATATTTTTTTATGGAGTAATAATCTTCGGAATCTTTTCCCTTTTTGGTGGTCTGGCAAATAATCAAATACTCTTCATGACCTGCCGTGTATTACAGGGAATTGGTGGCGCAATGATTTTTGGAACAGCCGTGGCAATCCTCACTTCAGCTTTTCCTGCAAATCAAAGAGGTCGGGTTTTGGGTATAAATGTCTCCGGGGTTTATCTTGGACTCTCACTGGGTCCGTTTCTTGGTGGACTCTTAACCCAGCAACTGGGTTGGCGTAGTATATTTTATGTAAATGCCTGCCTTGGTTTTTTAATGTTGTTTTTGATGTGGGGATTTCTAAAGATAGAAAAACCAACCTCTACAAATAATCAGTTTGATTATCTAGGGACTATAATCTATAGTCCAATGCTATTCTTTATTATGTACGGTTTTTCTTTGCTTCCAGGTATATCCGGGGCGATGATGATAATTTTCGGTATTTTTCTGACCTTCATATTTATCAAATGGGAGTTAAAAGCATCTATTCCATTATTGAATATCAATCTTTTCAAATTAAATCCGATTTTTTTCTTTTCCAATATTGCGGCGTTGATCAACTACAGTGCAACAAATGCGATTGCTTTTTTACTAAGTCTTTATCTTCAGTATATTAAAGGATATTCTCCGCAGAATGCAGGTATAATTCTCATTGCACAACCTGTGACAATGACTATATTATCACCACTTGCGGGTAAATTATCAGATCGTATTCAACCAGCGATCATTACCTCCATTGGTATGGGTTTGACTGCAACGGGTTTGTTTCTTCTAAATTTTCTGCAGAATACCTCATCCATTAATATTATAATCTTAAATCTAATTATGCTAGGCCTTGGCTTCGCCCTTTTTTCCTCGCCCAATACAAATGCTGTAATGAGCTCCGTGGAAAAAGAGTATTATGGCATTGCCTCAAGCACACTGGCAACAATGAGAATGCTTGGACAAATGTCCAGTATGGGTATAGTAATGTTCATATTTTCTTTGACACTGGGTCGGGTTAAAATTATCCCCGAAATTTATCCTTTATTTTTGCAGTCTATAAAAAGCACCTTCATTATTTTCACCGCTTTGTGTATTATTGGTATCTTTGCCTCTTTAAAACGCGGACGTATTAAAAGGGACTAATCACTCGGGGGGAAAAAATCATTCATTGGTTTAATTCTGAGATTACCTGATTTTTCAAATTTTATTGCTTCGATCTCAGCATATGCCGAATTGATTGCGGTAATAAAAGGAATATTCAATTCTACAGCAAGACGGCGCATTGTATAGCCATCTCTTTTGGCACTATAACTCATTGTCGGTGTATTTATGATCAGATTTATCTTACCCTGCCTCATTAAATCAAGCGCATTTGGTGATTTATGCTCACTTATTCTATAAACTGTTTCTGCCTCTATGCCATTCTCTTTTAGGTACTGAGCAGTTCCCCGGGTTGCAAGAATCTTAAATCCAAGATCTCTCAAATTCTGTGCAATATTTAAAATCTCCTTTTTGTCGTCATCGCGTACTGTGATATATACGTTTCCAGAATTTGCAAATTTGTTATCAGCAAGGATTGCCTTGTAATATGCAGCACCAAATGTTTTATCCACTGCCATTACCTCACCTGTAGATTTCATCTCAGGTCCGAGTATCGGGTCAACACCCGGCAGTTTCAAAAATGGAAAAACCGGTGCCTTGACCGATATAAAATTCAATTTTATATCTTCGGGAAGTTTTAAATTTTTAATTTTATATCCCAACATTAACTTTGTGGCAAGTTTTGCGAGCGGGATACCAATTGTTTTTGACACATAAGGAACTGTTCTTGAGGCACGTGGGTTTGCCTCAAGCACATAGATTGTGCCATTCTGAATCGCAAACTGAATATTTATCAAACCAACGGTATGCAAGGAAACTGCAATTTTCCGAGTAATCTTTTTGATTTCTCTAACTATATTATCTGACAGGGTTATTGGCGGCATTACACAGTATGAATCACCAGAATGGACGCCAGCCTGTTCAATATGCTCCATTATGCCGGCAATAAAAACATCTTTACCATCACACAGTGCATCGACATCAACCTCTGTAGCATTCGCAATATATTTATCAACAAGAAGTGGATGGTCAGGTGATACCTTCGCAGCCATTCCAATATACTTCTCGAGTTCGTGTTCGTCATAAACAATCTCCATAGCCCTACCACCTAAAACATAACTCGGTCGAACTAACACTGGATAACCAATCTTCTGAGCGATCTCTTTTACCTCTTCAAAATTGAACCCTGTAGCAAATGGAGGCTGAAAAATATTAAGCTTTTGTAGTATCCCGGAGAATGCCCTACGGTTTTCCGCTCTATTAACATCTAATGGACTGGTACCAAGAACCTTTGTTTTCAGATTATATTCTTTTATTATCTCAAATACGGGCATTGCAAGATTTACCGAGGTTTGACCACCAAATTGTATTATGAGACCGTAAGGTTCTTCTCTAAATAAAACATTTAAAACATCCTCAAGTTTAAGTGGCTCAAAATAAAGTCTTGTAGAAATATCAAAATCTGTGGATACCGTTTCAGGATTATTATTAATAATTATTGCCTCGTATCCCATTTCCCTCAAGGCGATGGCAGAATGAACACAGCAGTAATCAAATTCAATACCCTGACCAATCCGGATTGGTCCTGAACCTATAATCATTACATTTTTTTTACATCTGCGGATTTTTCTTACTTTCTGATTATCGCCCCAGTATGTTGAATAGTAGTATGGTGTATAGGCATCAAATTCACCAGCACAAGTATCAACAATATTAAAAACCGGTTCAATTCCAAGATTCTGGCGTGTGTATCTCACCTGTTTTTCAGTTAAGTTTAAAATCTTTGCAATATATTCATCACCGAAACCAAATTTTTTTGCTCGGGAGATTAGATGCGGTTCGAGACCTTCGTTCTTCAATGCATTTTCTAATTTTATGATGTTTTCCACTTTGTAGATAAAATACTCATCAACCTTGGTCAGTGTTGCAATCTTTTTTCTTGTATAACCGCGGCGCAAAGCCTCAACTATGGCAAATATACATTGGTCTGTCGGTTCCTGAAGTTCCCGGATTAACTCATATTCTTTCCAGTAATCTGGTTCAAGTCCACTCTTGGCAATCTCAAGGGAACGAATTGCCTTGAGTAATGCCTCTTCCATTGTTGAACCGATTGCCATCACCTCACCGGTTGACTTCATTTGAGTTCCTATTCTTTTATCAACAGTGGGGAATTTATCAAATGGCCAGCGTGGAATCTTGACTACTACATAATCCAGGGCTGGTTCAAATCCAGCCCTGGTCTTTTTCGTAATCGCATTAGGAATTTCGTCAAGATTAAAACCAAGTGCTATCTTAGCACTCACCCGGGCAATAGGATAACCGGTCGCCTTTGAGGCAAGTGCAGATGACCGAGATACCCTTGGATTGACCTCAATCACTCGATACTCCCACTTATCAGGATTGACCGCGAATTGAATATTACATCCACCTGCAATCTTCAATGCACGGATTATCTTTATTGCTGCGCTGCGCAAAATCTGGTGTTCTTTATCAGCCAAAGTTTGCGCCGGGGCAACCACCATACTTTCGCCAGTATGGATGCCCATAGGGTCAATATTTTCCATACTGCAAACAATAATACAATTATCATTACTGTCGCGCATTACCTCATACTCAAATTCTTTCCAACCTAGGACACTTTCCTCAAGCAGAACCTGTTTAATGGGCGAACGATTTAACCCATTGTTTACTGCTTCGTATAATTGTTCAGAATTATAGGCAATACCACTACCTGTACCACCAAGAGTATATGCCGGCCGGACCAGAATCGGGTAATTCATATTTTTGACAACCGCTTGTGTCTCATTATAATTATGAACCGCAAAACTATGAGGAATTGGTTCGCTTATCTGATTCATAAGGGTTCGAAAATAATCACGATTTTCAGCCATTTCTATTGATTGCAGGGTCGTACCAAGTAATTCTACTCGGTATTTTTCAAGTATCCCTTTTCGGGCAAGTTCATAGGAAAGATTTAAACCGGTCTGACCACCAAAACCGGGCAGGATACCCTGGGGACGTTCTTTTTTAATTATCTTCTCCAAAATTTCAGTGTTAAGGGGTTCAATATAAACAATATCTGCAGTCTCTAAATCGGTCTGGATCGTGGCAGGATTTGAATTCACAATTATTGTTTTATATCCTTCTTCGCGCAGGGAACGGCTCGCCTGAGACCCAGAAAAATCAAATTCCGCTGCCTGTCCTATTATTATTGGACCTGAGCCAATTATTAAAATCTTTTTAATATCGCTGCGGTTGGGCATCTATAATTTTATTAAACTTCTCAAACAAAAATGATGTATCATAAGGACCCGGTGATGCCTCAGGATGGAATTGAACTGAAAAAATAGGTAGCAAACAATGATGCAGACCTTCAACCGTCCCATCATTTAAATTAATCCAGTCAAAAACAATGTTTGTTTTTTTATTATCTATTTTTAAGGCATATCCATGATTCTGAGAAGTAATGTAGATACGATTATTTCCTAAAAATTTTACCGGATGATTAGATCCGCGGTGGCCAAATTTCAGTTTGTATGTTTTTAAACCCAGAGCAAGTCCAAGTATCTGATGACCCAGGCATATTCCGAATATTGGGTGGCCCATTTTTATCAATCCCTTAAGGGTTTGAACTGTTGAATTCATTATCGCAGGATGTTCAGGATTGCCCGGCCCATTTGAAATAACAATTCCTGCAGGGTTAAATTTTTTAATTGAATTGAAGTTTGTATCATATGGAACCTGAACTACTGAGAAATAATTCAGTAAGTTCTTTATAATACTATTTTTTACTCCACAGTCAATAAGTATAACCCGTTTTTTATGATAACTTTTATGGTGGATTATGCATTTACAGGAAACTTCTTCCACAAGATTTTGTGAATGGGGATGTGCCATCTTCAGCAATTTTTCTAACAATGATTTAGTATCCACCTCCTTTGAAGTAACCACAAACATTGCTTTCATTGTGCCAAAGTATCGTAGTTTAAGTGTGAGTCTACGCGTATCAATATCCCACACACAGGATAAATTATTTTGCTGCAGATACTTTTCTATTTTCAAATTACTTACTGAAAAAAAAGCGGGCTCTTTTATCACGAGCCCGCGAATCTTAACAGAGTTCGATTCTTTGTATTTACCATTAAATCCATAATTCCCAATCAGGGGATAAGTCATTAAAAGAATTTGTCCAGCATATGAGGGATCAGTAAATGCCTCTTCATATCCGGACATTGCCGTATTGAATACAAGTTCACCGTAGACTATCTTCTCTGCACCAAGTCCTTTACCCAGAATAATTGTTCCGTCCTCAAGGATTAATAACCCTTTTTTCATTTTTTTTATCATTATATATAAAAATTATAAATTGTCAATAATTATGTAAAACTATACATCAAAATTTTTAAACTTAACATAAATCGGCACAACAAGTTTGATTACATTTTTGGCATCAGGTGTATTCTGGATATAAGGGTCCTTGATGTAATTAAGTATTATTGTGATAAAAACCGAATCCTTGAACCGTTCCAGTTCATCATAATCACCAAGACCTCTTTTTTCAATAAAATTCTTCAATCGACTCAAAGGTTCTCTGACCACACCAAGGCCATTATAATTGATGCCACCAATGCGTTGTTTTGCCTTTTTAATCTCCTGGTCAGCAGTGAGTAGTGTCAGTTCAATCTTTGTTTCGTAGTCGTCCATTATTTTTGGGAGATCATCCTGGGGAACTGCATAATTATGCAAAGCTGTCGTATCAATGTTTTGTTTTTGATTTAGCAGTCCATATAAATCGCCAGCCCGGCGGATATATTCTCTTGTTGACTCACTCAATTTATTCAATAGATTTTTATTCTGAAGCCAGCGTAAAGAAATGGCAACCTTTATCCGACGTTTTGTTTTATCAACATGTGTTTCTCCAGGTTTATTATTGGTCTCCTCAAGAATCTTTGTAATGTTTTCATTATTCAGATATATAGGTTCATATGAAGGCTTATTGAGCAATTTATGAATGTCCTGAATAATTTTATCAATTTTCTCTTTTTTGCTTACTTCTGACAATTGAGGATATGTTTTATCAACAAAAAATTTTACAAGATATTTATTTATCGTATACCTACCCTCATTCAGTTCTTGTTTACTCACTGCCCCCGGACACCATTCAGCAAAAATTTCCACATCAGGTCTTTTTAGAAACTCAAGGTCGTAAGGAAGTTCCGTGATAACCGTATCAGGCTGGATTAACCACTGAAGATTCGTAAGAACTTCTTCAAGATTGTCAAGATGATTTTTGCCGGACCAGGCCATTCATTCTCCTTTCAGCAATTGAAGATTATCTTCAGACATAGGAATTAATATCATTTTACGCAAAAAATGATAAATGTCAATTATTAAAAAAAGTGCCTGCCGGAAGGCAGGCACTTTAAAAGTAATTTTCGAATTTATTCTATTCACCGCCCTTTAAAACCTTAAGTCGAGCCTCGGTTCTCTTTTTATAGTCCTTGGCTCCTTTATGATTCGGGTCAAGGGCAAGAACTTGATTAAAGACCTTCAGAGCCTCATCAAAATTATTCGCGGAGAAATAACTTACACCTTTTTTATATAATGCCTCAATATCTTGTGCAGTTGCCTTCTTTACTGGTTCTTTTGGTTTAGTTGTGATAGGCGGCTTCTTCTCCTTAGCAACTTTTGTTTTCAATCGCGCAATCGCCTCACTGGATTCGGTATTCTGCGAATCAAGGTCCAAAACCTTCTGATAAAATTCAATCGCCTTTGTAAAATCATTCGCCTTTTCTCTATTTCGCGCCTCGGTCAGATAGGCATTTATCAGTTCGGTTTTACGTGTCTCAATATTACCCAAATAATTCTTTGCTTCAACATTATCCGGGTCAAGGGAGAGCACCATATCAAATGCCTTCTTTGCCTCTTTCAGATTGCCTTCAGAGAAGTATATCTTACCCTGAGAAAGATAGGTTTTTATACTCTTCTCCCTTTCCATTGCTGCAATTTCACGTTGGATTGCCTCCTCAGTCTTTTTCAGATTAAAAACCAGCTTACTCTTCAATCCTGATTTCACACTGACCTTAGCAATATAATCAACGTAATTGGGCGTGCTTACAGTAATTGTATAATTACCCGCTGGTAAACTTAAGTTAAATGTTCCAGCCGGTGCCCGGTATCGTTTGTTAACTTCTTTAATATCAACAACACAATTTGCTAATAATTCTTTCGTAGTCTGGTCTCGTATCGCACACTCAATTGACCCTATCTTTGGTGCTGAAACAGCACTGCGATTATTGCCCTCAAGTCCGAATGTCCAGCGTGGAGACCAAGGTCTGAAATTCCCTAAATACTCAACCTTACACAAGGCAATTGTTGCTGTAACAACCGGGAAATGGTATTTCAAACCGACATTCGCATCCCTACCATCCATTTCCATTGACATTTCAAGACCGACAGGAAACTTTAATGAACCACCCATAAATAAACCTAACGCCCACCAGGAGTGGTCTTTGGTACGGTAATCATTGCCAAGCACAAGAAAATCAGTATTGAAGATATGACTGCGCCATCCATAACCAACAAATCTACCCCGACCGAGTCCTAAGACAAAATTTGCAAGCTTGCCAAAATATTTCTGCATTGCAATATAACCAGAAAATAATTCCCAGGGTCTACCATTCATATATTTATTGTAACTCATTTCTTCAATCGTTCCATCATTATCACCAGCACCTAAAGTAGAGATATGCTTTGCATACGAGATGTCATCCACCCCACAGAACCATGCAGTTCCATTCTCCTTTGCCTCCTTCAGTAAATAACCCACACTGGCAACCCAGGTCGTGGGCGTAAACATAGAAATAGCAACTTCACCTTTACCAAAACCATATTTGAATGCCATAGAGAAATCTTTGGGGTCAACAAAGACACTGTCATTGGGATTAGGATCATTCGAATACATCGGAAAAGAAAACATCGTGGTTATTCCCCACATCCCTTTAATGTCATACTGAGGAACAGTTGGCACATCAAGATAACCAGATGTACGACACAACTGTGAAATAATAACTAAATAAACTATTAACATAACACCTCCTTAATTAGTGAAAAAAATAAATCCACTTCTATCTCCAATTCTATTATATATTATAATTAAAATTTCTGCTCTGTCAAGCCCCATCTTGCACTCTTTAAGAATTTCAATTTATTTCTTTTCCACTCCCAGGTTCCTTTAAAGGTGATGAGAAAAGAGATTACTATTAGTTTTATATCAATTAGTAAACTCATCTTTCGGATATACAACAAATCGTATTTAAACTTGTGCAGCCTGGGTAAATCACGCGGGGCAAATATCTGGGCAATACCGGTCAAACCAGGACGAACCGTTATCCTATTATTATATCCGGGTATTTCCCTAAGGTGTAAATGGCAATCATTCTGTTCAATCTCAGCAGGCAAAAGTGCCCTTGGACCAACAAAACTCATATCCCCCATTAATATATTAATAAGCTGAGGCAATTCATCAAGTGCAGTTTTGCGTAAGAGCCTTCCCATAATGGTAATCCTTGGGTCATTTTGAGTTGCCTGGATATTTATTTTTTCATTCAGGGCAGTTTTATGCATTGAACGAAACTTTATTATCTTGAATATTCTACCATTTTTGCCAATCCGGAATTGTTTTATACAGCAGGGAGGACCATCCTCAAACCAGATACCAATCCAGATTAATGCCCATAACCACGAAGAAAAGATTAATCCAATTCCACTCAGCAAAACATCAAAAACCCGCTTTAGACTGGGTTCTCTATATTCCTTTACTCCATTATCTTCGCTCGTCTGTTCTATTTCACATACTGCCCCATTCAGCACTTCCATTAATTCCTCCGCTGTTCTCCTTTCAGAAACGATAGGAAGTCAATTATCGTTTCTTAATATGATATTTAAGTATATTGATTAAATGAATGTTGTCAATATCTATGTTGACAGAGTCCTCTTCACTTTTTTCATATAGCCTCCGGCACTAACCTTAGTGGTAATTTCATTGATAAATATTTGTGGAGGATTATGAGGCCAACACGGAAAACACTAAGCAACTTCTTCCGCTTTGATGGGATTGATATATATTGGATTATTTGTGGATAGCATCCAGCCTGGCTGCCAATAATCAAAGCAAAAAGATGAGCTAAAACACCAACAAGCAACATCTTAACCACTCTATCAACACTTGATAATCGTAAACGCTTAAATAACAATCCATGCTTTATATCACGAAAACCCTCTTCAATGGTCATTTGTCTCAAAAAATCAAGATTAAAAGTGAAGAGGACTCAGCCAAATTCCACCCTTAAGGTCAAAAGTTAAATGTGAAAAATCTGTCTGGAATCTGTCTGGATCAAAAAACCAGATAGTTTCAAAAATTAAAGTCATCTTTATACACAATTCTTGATTTTTTCTGCTATTTGATTAAAATTCTGGAAATGCAATTTACGAAAGATGCCGCACAACAACGTTGGATTCTATTCAAGCAGGAAAGCGAAAAGTTTCCATACCTGCTTTGCATTGAAGAAAATCCTAACGAATTTTTGTGCCTGGCAGTTCAAGACCGCTGGCCAGGACCGAACAAAAAGATATATTGCCTTATTGAAAAAAAATGCCGCGCAACTGATCTAACTCAAGACGAACCGATCGAAACCTGCAACATTGTGAAACTTAAACGCTACGGCAAAAAACTCAATATTGTTCTTGACCGCAAAACCAAAAAAAGGTGCTGGTTTCTTTTCTTGAAAAAAGAGTACAAAACAAAACCCGGCGAGTTCTATGACCAGGTCTTCTGGATTACGCAGTCATCGGCTATCACCAGACGGCCCGGCGCCTATATACCAAAAGTTAAAGAAGGTAGTTGGCTGGAAGTCATTATTGATAAGCGGGAACGCTATTCCTACAAGTTTGGTTATGCCCATATAACACGCGAAAATTTACCTGTCGGTGACTATGCAATAAGAAAAGGGGACAAGATAATTGCTGTTGCAGAGCGGAAAACCTTGGACGATTTTTTGCATCAGATTGGTATCTACGATGTGTTCAAGACAAAACTGCAGGAGCTTTCCGCGTATCCGCACAAGGCGGTCGTTCTCGAAGCTCCCTACAGCAATTTTCTGGACCCAAAAAGAATTAAACCATACACCGCATCTTATGTAGCAGATATTCTGGCAGATTTAACTGTACTGTTCCCGGAGATTCAGTTCATATTTTGCGAAAACCGCAAATTCGCCCAGGAATGGCTGCTGAGGTGGTTCCTGAGAATCAACGCCGGAGAATAAACCCTCACCTTTTGCCTCGCCATTAGAAAGGGAGAGGGCAGAGTGAGGGTGGTTTCTACTACACATTCTGTATGCTGATTTTAAATGTTATATCGAGGATGGTAAATTACAATTCATATGTCTCCCGGTTGCTGAAATCATTGATACTCAATATCTTTATTCCACCATTCCATTTCGCCTTTTCAGAATTGGGCACGCATTGCTAAACGTTTCCCATGCTCAGCAATTTTACGCATCCTGCGTAACGCAACTTGCGTAATTTTTACTGAAGTATAACCGCTTGCTGTCTCAAGTTAGCTGGTATAATTTGTTTTTATCATTTTGTCAATTGACAAAATGATAAAATGACATTGCATCGCTCGCGTCATTTTTTACCAAACACAGTTGCATTTTATTTTCTTATAGTCCATACCAAGCATCTTCCACATTTGGATCGTCTCCTTGCATAAACCGATGTTTTTGTATCTATATCTCTGATTCAGATACTCTATGACTTTCGAATACATTTCAAATCTTATCTTTGTATCAATTTTCTTACCCCAGTTCGAATATTCGGTGAGATATTTCACCCAGGATTTGTCAGTTGCGCCGTTTATTGTACTCTGAAGTCCCCGAAGAGAGCCGAGTGTCATTCTTTCAGGAATAAATTTGGCAAATAGTAGATCAAGCAATTCAAGATAATGCTTCTCCCAGTTTTCAACCGGCACCATCGGATCAATCCTTATTCTAACTTCGTATTCAGCATCACATAATTTCTTTGCTACCTCCAATCTTTTTGCCACTCTTGGCGCCTTTTCCCATTTATTAGCAACCGGGATAGCATTGATTGAGAAGCTCATAATTGTCTGTTTATGGGATTTAATTTCCAAAAGATTTTTGACATTGGTTGATTTTGTTAAAAATAGAACTTTATGTTTATTCTGTGCTTCAAACATTGGAATAATAAATTTTGAGAACGGTCGGTCACCATTTTCGAACATTAATGAGTCGGCAATTTCACCAGTATTCAAAATTTCAGGTATTTCAACATTTTCCAAGAATGCACGGGTATGCGACTCTATTTTGCTATAATCTTTAATTACCGGTGATTTACCATTCGGATGAAACCTGAAAGT
>Ga0172365_10001133_pt1 | contig 18959 bp, 17 predicted proteins | sample LakKivSesite48cm_FD_114535 | JGI IMG/M metagenome (GOLD analysis project Ga0172365, IMG submission 114535) | Sediment microbial communities from Lake Kivu, Rwanda - Sediment site 48cm | ecosystem: Environmental > Aquatic > Freshwater > Lake > Sediment | place: Rwanda: Western Province, Lake... | reverse complement strand
GTATGATGGCTTATTGCAATGAACAACAGTCTCTTTTGAACATTCCTCACTATAGTCCAAATTATATGCTATAATCCTTACAGTTCTATCTTTTTCATCTTCACATTCAAAATTACCTTCAACATCATAATAAGGAAATATGTATTTTTTATAACCGCAATCACCCGCACCACCACTAGAAACAATGCCAGTATATGCTCCTCCCCCAAAGATTCCTCCCCCTGTCCATGTAACACTTACTGATGCCTCCCCTATTAAACCCTCACTTACCTGAGCTGAAGCAGTTACAGAAAAGGAGTCTCCCACATCAACTTCTGTACTACTAACACTTAACTTACATGTAAGACCAGAGGATTTGCAACAGCATGTTCCTGGCCATATGGGTGGAAATCCACCACAACAACAGCCTATTCCAGTTATCCAATAGTAACCAGAATTGCAAGGTTTCAATGAATCACAATAACACTCGCCAGGAGCATACACAATATTGGTGTTAATTAAAGAAAATATAATCCCAGAAAATAAAAACAAAAACAATTTTGATTTAAGACTTTGTTTAATTTGCATTTCTTAATCTTTAAAGTGTACTTATATATAAATTTTTAGTACCTCTAGAAAGAAGTTAAATACATTATGGTTTATTATTTTTTGTAGCAAACAATTCTTCAACTAAATTATTATTATAATCAAATACTTGATAACTCACCCAATTATTACAACTTGCATTTAGCTCAGTATCATACTCTACTATCTCTTCAAAGCTTTTAAATTTAAGATTGCTTGGACTTAAATAATAATTATCAGAGAACCTATAGGAATTCTCTACTTCATATGCACCCAACATATGATTTGAATTGTTTTCATCTTTAGTTACTATTTTATATGAAGGATAACCAAGATAATTTGCGAAATATGTTGCGAAAGTTGCGTAATCATCACAATCTGCCTCTCCGCTCAAATATGTTTCATAAGGAGACAGTGCTATTCCATAATGAGGCACATATTTAAAATCACTCATATAATCAAATATATCTTCAAGTGTGCTTAATTCTTCGTATAACTTTAAGAATCCTAAATCATTAGGTACTACAAAATTATCAAAATCAAATAACAAATCCTTTATATTGTACACACAACTACTGATCAGCTGGCTACCTAAAAAGAATTCTATTGTATAGGTAGGAATCCTGATATGGAGGGGGGCATCTGTATTTACATAATGTAGAAAATTACCTGCCATTAAAGCGGATCCTATTACAAAAGACTCAATTGCTTGTATTGGAGCTCTAATATAAATTGGAACATTTTTACTATTCAAATATTTTATAGGTTTAAGTATTGCTTCAAGAAATCCCTGACTTTGTTCTTTATCACTAGTGCTTTTTATAGGATTACAACTTTCTGAGGCAGAGGTATCTTTGCTTATCTTTTTTTCAAGATTTTTTTGGTTTCCATCCATTTTTGCTAGTTCTTTATGCTTTAATGTTAATTGCATATATAAGTCATTTTTATAAATCTTTCTATTTTTAATCACTTATGGATAGTTAAACCAGAATATTCTCAGCTTCTTTTAGTCTTTTAGTGTTGTTTTCAACTATTTTCAGTAAAAATGGCCTCTTGGCCTCATCTTCAATTATCCTTATGTCTGAATTTTTAAGCTTTCCAACTATTTTTTTTGCAAGTTTTATTTTCTCTGTCTCAAGCTGTTTTAATGCCTGTTTTGTTTTTTTGTTTTTATATTTAGTTAATATTTTTTTATAAGTTTTATTTTTTGAAATGTCAACTGAATGCTTAATGTCTAATTTGTAAACTATGTTGTCTGTCAGAGAGGCCTCTTGCATAAGTATGTTTCCTATTATTTTAGTATAGTCAGAGTATTTTTTTAGATTGTCTCCAGTTAATTCAAGGTTTTTCATGCATTTGTATGATTTGTCAATCATCTCTTTTTTGTTGAAAACAAAGGCCTGCACTAAAATCCAGTATGGGAATAACCGGCAGTTCAGGGGTCTTGCCTCATAGACAGAGCATCTTTGATTTTTACGCAGCAAGCATGGCATATTAATTCCAAGCTCATAGCTGAATTTTGTTGGATTTGCTGGATCACCAAATGGATTTATGCCAACAAAATTTTTAAGAGCATAACCAGCTGGCTTTTCCAAAAAACCAGAAATCCTTATTAAGTCGCCAATAGTCAGGTTTATCTGGGCATAGAATGCACTGCAGCATTTCCCGCAGTTAATGCACTTAAAGCTTGCTTTCATTTATTAAAACCTGTAAAGGTTTAAGAATGACTTTATTGTTGTATGGATGTGGTTAACATCTTCTGCAACCTGGCTTTGAAATTTTGCAGTATATCCCTTGTAGATAAATTTGTCAAATAGTGTCCTTAAAAAAACATAAGTTGGCTTGCCCTCCCATTTATTCTCATAGTCTGTTGTAAGGAATCCGTCAAAAACCATCTGTATCTTGCCCTGGTTTAGCTTAATCTTGTGATTGTCTTTCTCAACCTCAACCTCTTTTATATCTGACATCTGCATTCTTATTTTTATCTCAATCTTTGCATAGTCTGTAATTTTTTTCCATGGCATTATCCGGAGTTCGATGAATTTTCCCTCTGGCTTTACATACTCTATATTTTTCAGCTCCCTCTTATCATAGCCCTTGTCCCTGAACCATTTATCTATTGCTAAATAAAGCTCATTCACATCAAAAAGGCCTTCATAGCTAAGCCTTAATTCATCGATGATTTTTTCCCTTTCAGCCATTTTTACCACACATCCCCATATTCTGAGCCCTTTGCTTCCATTTTAAAGCATTCCTTTGCAAGGTTCTGAAGCTTCAGCACATAATAATATAGTTTATCAGTGTATATATTATCTATTTCTGGCTTAATAATATACCTTTCATAAATATTATTTAGCCATATCAAAAAAGGAGTTTTATCCCAGCGATGCTGGTAGTCTGTCTCAACTCTTGCATTAAAGTATATTGTTAGTCTCCCCTGGTTCATCTTTTTCTTTTTGCCCTTTTCAATGACCTCAATGGCTTTCATTTCCCATGTATGAAAATCAATGGTTATCCAGAATTTAAGATAATCTGTTTCCTTTCTCCAGCAGTCCCATGTTATCTCATCTTCCACTCCGCCCAAAGGATTGGGCTTATTTTTATAAGTTGGTTCTTCAAAATAATACTCCCTCCTTACAAGCCAGTCCCTCATGCTTCTATAAAGAAGGTCCATATCAAAGATTCCCTTAAACTTAACAATTTCAGTTGGAAGCGCATATTCTGGCATAAACAGAAAATTGATAGTTTTATATATAAAGCTTTCGAATTACTCTCCAATTCCCTCTGATGGCCAAAACCCGGCCTCATGCTTTGGCTCTTCAAGTCCCCGAGTAAGCTTCCAATATTCCTTGATGGTTTCCTGAAGCCTGTAAGCATCCCTGTAAAGTTCAAGCTTGTGCTTTTCAAAATTTGGCTTCATAATAACCTTCCAGTAAAAATCATTAAAATGCTTTAGAAGCCAGTGCTTTCTCCATGTTCCCTTGTAGTCAGAGACTACTCTTGCATAAATCTGTATTTCAAGGTCACACAAAACCAGCTTCAATTTTTTGCCTTTGTAAACAATCTCTGTATCCTTAAATGGCGGCACTCCATGCCAGTCAATATCCAACTCATATTTGTAATAAGAGCTGTTGTTTGGGATTTTTTCGCATCTCCACCAGATCCATAGCTCCTTGTTTCCATCAGGATTTATTTTCTGGCCATGAAATGTCTCGGGAAATTTTGGGTCGCTTGCACTGCCATAGCCCTCTTCAACTATCCACAGATGCAGATACTCATATAACCCTTTAATGTCAAAAATTCCCTTATGCTTTACCCTGAACTTTGCTGCTAAAAGAGTCATAAAAGAAATATTGCAAGAATTGTTTATAAAACTTTCGAAAACAACTATAGTATTTCAACTCTTATGAATCATAAATTATGTTTAAATCTTTCCTCTTAGTTCCTTTGCCAACTCTTTTAATTTACTTTTTTCATAATTGTTTAATGCAGGTACATCTATATGGAGCTCTACGTATAAATCTCCTTTTTGATTAGAATTAAGTCCAGGCATACCATAACCCCTAAATCTTAGTTTTTTGCCATCCTCTATTCCTGGAGGAACTTTTGTATGTAAAATTTTACCTTCTAAAGTTTGGACATCAATCTTAGTTCCTAAAATAGCCTGACTAAATTTTATATTTTTTTTCATATAGAGGTCATTATCTTTTCTCTCAAAAATAGGATGCTGATTTATATAAACCATAATATATAAATCTCCTGGCACCCCCTTATCAATTCTTTCACCTTCTCCCTCAAGTCTTAAGGTATTACCAGATTTAATTCCTTTAGGAATCTTTACATTAAGACGCCTAATTTTCTTTACACTACCTTCTATTATATAAAAAGGAGATAGTTTGCTTACTCCTCTTGCAGCTTCTTCTAAAGATATATAAATATCTGAATAGAAATCCCTGCCCTTGGGTGTATAAAATCTATCTCTAAAGCTAAAGAAATCATCAAATATGCTGCTACCAAAACTACCAAAACCCAAATCTCTTAATATATCCTCTATATTAGAACCACGAAATATGTCTTCTTCTGAATATTTCTGTCTAAACTTAGTTGAACCAAATGCATCATAATCTCTTCTTTTCTTATCATCAATTAATATAGAATAGGCTTTAGATATTTGCTTGAATTTTTCAGCAGCATCAGGATCTTCTTTGTTACGGTCAGGATGATATTGCATAGCAAGCCTTCTATATGCTTTCTTTATATCTTCCTTTGATGCACTTTTCTCTATTCCAAGAATTTTATAATAATCCTCTTCCATTCTTCCTCATAAGAAAAAATGTTTTTTGTAGTATTTATTTCTTTTTATAGATAAAGGTATAATGGTCTTTTTCAAAGCAAATCCATTTGTTTTAAGAATCTATTCTATTTGCTTTTAAATATTTATACACATCCTTGATCTTAACTTTTTTCTGCTCTCTTGTTTTAAGGTTTTTTATTGCGATTAAATTTTCCTTTAACTCATCCTCTCCAATAATGCCAGCATAAGGAATGCCTAATGAGTCTGCATAGCTTATTGCCTGGCCTATCTTCCTTGCCTTGAAGTCAATATCTGTATTTAGTCCCTGTTTTCTTAAAGAATGAGCAATTTTCAAACACTCCTTTAGGGTATTAATGGGTATTAAATACAGCTCTGTTGTCGATGGTTTAAGGTTTTTTTTATAATTTTTTAAAATCATTGCAAGCCTTTCAAGTCCAAAAGAAAATCCAACTGCATAAATCTTTTTTTTGCTGCCAATAAAATCACCAACTAAATTATCAAACCTGCCACCTGCAAGAACTGCTGATTTGACAATTGATTTATCTTTAAGATACACCTCAATAGTTGTTCCTGTGTAATAATCTAAACCTCTGGCAAGGCTTGGATCAAACTCAACAAAATCCAAACCAAGGCTTTCTGAATATTCCAAAAGCTGTTTAATCTCATCAAGGCCTTGTTTTCCATTGGTTGAAGAAACCACTTTAACTAATTTTTGGTATGTCTGCTTACTTGTTTTCCTAGTCTGGGTAAGTTTAATCAACTTGTTTACAGTTTCTTTTGATAAAAAACAGAGCAGTTCTTTCTTAACGCCCAAATTTCCAATCTTGTCCTTTTTATCAAGGGCTATTATTGTTTTAAACTTTTTGTTGTCTGGGATGCCAACGCATTCCAATATTCCATCAAGTAGCTTTCGGTTGCTAATCTTTATTATAATATTTCCTAATCCCAGCTCTTTAAACACATCAGCTGCAAGGGAAAGCAGCTCTGCCTCGGCAGCAATTTCCTTCACTCCCAAAATATCAGCATCGCACTGTGTAAATACCCTATAACGGCCTTGCTCTGGCTGTGTTGGCCCATCCCTAAAAACCTCTCCAATTACATACCTTTTGAAAGGAAATTTAATATTTTTGTTTGAAGCAACAAACCTTGCCAAAGGCAGGGTCTGGTCAAACCTTAGTGCAAGCTCTCTCCTGCCCTGGTCCTTAAGACTAAATATCTCCTCCTGGATTTCCTGGCCGCCCTTGAACTTTATTGTCTCAGCCCTTTCAATCACAGGGGTTTCAATAGGATTATAGCCGTACCTCTCAAAAACTCTTTTGATGGTATCTTTTACCTCATTCCTTAGTATGGCGTCCTGGCCATACCAGTCCCTTACTCCCTTTGCAATTTTAAATTTATTTTGGGTCATTTTAAACATGTTTTAGTCTTTATTGAATATTAATAAATCTTTTGATTTTTTGGTTTTAGAAACTTATTTATATTAATAGAACAGAGTTTAGAATAATATGCTGGTTGGCATTGTTGGAAAGGCAAATGTTGGCAAGAGCACTTTTTTTAAGGCCCTTACCTTGGCAAATATAGAGATAGACAACTATCCATTTGTGACAATCAAGCCAAACCATGGCATTGGCTATGTAAGGATAGAATGCGCTGATAAATTCTTTAATGTAAAATGCAATCCAAGAGAGGGATACTGCATAAACCATATAAGGTTTGTTCCTGTTAACCTGATTGATGTTGCTGGGCTTGTTCCAGGAGCTTATAAGGGAAAGGGCATGGGGAACCAGTTTCTTGATGACCTAAGGCAGGCAGATGTTTTAATACATATTGTGGACATATCTGGAGGCACAAATGAGCTTGGAGAGCCTGTAGATCCTGGCTCGTATGATCCCTGTGATGACATAAAGTTTCTTGAAATCGAGCTTGATATGTGGTATCTGAGATTAATAAAAAAAGGATGGGAGAGATTTGCCCGAGCTGTACAGCAGGAAAAAAATCATGAGGAAAGGATTGTAAAGGATATTGCAAAGCATCTCAGCGGCCTTAAACTGGATGAAGAGATTGTTGAAGAGGTATTAAGCAATCTTGATTTGGACAGGAGCAATATCCTGTCATGGGTTGAAGATGACTTAAAGAAGATAGCAATAGAGCTGAGGAAAAAAACAAAAAAAATAATTATTGCTGCAAATAAAATTGATGTTTCAACTGCTGAGGAAAACTTGGCAAAAATAAAAAAAGAGTTTCCTGGTCATACAATTATTGGATGCAGCTCAGAGTCAGAGCTTGCATTAAAAGAGGCATCAAAAAATGGTTTGATTGAATACATTCCAGGCAACAACAATTTTAAGATACTAAACCTGGGTGGGCTAAATGAAAAACAGAAAAATGCCCTTGACTTTATAAAGAAAAATGTCCTTGATGTTTTTCAAAGCACAGGCGTTCAGCAGGTAATTGATGCTGCTGTTTTTGACTTATTGGAGTATATAGCAGTATTTCCAGCAGGGGCAAGGCTTGCTGATTCAGATGGAAATGTTTTGCCTGATTGTTTTCTTATCCCTAAAAAAACAACTGCGCTTGATTTTGCATATATGCTTCACACAGATTTTGGAAACAATTTTATAAAAGCAATTGATTTAAAGAGCAAAATAGCAATTGGAAAGGGGCATATGCTGAAAAATGGGGATGTAGTTGAGATTATAACTGGAAAATAATCCGAAAGAATTATAAATAAAAAAGCTATTTAAAATAATAAGAGGTGATGTTTTGGCAAATCTAGAGGATTTTGGTTTTAAGGAAGAGATATGCGAAGACGCCCATCTCCAGAAAGACCTTCAAACAGGATATCCAGAACCACTTAAAAGGTATTGGCTAAAGCTTGAAACACCAAACCAGTCTATTGAAGAAACATATTTCTGGATACTTAATATCCTGAAAACAGACCTTGGTTACAGGGATATTGAGAAGTTAATGGATGTATTTGCAGCATCACAGCATTCTGCCTTCTTTGGTGTTGCAACGCAGCGCACAGGCATTTACCAGGATAAGGTTTCCCAGTTTCTTGCAACAATAGGCAAGATGGTCAAGGAACTTTTTCAGCTTGTAAGGGAACTGAGAATTCTTGATGAAAGGCTTGATTATTACAAGGACAGCTATGATGAGGCCAGCAAGAGCAAGGAAAGTGCCGAGATAACATTAAAAGGCATATGGATTGATATGGTTGAGGGCGGCGCCAAAAGCCCTGCCTCTGTTTATGGAATGGCCAGGGAGCTAGAGTTCACAGTTCTGCCTGATTTATTCTTCAGCACACATCCAGCAACAAGCAAAGATGTTGATAGTGTTGTTGACAAGCTTGAATTCAACAGAAAGGTGAGAGAGGTTTTAAAAAGAAAGCTAAGGGCTTTTTTGGAATGGAAAGAGCACACTTACAAAGAGCTGAAAACAAGGAGAAAATTCACGCTGAAGTTTCTAAGGCAGCACTATGATGTAATAAAGATGTACATGAGCTGGGTAAAGCCATATCTGAAATATATTAACATGCTGCGCTCATCTGAAAGAAAAATGGAAAGCGTTGATCTCATCGGAGCCTTTGAGGGCTCGATGATTGAGATTGAGATTCTTGCAAAAAAATTTCCATTTGATGCAACAACCGGAAAAACAAAAAACAAAGTGTATAAGTCATGCATTTTAATAAATTTTGATTATGGCACAAAGCCAGATATGAAATTTGTAAGCGAGGGTTACCAAAGAGGGCCAATCCATATAGGAAAAGTTGATATAAAAATGAGGTCATATGCCTGGAGTGAAAAAGAGATTGAAAATTACAAAAAATACAGGGATAAGGAGGACATGGAGCTTCTCGGAGTGGTTGACCCCTCAATCTCAGCAGCAATGGAAGCTCTTGGAGAGGAGTTTGAGAACTATCTAAAAGAAGCTGGAGAAGAGATTGGTAAAAAAGAAGAAAAGCCAAAACAAGAGTCCATATTTGAACCCTTTACATCAGTGTTCAGGGGGTTCAAAGAGATAGGCACGGCATTTACAGGAACAAAGGGAATTGCATCTGAAAAACCACAACTATCTAAACTTCAAAAGAGTAATGAGATTGGTGCAGCAGGCGGTGAAGCAACTGCAACCATGTGGCTGATTTATAAGAACTTTAGAAAAGGCCATGGAATGATGGCATGGTAATTAATATGGCCACAAACCTAAAAGAGATAAAAAAACTATCTCCAGAGGAAAGGATTAAAAAATTAAGGAGTATTGAAGAAAAAAACAAAAAAGAGATTGATGAAGCAGAAAAAATCATTAATGAATCTATCAGAGAGATTAATATTAAAGAAGAGCTAAGGGGTCTGCCAATTCCCCAAATCAAGGCAGTTGATATAGAAAGCCTGTTTGCACCAGAGGAAAAAGAGGTCTTTGCAGCAAAAAGATACAAGGATTTAAGAGCAAGGCATATTGAAGAAGAAGCAGCTGAAATTCCTTTAGAGGGAACAGTTGAGCAGGAAAAGCCAAAGGTAACAGAAGAGGAATTAGAGGCGCATAGGCAGTACCAGCTCTTGGCTAATGAATTAAGAAGAGAGCCAACAGAAAATGTTGTGCAAGAGCTTGAAAACATATACCAGCAGGTTAGAGAAACAAGCAGAGTTACAGGAGAGCAAATGAGAATGGCTTATGTTGCAGACTCTGTTGCAAGGGAAAGACAAGAAGAGATTAGAAGAGGCACTTATGGAAGAATGGATGAGGAAATATCTGACCAGCTTAGCATAGCAAGAAAAATATTTAAGTTTATACAAAACTATACAAGATAAATACAAGTTAAGGTAAAAATGATTTACGGATACAACAGCCCAATGGACAGGCCGTACATGGATTATGGAAAAAAAGAAGAAAAAACTCTTGGCATTAAAGATGTGGGAATAGCTATGGCAATGGGCATTGGCGCCAGGAACATACCTGAAATTGCAAGCAAGATAAGGGCAGGGGCAAGCAGCCTGGAAATACAGTTCATGGGTGCTGGCCGCGGCTCGCAGCAGGCTGAAACACCTGGAATGTTTGGAAAATACCACAGGCAGGCATTGAGAGAGCTAAGCAAGGCAAATGAAATCAACCTTACAACTCATGCATCAGTTGGTATTCCAGGGCTTGCTGGTCAAGATCAACAAGGCAATTTCAGTGATGAGCAGAGGCAGATGGCTCTTGATGAGGTCAAGAGGGCAATTGAGTTTGCAGCAGAAACTGCTCTTGGCGGCTCTGTTGTTATACATACAGGAGAGTTTCAGAGGCCAATCTCTGAGGAGCCATGGGCAGAAGGGGGAAAGAAATTTGCTGGTTTTAAAGAAGAGCCGGAAAGGGCTGTAATAAGAGTTGTAAACAAAAAAACAGGCCAGGTATTAACCCAGATAAGAAAGAATGAAACAGTATCAAGGCCAGAGTGGCTTACAAAAGAGATTAATGGAAAAGAGGAATATATTGACTATGAAGGAAACATTGTCTCAAGAGAAAATAGGGTTCCAAAATTTAATGAAAAAGAAGGTACATTTGAGATTAAAGAAAAGGGTTGGAAAGATTTTGTAAAAGAAGCAGATGAGATGACAAGGGAAAGAAGAGAAAAATTTGCAAGAGAAGGGAAAAAATTTGATGAAGAAAGGGATACTGTAACACCAGAAGAGGCTTTTCTTAGAGCAACAACAGAAACACAGGAGAAAATAGCAAGGGGATGGGCCTTGTACTATGGAAGGGATTTGGATAAAATGTTTAGGGAATTAGATAACTTAAATGAAGAAGAAAAATTCCTTAAAGAAAAACTTGAAACAGCACCAAAGGATGAGAAATGGAAAATTGAAGGCCAGCTTAAAGACAAAACAAACAGGTTAATAGATTTAAGGAGGATGATAGAAAGTGAAAAAGAGATGGTAACAGGTCAATTACAGCAGGCAGAAGACCAGAAAAGACTTGGAAAAAATGTGATAAGTGCAAAAAAATATGCCCTTGAGAGAAGCGCTGAGGGATATGCATCAAGTGGAATGCGTGCCTTGGAAGAAACAGAGAAGAAAAACCTTGAAAAGCCGCTTTTCATAACAATGGAGAATATTTTCCCGGAAAGCTATGGCGGCCACCCGCAGGAGCTTAAAAAACTTATTTTAGACAGCAGAAAAAAGATGGTTGATATGCTTACGGCTAAAGGCAGGTCTGAGTCAGAGGCAAAAGAGTTGGCAGAAAAACATATAAAAGCAACGCTTGATACTGGCCATCTGAATCTGTGGAGGAAATATTTCAATGGCTCTGACAAAGAGTTTGATAAGTGGATACTTAAGCAGACAGAGGATCTGGCAAAATCAAAGATTATTGGAAATGTCCATCTGGTAGATAACTTTGGATACCAAGACGAGCACCTTCCTCCTGGCCAGGGAAATGCCCCTATAAAGGATATGGTTAAAATATTAAAAAAGCACGGCTATAATGGGGCATACACTGTTGAGTGCGGCTCATCTGCAACAACAGATGTGTCTTATTTTCATGGTCTCATGAAAACATGGGAATATATGGGATTGCCAGTTTATTCAATTGGCGCTGCACGCGATGGCCTTCCACCAGCACAATGGCAAAATATACAATATTCATACTTTGGAAAGACCTACCCCCCATCCTTTGTTTTTGGGACATATGCCCCTTCAAATGAATGGACTCTCTGGAGCAATGTTCCTATGGAGTAAAAATGCACGATAAAATGTATTTAACTTATTGGGGCCAGATTCAGCATAATTATTTTGGAAAAATAGAGCAATCAAAAACAAAAACAGGACTTGATTTTATGGATAATGTATGGACTAATGTCCCGCTAGAGTAAACTAATAAAAAAATATTTAACTATTTAATAGAAGTCAAAAACTTTAATAAATAAAGAGTTTAATTTTAAAAAAAGAGGTGCTATAATGAGATTTACATTAAAGAAACAGAATCCAGGGGCCTTTAATTATAAAAAAGATGATTTTGACATTGCCTATGAATTCTCAAAAAAGCTTTATAAGGAGATGAAGGATTTTATAAAGGCAACTGTTCTCTTTGGAAGCTTTGCAAGAAAAACAGCAGGCCAAGGCGATATTGATGTCCTTGTTGTCATAGATGATTTAACAGTAAGGCTTACTCCAGAGCTTAGTGAGGCATACACTTTAATTGTTGAAAAGCTTGTTGCAGAAACATCAAACATGCTCCATATAACAACATTAAAGCTTACTGCTTTCTGGGAATATATAAGGTCAGGAGATCCTGTTATAGTAAACATGTTAAGGGAGGGCATTGCATTGCTTGACACAGGGTTTTTTGAGCCAATACAATTTTTGCTAAAGCAGGGCAGGATAAGGCCGACCTATGAAAGCGTATGGATGTATTTTGCAAGAGCACCCTCAACATTATACAACTCAAAGTGGCATTTATTGCAAGCCACAATTGATTTGTATTGGGCTGTTATTGATGCAGCTCATGCAGCTCTTATGAAGCTTGGTGAAATTCCCCCAAGCCCAGAGCATGTTGCTGATATGATACAGATACATATGGTAAACAAGGGTCTTACTGATAAGAAGTATGCAGATACTATGAGAAAATTCTACCTGCTGTCCAAAAAGATAAACCACAGGGAGATAAAGGAGATCTCTGGCAGGGATTATGACACCTATTATAAGGAAGCGCAGGATTTTGTCTATAAAATGAGGGAATTTATTGAAGATAAATAAACTCTCTCTTTTTAAGTTTTAACTTGTTTGGCATAGAAATTAATTTATAGCAGCTAAACTTAACATTATGACTAAATTATAATGGAACAACAACCAAAAACACTAAATGAGATGCTGAAAAATGTTGTTGGCTTATATGCTGATAGCTCTGCATTTAAAACAAAAAAAGCAAAGGATGAAAAATTCAAATCAATATCATACAGGGAGCTCTATAACAGGATAGAGAGCTTTGGCACAGGGCTAAAAACCATTGGTGTAAATGAATCTGAACATATAGCTCTAATATCTGAAAACCGGCTTGAATGGATAATAGCTGATTTGGCAACAATAGGGCTCAGGGCTGTAGATGTTCCGCAGCCAGGAGGCATTAGCCCCCAGGATATATATTTCAAGCTTAACCATTCAGACTCAAAGGCAGCTGTATTAGAGGGTGAAAATGAGTTTTCTAACTTCTACAATGTTGAGAAAGACCTGCCTGAAATAAAAAATGTAATCCTGATGGATAAGGTTAATATGTTCTCAAAGAAGGAAAATGCTCCTGAATGGGCAAATGCACTTAATTTTGAAAAATCCGGAGAAATAAGCAAAAAATTCTACTCTGAACTTATATCAGCTACAGAAAATAAGAACAAAAATATCTTTTTATCAAAAGAGGCCAAGGATTTTTTAAGGGAATATTTGGAAAATAATATTGAAAGTTTTTTTGAAAGGCCAGGCCATGGGCAGAATAAAGAAGATTTAAGGGAAAGCATACTAAAAAAAGCTGTTGTTTTAGATGATGAGTTCTATAAAAAGCATAATGTGTTTTCATTCAAAAAAATAACAGATATGGGCAAGGAGCTGTTAAAAAAAGGGGACAAATCATTTTCTGAAATATCTGGAAGGGCAGAGCCAGATGATCTTGTAACAATAATATACACCTCTGGAACAACAGGAAGTCCAAAAGGGGTTATGCTGACTAATCTGGGTCTTATGTACAATATAAAACTTGTTCCTGAATTATTTGATGTAAATAAAGATGATAGGTTTCTGTCAATTCTGCCTTCATGGCATATATTTGAGAGGATAGTTGAATATTGTGCAATAAGCATTGGGGCATCAACTGCATATAGCAAGCCGTTTAAGCAGAGGCTTTTGCCAGACCTTAAAGAAGAAAAGCCGACCATAATGGTCAGTGTTCCAAGGATATGGGAAGCCTTGTATGACGGCATAATGAGCAATATAAAAAAAGAAAAACCATACAAAAGGTTCATGTTTGAAAAAGCCATGGATATAGCCAAAAGATACAAGAAAGCAGATAGAATACTGAATAACTGCGAGCCATTGTTTAATGGGCCCAGCCATACCAAGCAGGAAATAGAAGAATCAGAAAAAACATGCAGAAAATTGGGGTTCTGGTATAAGATTGCAGACAAGCTTGTATTTAAAAAAATAAAGGAAATGCTTGGAGGCAAGATAAGGTTTGTTATTAGTGCAGGAGGGGCGCTTAGTGAAGCAATGGACGAGTTCTACAATGCAATCGGAATAAATATCTTGGAGGGCTATGGGCTGACAGAAACCTCTCCCATTGTAAGCATCAGGACACTGGAAAACAATGTTATAAGCACTGTAGGCAAGGTTGTGCAAGGTACAGAGGTTAAGATTACTGATAGGAATGACTATAATAAAGAGGTGCCAAATGGCCAGGTTGGAGTTATTTGGGTCAGGGGGCCGCAGATAATGAAAGGCTACTATAAAAACCAAGAAAAAACAGATGAAGTCATTAAGATTATTGGCGAAGAAAGGTGGTTTAATACAGGCGATCTGGGCAAAAAAACCTATGATGGGAAATACCTTAATATCTCCGGAAGGATAAAGGACACAATAGTTCTTGTTGGCGGGGAGAATATTGAGCCATTGGTTTTGGAGGATAAGCTGAAAGAAAGCCCCTACATTAATCAGGTTATTGTTGTTGGCCAGGACAAGTCGAGGCTGGGGGCCCTGATAGTTCCTGAGTTTGGTGCTTTGGGCGAATATGCAAAAAAAGAGAACATTGAATATGAGAGCATTGAAGAGTTGATAGAAAATGAAAAAGTAATCTCCTTGTTTCAGGGGGAACAGAAAAGGCTGATCTCAAAGGATAATGGCTTTAAGCCATATGAAACTGTGATGGGTGTTGGTCTGCTTTCCAATGACTTCAGTATTGAAGCCGGAGAGCTTACTAAAACAATGAAAATGAGAAGATTTGAGATACATGAAAAATATAAAAAGGAAATAGATAAAATATGCGGGTAAGGTTTATAGCAACATATTTATATTCTTGATTTTTTATAAGCTTATGGATTTTGAGAAAGAAAAAAAAGATTACTTAAACAAGATTGACAAGTCCAAAAAAGGTTCAATAGACAAAGAGGTAAAACAATTAGTTGGTTGTATTAACTCTCTCCCGGATTATTACACCACCTCATCATGCTCTGGCCGCATACTTTTAATAAAAAGGCCTAAATCAGGAAAAAAATGCGATGTTGAATTCCTTTTCTCAAAGCACAGCAAGGCTAATTTTGATGAAATAAAAAATAAATTAAAGAATACCCAAAATGATGATTTATGGTTCAGGCAGGAGTCAATGATAATGCATGTTGCATGCAGAACAATTGAGCATGCCCAGAAAATACTTGACTTAAGCAATAATGCTGGGTTTAAGCATTCCGGCATAATAACAGCAAGAAAAAAGATTATTGTTGAGATTATCGGCTCTGAGCAGTTTGACACCATAATTGCAAAAAATGGAAAAATTTTTGTTGATGATAGCTATCTAAGGCTGCTTGTCAGTGAAGCAAATAAAAAGCTTGAAATAAACAGCAGGAAAATAAGGAGATTTTATAAGCTGGTTGGAGTTCTTAAAAATCAAATTGTCCGGTCTTCTTAAAGCTGTGCAGTAAAATGCCTATAAAGAGTATTGATGCTGTTATTATAAGACCTTTTTTATCAATCTCTGCAAAATTTTTCTGTTGGTTGGTTTGTTTTACTGCATTGCTGTTAATTTTAAACAAGGAGCTGTTTTCTGGCTTTTCATTTTGATTTGTCCTGTTTTGAATTTCTTTTGTAGGGCTAAATTCCATTTCCTTTAAAGGCAGGCTGACATTATCTGCTGACCAATCTTTATCTGCAACAAAAAGAGTTGCCTTGATTGCAACAGCTGGAATCATACTAATCCTATCATTATGGGCAGGGATTTGTTTTATGTAAAAAATTGTATTATATTCACCTGAACTAATATCATTGGGAATATTGGCTATTGCTCTTATTTTTGCGCTTTGGCCTGAAGGAATTGAAACCTCTTCTGGAATAAACTCAAACCAGCCTTCATAGCTGGCTGTGTGTACAAGATAATTTGTTTCTTTGTCCTGTGTGTTAAAAATGCTGAATTCCATTTCAACAGGATTCTCCCTAGATAAAACGCCAAAATCAATTCTTGCAGGAGAAACGCCAATAGCATTTGAGCTTGTAAATGAGAGCAATAAAAAAATAAATAAAAAAATAAAAATCCTCATCTTCATTCAGCAACAGCTGTTATTGTTATAGAGCCTGAGTAAGAGCCTATTTTTGTTCCTTCCAGTATATGCAGTTTTAGGTTCATTTCCTCATAACTTGACTCGCCGCATTTGAGATTAGTGCCTGCTGTTGCGGGATTTTTTAACAAAGAAACAAATGAAAAACCGCTAAACTGGTACTGCAAATTAGCTATATCTATGATTTCCTCGCCGTTTGTTAAATCTGTACCGCTAACCTCAATGTCAGAGGCAATATTTCCAGTGTTTTGGATGGTTAAACCATTATTTTCATCAAGGGATTTATTTGTTCCAGCGGCAACCTCACCAAAATTAACACTATCAAGATTTATATCAACAGCCAAGAGCCCAAGATATTCAAATTGGGCTGTTTTAATTTCCTCTGAGCCAAGGTTATCAACTGCCTTGATAACTACATCATAGCTGCCCGGATAATCATAAAAACTCATATTTGTCTTGCCTTCATAAACAGCCTCATGCTCGCTTATGCTTTCTTTTTTCAAAAGCTCTATCTCATTGTTTTTGATTGTTGCAGTTGAACTAATAATATTGTCTATGCTGTTGTCATCAGTTATAACAGCAGTTATTGTAATCTCTTTGTTTTTCCCGGCATTGGGCATTACCTGGAACCCTTCCATATCATAATAATCCGGAGAGATAGTTATATTGCTGATGCATGGCTTTTTTCCAATAACATTAACATAAACCGAGATTGTTTCTGGCTCTGCAGTTTGGTTTTGTCCTGGGCCAGTGCTGCTAACACTGTTCTTAAAGCCAGGCGTCCCTTTATCTAAAATGCTTTCAGCCCAATTGTTTTCAGTGCTCTCTTCATCAGGGTTTTTTCTCTCCAGGCTTTTTCCATTTCCATCTGCGCCCCAGCTTGGGGAATAGCTGACACAGTCAACCAATGAGAGCGAGCCATCCCTGATGCATATCAGCTCTCCCAGATTGCTTAAAGAAAAAGCACTGTCAATAAGGGTTTTGTTAAAATCAGGGTAATCTGCTAAAAAAATATCGCTGTTATCTGCTATGACAGCATACCCCCTGCCTGGAATAACAAAATCCCCTTGAGAGAGTGTCAGCCCATGATTGATGTTATTTTCATACAGCTTCCATTCGCTGATATCCACGCTAAAATCCTCGTTGTTGTACAGCTCTATCCACTCGCGGCCAGTGTCTGTTCCATCTGGATTGTACATTATCTCATTTATTACAATTGCATTTACGCTCTTTGCTATAAGAAAAACAAAACAAAGCCAAAAAGCCATGCAAAATTTTTTATACATTTTTACACCCCCAAAATTAAACTAGAATATCTAGCTAAAAATAGTTTTTAACACTTTTTAAGAAAAAACATTAAAATATCCGCTATAAAAAGAAATCTTTTGTGTTCTATGGAAATTTTACTGTTTTAGATTAGAAAAAGTTTAAAAATCATAATAAAATTAAATATAATTAAATTTAAAATTTAATTAAAAATTAGAATAAAAAATCAAAAAGTTTAGAATAAAATAAAAATTAAATAAACAAAAATAAAAATAATTAAAAAATTATCTTCTTGGGAATAGCCTGAATATCATTGCCAGGAATATTCCTGCCAAGATAACTACTGTTGCCACTAACAAAACAAGGTATAGGCTTGTGTCCTGGAAAGAGACCTCTCTTGTTATTTCACCAGGTATTGTTTCTTTTTTCTCTTCGCCTTCTTCTGGTGTAATAATAATTTCTCCTTCCTCTTCTTCTGGCTCCTTTTCCTCTTTTACAGGAGCTGTTACCTCACATTTCTTTATTATAAGGTCTGTTGAGCCATATGCATTCAACTCAAACTCCTTGTCATAGTAGTCTGATGAGTCATAATACATCTTTGTGATTACCTTGTATGTTCCTGGTGCAACATCATCACTTATAGTTATTGTGTAGGACCTGCTCCAGTCATCTCCCTCATCAATCTCAATATCTTCTTGTTTTATGTTAATTCCCAATGCGCTGTTTTCTATTGTTAATATAAGTTCATCTTCGTCACTGCTTCCAAGATTAACCAGCTTAACAAAAAAAGTGGTTTCCCTGTCGCAGGATAATGTTGTCCTGTCAAACTCTGCTTTATCAAGCCTCATGTTATGTTTTTCTTTCTCTATTTCAAGTGTAATTTTCCATTCAACCCTGTGCTTTGTGTATGGGGACTTAGCTTCCTCTCCCTCCACAACAATCTCAACATCATAGCTGCCCTTGGCAACAGACAGAGGAATATCAAACTCAACTGATTTTATTGGGCTTTTCTCTTCTGCCTCAAGGTCAAACTCTTTTGTCTCTTCCTCTAAATCGTCACCGTCATCAATTTTCTTGATTTTAACATAAATGGTTATGTCCTCTATCTCTATGTCTTCCTCATCCTCATCAAATAAGTTCCTTATTACAAAATCAAACTTAATATTGGATCTTGGCTTGGCTTTCTTGCTTATTGTGTCCCCATCATTTAAGTTTGAGTCTTTGCTGTTGTCAACATAAACATCAAGGTCATATATTTCCAGCATTGATTTCCTGTTTATATTTATTGTAAAATCAGCTGATGCTGTTGCTGTTCCATCATTAACAGTTACAGTGCAGGTTGTTGTTCCTGTCCTGGTATCATTGACTCTTGCTGCAGTCAATGTAGTTCCAGATATACTGCATGATGCCAATGTGGGATCACCAACTGCAGTTACAGAGTATGTTAAGGAATCGCCATCTGCATCAGAGGCTGAAATTGTGGCTGTATCAGCATCTTCATGGGAATCAACAGTGATTGTTCCTGAGCTGATT
>Ga0172365_10001131_pt1 | contig 18989 bp, 25 predicted proteins | sample LakKivSesite48cm_FD_114535 | JGI IMG/M metagenome (GOLD analysis project Ga0172365, IMG submission 114535) | Sediment microbial communities from Lake Kivu, Rwanda - Sediment site 48cm | ecosystem: Environmental > Aquatic > Freshwater > Lake > Sediment | place: Rwanda: Western Province, Lake... | reverse complement strand
TAGGAGGTCTGAATACAAATACGGTTATCCCTGGAGAGGTGTTTAAGACAGCAATCTTAGAAGATGCTGCAGCAGTTGTATTGGTTCATAATCATCCTTCTGGAGACCCTACACCGAGTTCTGATGATATCAATCTAACAAGAAAACTTGAACGATTGGGTAGATTATTTGGAATAGAATTATTAGACCATATTATCATCGGTGACAATAAATATGTAAGCTTTAAAGAAAGAAGGATAATTTAAATTTCATTATGTAGCTTTTTCACTTCTTCTGCTAGTTTTAGAGTGGCTTTTCCTACATCAGACAAGTCATAAACACAGACGGCCCTTCTTCCGACTTTCGTAGGTTTACTCTTTATTATCTTAAATTCCTCAAGCTCCTTTATTCTCTGAGTCCTCATTTTTTCATTTTCGCATACAGATTTTAAGTCTTTAAAGCGTTTAGGGCCTTTCTCGAGACTCTTTAAGATTTCGTAAGTGTATTTTTTGGTGAATAAACTCAAAACAGTTTTCTGTCTTTTCATAAAGAGAATTTTAAAAACATAATCTTTATCCTTTTCCGAACCAATTTTGTATTATTACTTACTAAAATGTAAAGTATTTAAAAATTCGCTCACAAATCTATTAAGTATGAATACAGAGGTCATCTTGCTCAAAAGACTGCTGAGAGAAGTTACCATGATAAAAAAAGAGTTGATATACATCGGAAATGAGATAAACAAGAAATAGTCTAAATTACCTTGGTTGGTGTTAATCTTATTCCTTTACTGTTAATCAAAAATTCGTGAAGCACTCTTGGCTCGAAGGAAGTGTAACGGAGTTTATATATTTCTAAAGTTCTCATCGGCTTTTCTTCAAGCTCTAAGAAAGAAACATGTAAAACCCCATCACAATCAAAAGCCTCTCCGTTTCCAGTATCAATTTCTTCCCCTTTTGTTTCGCATAGTAGCAGACTGCATTCAATTTTGTCTTTTAAATACTTGATTATTTCTGCCAGTTTCATTCTGTAATCCTTGTTATTTTCAGCAAGTAGGAGAAGTTTATTTATATTATCTATAACCAGCCTATGAATATTTGGATAAGTGGAAAATGAATTTGTAAAAATTTCTAAATTAATTTTTTCCCCCAGCGGTAGAGTTTCGATAAGAAGATTTTTATTTAGATATTTTTTTGCTTTTTTTAATGACTCTATCTCCTCGCACGCTCTCAATAGTTCTTCCTTGCTTTCGGAAACAGACAAATAATAACACCTTTCTCCCTTGGCAGCGCCCTCAATTAAAAAGTTCAACCCAAACAAAGTCTTTCCCGTACCTGGACCGCCTGAAAACAAAATAACTGTTTTCGAGGGGAATCCACCATCTATCATTCTATCCAGAGATGATAATCCGGTCGTGATTCTCATTCTTCTTCACCAAAAACTGGCTTGCCTAGTGCAAATTCTTGAAGTTTTATGAGCAAAAACTTTTCATCGTTTATATCAAAAATTTTGGATGGAACCTTTTTAAGCAGTTTGATTACATTATGCCTACGAAGGATTTTATTCGGGAGCATGATCCTGTTGCTATTACCCAATTTGCCTGTTGTTAGCAGTTCTTCCAATATGGTAGGTTCAGTTGGCAGTAACAAAAGCCTTTTTGTTGATTGTTTTAATAATTTGTACTCATCTTTACTTAATTTTAAGTTAACTAGAATTTTATCATTCTTCATGTCTATTGAATCAATATCTGCCATAGTTTATATATTTCATGACTATATTTAAATATTTCCATAATCACTATAAGAAAATGCGTTTTACACTCTGTGTAATTAAGCTTAAATCTCTTTGCAACCATTCAATAGAGCATTGATTACCGTGAAAGACTGTTTAGAGAAATTTGGCTATACAACTGCTAAATCAGCTGTAAAGAGACGTATTTTACTGAAAAAAATTAATAAAAAATATGGCTTAAAGTATTTAGTTGAGGCAATGAATCTAAGAATTAAAAAAATACCAAAAAGTCAAATTAACAAAAGAAGAATTTTAAGATTTGATTTGAGATGGATTAAAAAGAGCTCAGAAAACACAGAAAGATAAATTAAATAACTTCTAAATTCATATCTTTAAATAGTATTATGAATATATATTCAATATAATATATGAATAAGAATTCATAATAGAGGAGGTGAAAAATATGCCATGGGGAGATGGAACAGGTCCTTGGTGGGCTAGAGGATATGGTTGTGGAATGCCTTTGGATTTCAGAAGATCTAGGAGATTTGGTTTTTACCCAAGAACTTTAACAAAAGAAGAGGAGATTGAACTGCTAAAATTTGAGAAAAAAGACTAGCAGAATTGAAATAAATATATATTCATAACAACAAATAGAATTATGCCAAGGCCGAGATTATGTAGGAGAGTCTGGCTTGAACCTAATACCACTTATTTCAAACCAGCCGGCATTCCTGTTAGGGAATTAGAAGAGGTTGTTTTGAACGTTGATGAATTCGAAGCAATTAGGCTAAAGGATTTGGAGGGTTTGGAGCAAGAAGAAGCAGCTAAGAAAATGAATATATCCCAACCCACTTTTTTTAGATTATTAGATTCTGCAAGAAATAAAATAGCCGATGCAATTATAAATAGTAAAGCTATAAAAATTGAGGGTGGAACTTACAAGTTACATAAAAATAGATAATTTATCTTTTCTTCTTTTTAGATTTCTTTTCAACTTTCTTCTCCTCAGGTTTTTCAACGTGTTCTGCTTTCAAAATATTCCCATATTCGTACAAAGCGTATAAAGCTTTTACCGCTCTCTCAGGCGTTGGGTAAACAGGGATTCCAAATGATTCTAGTTTTCTATTTCTTTCTAGGACGTATTGACTACCAGCCGAGCACACTGTTATTGGTTTTCCAAAAACTTTGCAATCTCTTATAGCATCAACTATGTCATCTGATAATGTGGGCAGCTGCATAAGTGCTATGCAAGCGACTCCAGAGATGTTATTATCCTTTAGAACAACCTCTAAAGTTTTTTGGTATCTCTCTACGGTTGCATCTCCAGTAAGATCAATCGGATTTTTCATAGAGGCGTATTTTGGCAAGAAACTTTTCAAAGCCTTTAAAGAACTATCAGATAGATTAGGTACTTCCAATCCTAGCTGAATGGCAGTGTCAGCAGCCACTATACCAAAACCACCACCATCCGTTACTATTGCTATTTTATTGTTTTTTAGAATAGGTTGATTCGCTAAGACTTTTGCAAAGTCAAATATCTCTTCAGACGTCTTTGCCTCTATAATCCCTGCTTGCTTGAATGCAGCGGAATATATAGCAGAAGAACCTGCTAATGAGCCTGTATGAGATACTACTGCCTCATTTCCTTTATCTGTCTTTCCTGCTTTGAAGGCAACTATAGGCTTTGATTTTGAAACTTTTTTAGCTACTTTTATAAACTCTTCTCCATTTTTAACAGATTCTAGATAGATAGCAATACAACGGGTCGATAAATCGTTCTCTAAATATTTAATAAGCTCTATTTCATCTACATCTATTTTGTTTCCTATTGAGATAAACTTAGAGACTCCTACACCATCATTTGACATTATATCTAGAAGAATAGATCCGAATGCACCCGATTGAGTTATAAAAGAGATTGATCCATCTGGAGGCCTCTTTAAACGGTTTCTTGGCAAGAATACCATATCTAAATCCTTTTTATAAATTCCCATACAGTTTGGTCCAATAACCCTAAAAGCATCTTTTTTTATCTTCATAAGTTCTAATTCTCTTTCTTTTTCTCCAATCTCGGAAAAACCAGAAGATATTATTACAATATTACCTATTTTCTTTTTAATACATTCTGAAAGTATGGGTTTAACCATTTCAGCTGGAACAGCTATTACGGCTAATTCAACAGGGTCTTTAACATCTAATACAGAAGGATAAGCCATTAAACCTAATATTTCTCCAGTATTAGGATTTATAGGGTATAAATTTCCTTTAAAAGATATTTTAAGGTTTTCTAATATAGTATAACCTATTTTTCCAGGAGTTCTACTGGCGCCAATGACCGCTATTGACTTGGGATTAAAGAATTTATCCAAGTTCATGCAAACTATTATATGCCTTTTTCTATTTATTATTATTCTATTACTTTAAAGACTTTGGCACCCTCTCTGGTTCTATCAATGACTTTCAAACCTATAGACTGACCTTTTCTAGCTTCCTCAATATTCTTGTGCTCTATCTGCATAGAGTCTACGACTTGCTCGAATGAACCTGACTCCTTTTCTATTGAGATTCTGTCGCCGACTTTAAGCATATCTTCTACGTCTACAACTGCAACGGATATTTTTGGATAGAAATGAACTATTTTACCTACTAGCTTTTTTTCTACCATATTTTCACCTAGAAATTATTATAGGCTTAAACTATAAAAACTTATATTTTAAAACGACTATTTTTGCTTGTATTTCAACCATCATATCTCTGATTTCTTCTTATTTCTAGACTAAAGTAAAGGATAAATATTTGTTCATCGTATTTTTATCTATGCAAAAAGCTTTTTTTGATGAATTAAAAAATACAAAAATAATTTCTTGCCCAAAATGCAGAAAGGAAATTGAGGTAAATGTAGAGGAAACTGAATTTTTTTGTGATGATTGTGGAGAAAATTTTGAAACTGAGCAAAATATTTTTTCTGAAGACTTTGTGTGGCATCCTAGTGAAAGATACTAATGCTTTTTGTTTTTCCCTTGTTTAAAATTAATCTAAAATTATTCTAACGTCTATAGCAACTGCCTTTGTAGGCATTGCAAATAGAGGATTTATATCTAATTCCTTTATCTCGGGATTACTTTCCATCATCTTGGATACCGAAAGAATTACATCTATAATAGAGTTAATGTCTGCAGGTTTTTGCCCTCTAAATCCCTTTGTAATAAGGTCTGAAAACTTTACTTCTCTTATCATTTGTTCAGCGTCTTCCCTGCTTAACGGAGAAATCCTGAAGCTGACATCCTTCATAAATTCTGTTAGAATACCACCGGCTCCTAGGGCTATTACCCTGTTGAATTGAGGATCTTTCTTGCCGCCTACTATTATCTCATAACCCTCTGTTAACATTTTTTGAACCAAAACTTTTTCACAACCCTTTATCTTCATTAATTCCTTAAATGCGTTTAACGCTTCAGCCTCGTTGTTTATGTTTAGTCTAACCCCGTTTACATTGGTTTTATGTATTATATTCCCAGAGACTTTCATAGCGCAGGGGAATCCTATTTTCTTTAAGGCAGCTTTCAAATCTTCCTCTTTTTTGCAGAAGGCGTAGTCTGGCAAAGATATTCTATATCTTTTTAATAAATCATATGCTTTTTCATCTGGCATTTTTTTGAATTCTAATTTAACTTCTCTTTTAACCTGCATTTTGGGAGCTTTTTTAACTATAATTTTTCTAGCAATTTTATGTTTTTTAGGCTTTAATTTAGTCTTTTTCATCTTCCTTCTAGAAACAGTCTTTTTCTTGGAATTAAATATCTTGAATAATGCCATAAAATCACATTTAATTTATAGTGTTTATTATTTAAATCATTTCAACTATAAGTAATCTTTTAATTCTTGTTAACTTAAAATTCATTATGCAATTTTCAATAATTGGTATCTGCCTCGATAGAAAGCAGTTTAGAAGGGGTTCTGACAAGGCTCCATACGAGATTAGGAACGCCTTTCTAAATATAGAGACATTCTTAGATGGAATAGACTTGCGAGACCATCCTTTAAAGGATTTTGGCAATATAATCCCACAAAATTATGATGACATAGAGAAACAGCTAAAAGATAAAATTGTTCCAAAGTCATTTCCGATAATTCTGGGTGGAGATCATTCCATAACCTTGCCCGCTGTTAAGGTGCTGAAGCCGAGCATATTTGTTAGTTTTGATGCTCATCCTGGTTGCGATGGAGATAATTTGACACCAAAATCTGTGACTAGAAAAATATTTGAAAACGGTTTTAAGACCATGCTTTACGGCGTTAGAACATCCTCGAAGGAAGAGGCAGAATTTATGAAGAAAAACCAGATAAATATATCAACCATTGATGACTTGAAGAAAATTACCGAGCCAGTCTACCTTTCAGTGGACTTTGATGTTTTAGACCCCTCTCTGATGCCGGCTGTCGCTTATCCCGAACCTAACGGTCTATCGTTTAATCAGGTTGTAGAAGGGATAAAAGCCTTGGCTAAAAATCTAATAGCAATAGATTTCGTAGAATTCATTCCATCAGAAAATCTAACTTATGCTTCAATAGCTGGAAAGCTTGTTTATTCTTCTTTGGTTAATATTATTAAAACTCTTGAATAGTTGGCGTCTCTTCTGTAGGAGCTTGAGTTTCTGGCATTGTTGGCACGACATGCTTTATTATTACCACATCTCCAATGCTCTCCACAAGCTGATAAGGAACGATTACTCCTTTTTTACCCCCAAGAACCTCTCCTAAGAACGAACCTCTTGCAGTTTCTACTCTAACAGAACTTACCCTAAATTTTGATAGGCTTATGTCTATATCTTCTACCTTTCCACAGAAAGCTCCTCTGTTTGTAAAAACGTCTTTTCCAAAAACCTCAGAGATATTTTTTACTGTAACAGGCATAAAAATCCTCCTAATTGATATTAATAAATTAAGTCGTAGATATATAAAGTTTAACGAAAATTTTAAATATGCTGAGGTGGCCGAACCTGGTATGGCGCTAGCCTGCTAAGCTAGTGAGCGAAAGCTCTTTTGGGTTCAAATCCCAACCTCAGCGCTTTTATTTTTAAACAGAATTTAAATTTTAATTTAAGAATAACTAATTCTTATTGGACTCATGGTCTAATGGTATGACGCAACCTTCACAGGGTTGAAAACCCAGTCCGATTCTGGGTGAGCCCATTCAAAGTATTTATATTGGTTCGAAAATAACAATTTTTACATGCCCCTGTCGTCTAACCCGGTTAAGGACACGAGCCCTTCGAGTTTATCGAAGGATATGATAAAAGATGAATGAGGAAAGCTCGGAATATGGGTCCAAATCCCGTCGGGGGCATAATCTTTTTAAGATGTAAAAAGTAGTATTTAGAGGTGATTAGATGAGTTTGATTGTAAGATCAAAAGTGAAGGCAACCGTCAAAGGGATGAGATTTTCAGGAGATTTCTACAAGGCTTTAGACAAGAGTGTTGAATGCATGATAAAAAATGCTGCAAGCAGAGCAAAGGGAAATGGAAGGGCAACGATAAGGCCTGTTGATTTATAATCTTGTTTATTTTTCTCAACTTTTTCTTATTTTTGATTTATAGTGAGATTTATATTCTCTTAAAAAATATTTCTCTACATGCGGAGGTAGCCAAGCCTGGTCAAAGGCGCTAGACTCAAGTTATTGAGTATTGATTCAAAGATGATATAAGAAATCTAGTCGGTTAGTCCGTTCGTCGGTTCGAATCCGACCCTCCGCATTTTTGATTAACATAAAAATTTAAATCCTAATCACTTAAATTAGATATGATAAAATCAATAATTCATGCTGGTGGAGAGTCTACAAGACTAAAGGAGCTGTTCAACGGCCCTAAAGCCTTAGCACCTATAGGTGGCCATACTCTTCTATGGTTTCACTTACAGCCTTTGTTAAAATCTAAAATAATATCAAAATATATTTTCACCTTAAGGCACCAGCATGAATTAGTTCAAAAATATATAGAAAGTCTAGAGAAAGAATTTAAAATCTCAGCATCTTCTATAATAGAGCCTTTGCCACTAGGCAGGGCTGGTGTTGTAAAACTTGGGATTAATAACAGAATAATAGACTTGGAAAGTTCTTATTTAATGTCCCACCCAGACGATTTAATACCAATCAACATAAAGGAACTTAAGGATTATAGTGAAGAAGTTGAAAGAAGGGGTAAGACTATGATAATGGTTATGGCAAGGTATGCAGCAAATCCATTTGGTATTGGAGTAGCAGAAGAGGTAGGAAGCTGTTATGAACTAAAGCACTTTAAAGAAAAACCAGAATTGCCTTTGATAGATAATCACTTTGCAAATACAGGCATGATGCTCTTCTTGCCAGATGCTATGAAGGAATTCAAAAATATACCTCTTGATAAGCTTACCCATCCTGAACAACGTATAGTACCAAAACTAGCTAAGCAGAAAAAGGTTGCTGTTTTCCTTGTAGACAGATGGATTTCAGTCAATTATTCTTCAGACTATAAAGATGTTGTAAGAATGGGCCCAGAAAAATTGTTGGAATTTCTTAATGCTTAAATTTTACAACAACGAAAGCATGAGCACGTTCGTACGGATCTAGAGTCTTCCAGTCTATTATTTCAAAGTCATTTTCCAGTTTCTTTAAAGCTTCTTTGTATATAACAGTAGGACTTTTGGTTATGTCTATGCTCCTCGACTTTACAGCAATCATACCATACCCACCTTTTTTCAAGAACTCTTTACAATTTCTAATAAATATTTCAATCTCATCTGGTTGAGCTATATCTATATAGACAATATCGACTTTTTCAATCCAAACATAATCTTCAGGTTTTCGAGCATCCGCTAAAATAGGTATAATGTTTTTATATTTTTCACACAAAGGCAGAAGTTCGTTAAAGCATCTTTCTGAGAATTCTACACCATATATCACTCCCTTTCCAACTAGAACAGACAAAAATGAGGAAGTATAGCCGTGAGCTATTCCTAGATAAAGTACTTTTGAACCTTCTTTTATCGGGAATTCTTTTATCCCTCTCATTATGGCTGCAGCTGCCTTACTCCTTAGAGGGCTCCAGACTCTGAATTCCTTTTTTTCAAGTTTTATAACCTCTTCATCAAATGGTTCAAATCCCGGGAAAGGATTCTCTACTGCTAACTTATTATCTATTAAAAAAATTCCATGGAATAGTTCTTTCATAACAAACACTATTTAAATTAAACTTATTCTAATATTTATTAAGATTTTATGAAAATCAAAACAAATGTCTTACTAAGATTGAACAATTTCCCTCTTAACCATAGCAATTTTAATAAATGAAAAGTTAGATTGTATTCTTATTTATTTATATAGAATAATTACTAATTATTATTGAAATTTTATGTTGCGAAGAATAGTTTTGGATGTACTTAAACCTCCTACACCCATCATTGCAGATGTGGCTTCTGAACTCTCCAAATTAAAATCAGTAGACGGCGTAAACATACAGATATACAATAGAGAACCAAGAGTCGAATTTATAAAAATAACTATGGAAGGAAAGAATTTAGACTTCAAAGAAATAAGCAAGGTTTTAGAAGGCATGGGAGCGTCTATACAGTCAGTAGATAATATTTGCATTGGCAAAAAAATAGTGAGAGAATCCGTTTGCTCCTGATTCCATGAATTTTTTAAAAAATATTAAAGAATATCGTAAAGTTAGCAATGTTGATGAGGTTGCGAGAAGATTCTTTGTGATGAACGGTTTTGATGGAATATTAACAGTTCTCGGAATAATGATGGGGTCTTATGCAGCAAATGTGAAAAATCCGGCGGTAATAATAGTTACTGTAATCTCCGTCTGTATAGCCAATACAATATCAGGATTTTCAGGTACATTCATGAGCGAAAGTGCAGAAAGAATAAGACAAGTAAAAATTTTGGAAAGAAAAATGTTAAAGACGTTTCAAAACAGTATCATAGAGGAATCTGCTAGATTTGCGGCTTTCTATTGTGCTGCGGTAGCTGCTCTCAGCCCCCTTTTCCTAGGTCTTTTAAATTTAACTCCAATGATTTTAGCATATTTTAATTTGATTTCTTATATGATGGCCTTTTACTTGTTACTAGCAATTTCACTTTCAATATTATTCATTTTAGGAATTTTTTTAGGAAAGGTTTCAAAGGAAAATATTTTATTTTGGGGAATTAAAATGTTCTTAATAGGTTTAGTCACGACAACTCTTTTATTTTTCGTTGGAATGATTTTTAATATATAAATATTCATTTAAACTGAAAGTTAAAAATCAATTTTATGTAATTTTCAACAATAAATATTAAGAATCAGGACGAAGTATTTCTTCTAACTTTTTCTTATAGTCATCTAAGAGTTCTTTAGATATATCCTTTTTTGTGTAGAAGTCTGCTCTAGCAGCTAACGTAAGCTTAGAAGACAGAAGCCTTGCTATTTTGCCTTGCAATTCTCTTTTGTTGGTTGATATATCGGGGTGAAGGTAAAGCAATCCAAAGCGCGGTGGTCTTTTATCCTTTTCTTTAGACTTTAAGAATTTGAACAATCTTTTTTCTGAACCTAAAAGTTGGATGGTAGATGAGGGCATTTTAGCTAACCTCTCTAGTGAGCCAGCCAGAGACAAAAGCCTAGCAGCCAATACGCTTCCAAGCATAGCATTTAGGTTTGGGATTTCTTCTGGGACAATCTTCTCCAAATACTTTTCAATATTTTTGTGGAGAACGTACATTGCTTTCAATTGACTGGCATAATCTTTCAAGACTTTTACATCTTCCTCTTTTAATTTCATGCCCATGCTCTTCTCAAAGTCTTCAAATCCTTCCCTTTGCCCTGTTTCTGCTATTTTTTCAGCAAATTTTTCATGATCTTTTATTTCGAGTTCAGGATAGTGAAGTCCATACCACTCCCTAAGCCTTTCTGACATGGCGTTTAAAATTTTTTCTAAATCTGATAAGGCAGAGACTGTTTGAATTATAAGTTTGTCTCTCCTCTCAATCAAAGATATGCTTAACTTTGCTTTTGCTATCGAGAACGAGCTTAAAATTTGATTAAGTTCCAAATCATTCTTAACAAAACCAGACTTGATGACGATTTCCCTTAGATTTTTTCTTAGAAAATCAGTTGCCTTGTTGGGCTGTGAAGTAATCAAATCTCTAAATTCATTCTTTAAATCTATTAATTCTGGAATTTCCTCTCCTCTTTCAAATAAATCAATTTTTTTAGCTATTTCCTCTGGATTTTTTTCAAAGAGTTTAAACTTTATTAACTTATCATCTTCATTAAATACAAATAGACCTGCGACGCAAACTGCTAGGTAATGCATAGTTATTTATTATTGTCAGATAACATTTAAAAGATAATGTGATGACGTGGGAAGAATAAGAGGAAAGAGCATAAAGAACTTGGCAAAGAAACTTGTAGAGCTCTATCCAGACAAGTTTAGCAACAAGTTTGAGGACAATAAGAAGGCTTTGGATGCTTTTAACTTATTAAAAGACAAACCCACTAGAAACAAAGTTGCAGGTTACATTGTAGATGTTGTTGAAAAGAAAAAGATAAAGTGATTTTATGGGAACACGTGGTGGTTGTAAAAAATCCCAATTAAAATATTCTCATGAAGAGTGGAAGAGAAAATTAAAAAGATAATCTATACCTTTATTCCAAACTCGTATTTCTTGCCCAAGAACTCGAAGTCAAACTTATCTCCAACTATTTTACCGAAGGTTATTTTACTTCCAGTTGAATTCTCTATTTCTCTCTTATTTTTATTAAACAACTTATCTTCCTGTAAGTATAGTTCTACCTTGTCTTTGATTTCTAGTTTCATTTTTTTCCTGGCGTCTTGAATACTTCTCATTAATTCACTTAACAACCATTCATCTCTAATATCTTGTGTTACTTCAGTGTTCAACAGCAATTTTCCATTCTCTATATCCTTGCCATTTTCTATCTTTTCTACTTTAACTTCTCTAACATTTGCCATTTCTTCAATAACTTCTTTTAAATCTTCAACAGCTTCTTTCAATTCTTTCTTTCCATCAATTGTCAATGAAGGCAGAATATACCTAAGCTTGATGTTTTCTTCATGCCTTATAGCATTTGCAGCTTCTACAATTCTTTTGGCTATTATCATTTCTTTTTCAAGTTTCTCATTTACAAGTTCCCTTTCAACATCAGGCCAGTCGCATAGATGGATGCTTTCCTTCTTTTCGAATTTTAAGAAAAAGTCTTGGTACAAACTTTCTGTTAAGAAGGGTATAAAAGGAGATAAGAGCTTCAAGGTATCTAAACAAGTTTTGTAAAACGTGTAAAACATCGCTTCCTTATACTTCGAGTCTAAACCAGGTTTAATATGTTCCCTTATTATATGACCGTACCATCTTGACAAGTCATTTAAGAAAAATTCTTCAAGTTTGCAGGATGCCAAATGCGGCTTTAGATTTTCCAAATCATCAGTAACCTCCTTCTTAACCGTTTGTAATCTAGCCAGTATCCATTTGCTAGAGATATCAAATGACTTTGGCTTCTTGGGTTTGTATTTATTAACCTCGCAATATGTCTGAAGGAATTTGACAGTATTGTAGAGAACGTTTAAAGTTCTTCTCACATCCTTGGCAGGTGTATAGCCGAAAGGCATCGATTGACTAGGATTCTGTAGACAGTACATCCATCTCATTATATCTGCGCCAATCTTTTCCAAAGCTTCATCTGCCCATATGACATTTCCAGCGCTTTTGTGCATCTCCCTCATCTTTTCATCAAGCACCATACCATTTGTTAACACGGATTTGTAGGGAGTTTTACCCTCTAACGTGACTGATACAAATAAGGTAGCGTAAAACCACAATCTAACTTGCTCATGCATTTCTGTTATAAAATCAGCTGGGAACCATTTATCCCAATACTTTCTATCTTCCAAATATTTCAAAGTTGAGAAAAATACCACACCAGCATCAAGCCAGCAGTCACCTGTCTCCTCGGTTCTTTTCATCTCACCTCCGCATTTAGGACAAGCGAGAAAAACGTTATCAATCCAAGGTCTATGCAATTCCTTTAACTCCTTAAAACCACGTATGGCTTTTCCTTTAAGTTCTTCCTTGCTTGCTATCACTTCCATATAATTGCATTTGTTGCAAAACCAGAAAGGAAGAGGCAACCCATAATATCTTTTCCTTGATATGTTCCAATCCTTTAAATTGGTTAACCAATCGACCATACTTTTCAAAGTCCATTCGGGATACCATTTAACCTTCTTAGCTTCCTCCAATAGCTTTGGCTTAATTTCTTCAGTTGAGATAAACCATTCCTCTCCTGTTCTATAAATCAATTCTTCATCACAACGCCAGCAACAAGGATAGCTGTGAGTGATTTTTTCTTCTCTATATAAAAGACCGCGCTCTCTAAGCTTTTCCAAAACTATTTCATTTGCCTCCTTTACGTTCTTGCCTTTCAAGAAGCCAGTATCTTCATTGAAAATGCCAGCTTCGTCCAATGGAGACAAGACAGGAAGCATATACTCTTTTCCAATTTCATAATCCTCTGGTCCATGACCAGGAGCTATATGGACTAAACCTGTTCCCTCTTCTGAACTTACGTACTTGTCGGAAAGGACAACCCTACCGGTTAAGTTCCATTGCAATGGAAGTAGATCTTTCATTGGGTTGTTATATTGTAACTCTACAAGTTCTCGTCCATACATGGTTTCTAAAACACTATAACTTTTTTCAACAATTGCTTTTTCAAGCAAATTCTTGGCTAAAATTAAAACTTCATCTCCTATTTTTACTCTCACATACTCCAAGTCAGGATGTGCTGCCACAGCTACATTAGAAGCTAGAGTCCATGGGGTGGTTGTATATATGAGCAAGTATTCACCTGGTCTATCATCTATAGGAAACTTTACATAGATTGCTGGATGAGTTTTTTCCTTATAACCGCTGGAAACCTCATGACTCGATAAACTAGTTCCACAGCGTGGACACCAAGGCAATACCCTTAGTCCTTTGTACAACCAATTTTTTTCATAACATCTCTTCAAGAAATACCAAACATATTCTATGTTAGTGTCAGTTAAAGTTAAGTAAGGATTTTCCCAGTCCATCCACATTCCTAACTTCTTTGACAAGTCTACCCATATTTTAATATAATTTAATACAGTTGATACGCATTTCTCAGTAAACTTGTCTATGCCGTAACGTTCTATATCTTTTTTCGATTTGAATCCGAGTTCCTTCTCCACACCAACCTCAACCCAAAGGCCTTGACAGTCAAACCCTGGTTGTCTTCTCGTGTCAAACCCTTGCATCCCTTTGAACCTTAGAAACAAGTCCTTGTAAGTTCTGCCCCATGCGTGATGAACGCCCATGGGATTGTTAGCAGTTGGCGGTCCATCCATGAAGGAAAAAGTCTTGCTGTTTTTTCTTAATCTCATTAACTTTTCTAATGTTTTGTTCTTGTCCCAAAAGTTAAGTATTTTTCCTTCTATCTCCTTAGGATCATATTCTGTAATTCTAACACCCGTAATTTAGAATTATTAAGATAACTATATTTAAATAAATCTTTAGAACAGGATTTGTGATTCACCGGTCATACCAACCGAATATTTATTTCTATAGTAAGCATTTATAATTATGGGTGAAATCCATTTTCGAGCCCATTATTTCTGAAAACGATGTTCTTAAAAATCTCGTGGAGGCGATTAAATGAGTGAGTGTGAGCTTTGCGGTTCTAAAAATGCAAATAGAAAAACAAAGATAGATGGTGCTATCCTAACGGCATGTGAGGATTGTGTAAGACTTGGAGAAGAGATTCCTATAGTTGAATTAAAACCGACTAAAAGGGTGATTCCAAAGTTAGAGGGTTTAGAAAAGTCAGTTAAAATAAACTTTCATATCTTAATAAAGAATGAAAGAACAAAAAGGAGTCTCACTCAGGAAGATCTTGCAAAGAAACTAAATGAAAAGTCTTCTATCATAAAAAGAATAGAAGAAGGATGGGAACCTTCTCTTGGAGTGATAAAAAAGCTTGAAAAATTTTTTAATATTAAACTGACAGAAGAAGTTGAAGAAAAGCAGGTAGAGAAGAAGACAGGCAATGCCAAATTGACCATAGGTGATGTGGCTGAAATTCTTTAGGGTGCATGCCATTATTTCTGGCGATGTACAAGGCGTTGGTTTCCGCTTCCATACTAAAATAAAAGCTAGAAATCTTGGGTTGAAAGGATTTGTTAGAAACTTAGATTCTGGGGATGTAGAGGTAATATTTGAGGGTGAGGAAGACAAGATAAAAGAAATCATAGATTGGTGTAAGAAAGGACCAAATTCAGCCTTGGTTAAAGAGGTTAAGGTTGATTTTGAAGAGTATACTGGAGAGTTTGAAAGCTTTGAGGCACTATGATTATAACAAATGTCCAGGGCACAGCTTAACAACTTTTAATGACTTTAATCTTTTAATTGATTCATCTAATAGTTTTTTATCGCCGCCTCTATAGTTTGGAGTACCATATATGTTATTACCAAGCAAAATATCACCAGAAAATAATATTCCTTTATTTTCTTCATGAAGACAAACTTCTCCAGGACAATGGCCATCTGTTTCTAGAATCCTGAAAGATAAAGAACCAGTATTTATAATATCACCTTCTTTAACAAAGTTTGTTACTTTAACAGAATGAACTTCAGGTGGATATTTCCATCTTTTTAGAAGCTCTGTATATTTAGATTTTAAATCATTAGGAACAAATTCATCTTTATATTTTTCTAACCAGTCACTTGTTTTTTTAGTTGCATAAACTTTAGGATTATGAGCCTTGACTATTTCTTCTAAAAATATTGAATGATCAAAATGACCATGTGTTAATACTACAATATCAACTTCTTCATCAACAGTGGGTTTCATTAAAGGATATGATGCGTCAACCAATACATTTTTTCTGTCTTTGATAAAATAAGAACATGATATGTAAGGTCCTAAACTAAATCTTGTGATGTTATTATCAATTTTTTCAACAATTGAGTCTTTTTTAACTTGTTCAAAATATATAACCATTTAACCACATTAAATAATTTCCCACATAATTTTAAATACTCCTTTTTAGTAACTACTATTAGGTGAAACAAATGGGTGGACGACTTCACATGGAAATCAAAGAAAGATTTGTCTAACCCAAGTTCTATAATTTTTTCTGCTATTCTTGATGAAAAAGGTAGAGTAGTTATACCTGCTAGCATTAGGAATAGATTTAATCTTAGTTTTAATTCTCAAGTTCTTCTTGAACTTAAAGTAAATGGTTGCGATAGCGTAATGGATAGCGTCTCAGTTTGTGAAGCTGAGGGTGCGGGTTCGAATCCCGCTCGCGACCTTAAAAAGGTGAAGTTATGAAAAATTTTTGGTCATACTTAGAGTTATATTCTCAAGGAGGGTTGGTTCCATTTGATATAGAAATATGTAAACAAGACCTAAATTATTTAACAAAACTCTATTCACCTGTTATAAAAGATAATAATAAAAAAGTATATAGAATTAATAAAGAAAACTTATTAAAGAACAATGGTATTTCAACTAATTTAGTCAAAAGTTTAAATGAATGTAAAGGAAATACTTTAGTCGTTGAAGTTTGGGATGGTAAGTATGAATGTTAAAGGAACGAGAGATTTTTTGCCTGAAGAAATGATTTTAAGACAGCAAGCGCTGGAAAAGATAAAAAATGTTTTCGAAATATTTGGTTTTCAACCTTTAGAAACTTCTGCATTAGAAACATGGGAAGTCCTATCTAAGAAAGGTGCTGGAGGAGACGAGATTTTAAGCGAGACTTACAGCTTCAAGGACAAAGGAGAAAGGATGATAGGATTGAGGTATGACTTAACAGTTCCATTGGCTAGAGTAATATCAGATAATCCTAACTTGCCTTTGCCATTTAAGAGATATCAAATAGGTAATGTATGGCGATACGGAGACGTTGCAAAAGCAAGGTTTAGAGAATTCTTACAAGCAGATGTAGATATAGTCGGTTCAGAAAGCTTATTGGCAGATGCAGAGGTTATTGCTTGTGCAATAGAATGTTTTAATGCTTTAGGTATTAAGGAATTTTATGTGAGATTAAATAACAGAAAAATTCTTAATGAAATTCTAAGGTTATCAAAAATTAGCGAAAATAAATTCACAGATATTTTAAGGAGCATAGACAAGCTTGATAAGATTTCAACAGATGATGTTATAAAAGAGATTGAGAATAAGGGAATCTCAAAGGATTCGATAAAGAAATTACTAAGCTACACTAAAATAAAAGGAGAACCTGAGAAAGTTTTCAAAGAGATTGAAGAGTTGGAAGGCTTAAATGAATTAAAGGAAATAATTTCTTATCTAAAATCAATGAAACTTAACTCGAAAGTTAAGATTGATCTAAGCTTGGCAAGAGGTTTAGATTATTATACAGGACCTATATTCGAAGTATTTGCGGAACAAGGTATAGGGAGCGTAGCTGCCGGGGGAAGATATGATAAGATGATAGGTCTTTTCTTGGGGAGAGACATTCCCGCTACAGGTATTAGTTTGGGAATAGAAAGGATAATGGAAGTGATAAAAGAAAGGAAGATAATAGAAATGACAAAGAGCAAGACTAAAGTCTTTGTGATTGCTGTTAACGATAGATTAAGGAATAAAATTTTAGAGATTGTTCAAATGCTTAGAGAAAAGTCAATAAAAGTAGATTATGACCTAAGGTCAAGGACTTTGTCCAAGCAGTTAGAGTATGCTAGTTCTTTAGGTATTCCTTTTGCTGTTATAGTTGGAGAAAGAGAATTAAAAGAAAAATCTGTTAAGATAAGAAACATGAAGACGGGAAAAGAGGAAATTGTAAGTATAAACCAATTAGCTAAAAAATTTTAGACGTAGTTCTGTAAAAGGCAAAGCAATAGGAGATTATTTCTAAAGATACTAAAGAGAGCGAATATCTAACTGGTTGGAATAGTTGCCATCCTGCGATGAAAAATCTATCCTACATGCAGGAATAGGCACTAGTCCAACTATAACTTTTTATTGTATACCATGTGTATGAACTATCTCCTGTTTGCATACATATTTGTAATCTAGATTCCCAAGTAGAACCAAAAACACAATATAAATAATATGACAACTGTCCTACATGATTTGCATCGCAAGTAGGCATAAATGCCCAACCACCGTTTAAACGAACACCATTTGCGTTGTTTATAGTTACACTTCCACTAACATTCACACTACCAGTAACGGTAAGATTGCTTGCTCCTCCACCTCCGCCAATAGAAACCCCTGAAGGCCAATCATTCCAGCCATTGATGTAAAGCATATTGCTATCCCAACCATGTGCTCCTCCAATACTTCTTCTCATATAGCCTCCGCCAGCATAACCTTGCCAAAGCTGACTATCCCATGAATCAATCTCAATATTACCTACTACATCTAGCTTTGAACTAGGTGTAGTCGTCTCAATGCCGACATTACCACCTTGGAAAGTATATTTTCCAAACTCAAAGTCTAATGTTCCAGTTTTACTCCAAGAGTCAGTAAGATAAAGGTTGTTTCCAGCAGCAGGTTCTATGTATATTGCTCCAGCACCAGAAAGTCCCCAACTTTTTAAATAAGTCTGAGCATAGCCATCATAAGTGCTGTAAATAAGACCACTTGTTCGTAAATTCCCTTGTACGTCTAGCTTTTCTCCTGGACTAGCAGTTCCTATCCCAACATTGCCTGTAGCTCCTTGAATATACAATCTATATGCAGCAGCAGACCAATCAAGAAATCCAAGATTACCTGCTCCACCTGAAGTTGAGCTACCAGTAGACACTATTATCCACTCTTTTCCACCAGCATCTGAATTTTTCAGTGATAGACCTGTTCCTGTTATGGCAGAAGAAGATACTTTAAGACCTTGTGATACATCGCCACTATAAACTATATTTAATTTAGCGGTTGGACTATTTGTTCCAATTCCAACTCTACCATTAGCCGTATCATTATACAGATAAGTTCCAACAACCCAACCAGCTCCACCACCAGAAGGCCAACTTGATTGACAAACACCAGCAATACATAACTGTTGTGCATTAGCAGCGCCATTAACATCCAACTTATACGCAGGTGCAGTTGTCCCTATTCCAACATTACCACTATAAGTTGAGATGGCTCCGTTTCGCCCTCCAAACTGATAAACAGGTTCTATAGGAGCACCCGCTGGTGCTGCACTATAAGAAGGATTCGCTCCATTATAAACATCAACTGCAGCTACC
>Ga0172365_10001130_pt1 | contig 18997 bp, 12 predicted proteins | sample LakKivSesite48cm_FD_114535 | JGI IMG/M metagenome (GOLD analysis project Ga0172365, IMG submission 114535) | Sediment microbial communities from Lake Kivu, Rwanda - Sediment site 48cm | ecosystem: Environmental > Aquatic > Freshwater > Lake > Sediment | place: Rwanda: Western Province, Lake... | reverse complement strand
TTCGACCATCTCCGCCGGTAGGGTGGCACAGTTCACCGAGATGAAGGTCTTCCCCTTTCGCCCACCGGTATCGTGGAGCGCCCGCGCCACCAGTTCCTTCCCCGTGCCCGTCTCGCCCAATATCAGGACCGGCACATCCACGTTCGCAACCGTGTGCAGCACCGAGAAGATCGCCTGCATCTGGTCGCTCGCCCCGATGATGCGGTCAAACTTCTGGCCGACGGGTGGCTCCTGAGCACCTTCCGCGCCAGTTTCCTGGAGCGCCGTCTCCGGCCTGTCGGAGCGGAGTTCATCAAGAAGCCTCGACGTGAGGGTCTCTCGCTGTTCGATTCGCGCTCTCACCGCATCAATCAGCTCGTCCGCAGTGAACGGTTTTGTGATATAGTCGTCCGCCCCCATCACCATGCCCTTTCTCATGTCCTCGCGGGCAGACTTGGCGGTGAGAAAGATGAAAGGGATGGTTGACGTAGAGCTACCCCGGCGCAGTTCTTCGAGGACTCCGTATCCATCAAGTTCGGGCATCATGATGTCGCAGATGACGAGATCAGGACGGCGTTCTCTGGCCAGCCTCACACCTGACACGCCGTCTGCCGCACCCACGACATCATATCCCTCGAAGCTCAGGATCTCCACAATGTCGTGCCGGACTTCGGAAGTATCTTCGATGACGAGTACCGTGCTCATATGCCCTTCCCCCCGATGGGCAGTTTTCACAGAAACACCGTCCCTTCAGCAAGCCTCTCGCACGCCTGAGGACGGTCAGGGAGCACACACATGCCGTGCTGGCGGCACGATGGAACGCCCCGAATCGGAACGTCTCACGAGACAGGGGTAAACTCTTCGGCAAGCGTCGGTACCACTTATCCCCCGCCATAAGTGTCGCTTTGTTCGCATCCTGTGTCAACTCCGGGTGCGCGACACCGCATTTCGGCAGGTGTCCGATCCTGCGGTGAGATCGGTAACCCTCCGATCAGCCGACGCTTGCGGCGATGGGTCGGGGGTTTCGAGGGACCTCTACGGTGGTGCTCAGGCCACAGAAGCGAAAACTGCACCGGCGAGGTGCGCCTGATGTCCTTGTACGCTTTTCAGTGAGGAATTGCGCATGTCGGGACGTCGGGGCGAGGCATGTCTCGCCCTTACAAGATATTGTTTCAACACGCCTTGTAGGGGCGGCTCGCGAGTCGCCCATGTAATCCGTGATGAAGTGGTATTATCCAGAACCCGCCTCGCAGGGCAAGGGCGATGCTACGCCGTTGTCCCAGGAACAGGCTTGTAGTCCCGTTTGCCGTTGCACATGAGCTTCGCCCATGCCCAGAACCGGGGAGGCTTCTTGCCGGGGTACGTCAGCCGGAAGCGAACGGCCTTCTCCTGGCGTCCGGGGATGGTCAGCCCCGCGTAACCAGGGGTGATCGCGCTCACGCCGTACTCTCCAGCATCCTGCCCCCAGGTCTCCATCGGGCTGATGATCGCCAGTTCCACCTCAAGCGGCTCCAGCCAGGGATTGCGCACGCGCACCACGATGTCCTGCCCGTCGCGCAGGACGCGCCACTCCGGCTCGCGCTCCTTGACGATCTCCCAGCCGTTGAACCGCACCGCGCCGCCCTCTGTGGCCACACCGTGCGCCTCCGTCTTGAACCCGGCTTCAAGCACGTCCTGGTAGGTCTGACCTTCGTGCTCCAGCCGCGCCTTGATGAGGCCAACGCGTGGGCGCTGGTTGAACGCGACGAGCACGTCGGCCACCCCATGCTCGCGTGGTCCGAGGTCGTAGGGGACCTCCGCAGGCAAAAGCGACCACCGGTCAGGCGCGGTGAGCTTCGCCGCCCCACCGATCCTCCGGTCGGTGTGGTTGTTGACGATCCACACGCGGACGTGTCCGACGGTCGGGAACTGCCCGCCCCGGTTCTCGATGGGAAGCTCGCCGTCGAGGTACACGCCCACAGGGAGATACCCCATCGGATGCGCCCCGACGTTGTGCATCCAATAGCGGCACCAGATCGGCCGCATCGGCTCGGCGGTCGGACCCAGTTCGCCCGTCCCGATCTTCAGGACTCCGGCCCAGCCACCGGGCACGAGCCTGGCCGTCTCGACGGCGAATGGACCGAGCGACCACTCGACAGCCCCGTCGTGAACAGGCAGCGTCGCCAGGTCCTCCTCCATGAGGGTCGCCGCGTGAGCCTCGGAGAGAGGCCCAAAGAGGCGCAGGCGGCCACGAGCGCCCCGCCCGCACGCATCGTACGCCCGCACGATGATCCCGTTGCGCGGGTCGCTCCTCGTGCTCTCGAACCGCAGGACCGGGTTGCCCGCAGGCTTGATCGCGGTGATCACCGCCTCCTCCGCGTCGAACGAGAGGAAGCTCTGCAACGCGGGCAGCGACGCGCCCTCAACTGGCCTACCGCTCGAACCCGACGGACGGGCGGCGACGAGGGGATTGGCGTACTCGTACCCCGCACGCACGACGCCTCCCTCACGCCACGACCCCTCGTGCCCGTAAAACCCGTAGTGGAAGACCATGTCCCGGTGCTCCGGGTTCAGAGCGCGTCCGATGTTCTCCTGCGCCCAGCCGGAAGTCCGCCCCAGGAAGAGCGTAAGCGCCCCATCTGGCTCCATCGTCGCCGCGCCGGTCCCGGTCGTCAACAGCGCGAAGCCGTAATCCTCCACCGGCCCCGGCTGCGGGCGGAAGTCGCAGCCCTTCAGCAGGCGAATGTGCGCGTCGCGGTCGAGGTCGTCGCCAATCTTCGCAATCGCCCTCTTGAGCGCATCAAGGGAACTCGCTGTCAGGATGATCACCGGCATCGCGGGCCAGCCTTCGGGGACCTTCTCATCTTGCGCGACGATCATGCCCCACCCCTGCGTCGCCTCGTGTGCTGCGAGCCGCTCCCTTGCCGCGCCGGGGAGGCGTTCGAGCAACTCGGCCACGTATGCGTTGTCCCCCGCAACGGATACGGCCATCCACTGAGCGTTCATGGAGATGTCGCTCCGCCGATAGGGGACCGAATCGTCCGTCAGATGGCGATAGAAGAGTTCTCCGTACTGCTCCAACGGCAGCGTCTTCCGGCGCGGCACGTCGTCATCGTCGTAGAAGGGCGTGGTCGTCACCCCGACGCGCCCAAGCGCAGCGTGAAGCGGCTCCGTCGCGTCTTCGCTTTCCCCATCGTGCGGGATGACGAGGCCCATCATCCCCACGTTAAGCTCGCTCTGGCCGCCCACGTCCACCTTCGCCGACCACCCCGCCTCCATCCAGTTGTACACGGGGAAGATGGCGCACTCCGAGTGGCGCGCACTTCCGCTCGTGCGGTAGTCGAACTTCTTCTTGCCGCGACGCGCCACGACGCTGCCGAAGCGGTCCTCGAAGATCGGCAGCGCGCCGGAGAGCGCAATCGGCGTCGTCACGACGAACTGGTGGCCCTTCTGCGCGTACCCGTAGAGTTCGACGCTCGCCTCGATGGTGCGCCTGCTGGGGCGGAGCGCAAGCGTGCGGCGATAGGTGCAGAGCGTCCCGATGTGTCCGGTGATGACCGCCGTCTGCGCAATGGGAGTCGCTTCGATCAGCACGTCGGCCCGGAAGTCCGACGCGAAGGCCCGGTCGCCGGTGGTCCGGAACTCCCACGGGTTGTCGCCGATCATCATCGCGATGAGGTCATTGCCGACGCCGATGGTCCTGTCTATCAGTTCCCGGCCCGTCTTCTTGTCCACGAGGCTTGAGATGCCGCCGCCGCGCTCCGGATCGAGAGTGATTCGCCAGTGCTCGTTTTCAAGCATGTTCTGCGCGGCAGGTTTGCCGGGGGCCTCCAGCGCTTGGAATGCCGGGTGCACGGTGAGAGTCGTGTACCCAATGCCCGGAACGTCCTCGGCCAGCACGTGTAGCGCGTCTCCTACGATGGCAGACGATACGACCTCGCCATTAAGGGCGCGCACCTCGAACGGCCCCGCGCCCTCCGGCTTGGGGATGCTGACCAGGCCGCCGCGCCGCCAGTTGAGCGAGTTGAACACCACCACCGCCTCGCCCTTTTCCGGCGCGGCCACTCCGTCGGCGATGAACCCCGTCGAACGCTGGAGCACCTCGCGCCCCAGGCCAAGCGCCTCTCGGTATCCGGCCATCAGGTCCAGGTACGACACGTCGCACGGCGTGCCGGTGATGGCGTCGTGATGCTGCCCGAAGAGCACTTGCCGCCACGCCTTGTCGAGCGGGCGGTCCGGGTAGCTCGCGCCCATGAGCGCGGCGAACGTGGACCAGCATTCGGCGGCTCTCAAGGTGTTCTCCGCCATTCGGTTCGAGAGCTTCAGCTCCACGCGGGTATGATACGTGCCCACGTGGTGCTGCGAGGGATTGCGGCTTGTGAGGGGCAGGCGCGCTCCGTCGTGGACGAGGCCCTCCAGGAATTCCTCCGCGCTCGTCATGACGATCTTCGGGTACGATTGCGCCATCTCCTTTGTCTTCCCGATCATCCACGCGCTTGGAGGGGTGAAATCGGAAGCCTCGACCATCAGGTGTCGCTTCCAGCCGTAGGAGTGTTTCTCCGCCATGAGAGGCGCGATGATGCTCCGCAGGTTGTCCATGCTGTGGCTGAACCAGGTGTAGTAGGTGCGGATGTGCGGCAGGATCGTGCCGTCAGGCGACATGTGCCGGAAGATCGGCGGGAAACCGATGATGGACTTCGACCAGAGCGTGCCAATGTGCCCCGACTTGGCGAGGATCTGGCTTAGCTGTGGCGCATGGCCGAATACGTCCCAGCAGTGATACACCTTCGGATCGCCGCCGAGGAAATGCCGGTGGAAGCCGTGTCCGTAGAGGAGGTTCCGCACGATCCCTTCCCCAGAGCAGTTGTTCTCGTTCGGCTCGCTGTAGGAGCTTCCGACGTTCATCCGCCCCTCGCGCACGAGATCGAACAGCGCGGTGCGGTAGTCGGGATATTCGTCAAGAAAGGACTTCAGGTAGTCTATCTCATGCACGAAAGCCCGGTATCCGGGGTCAACAAGGCACGCATCCACCATCATCTTCACGTTTTCCAGCGAGATCAGGTTGTAGTGGTGCTGATCGCTGACCCAGACCGGATCGCAGTGAAAGCCTTCCATGACGTGGATGATGCCCGGCGGCGGCAGCGCAGGGATAGTGACCTCTTCGGACACGGATCGGCTTCCGCAGGCGACGGCCACGACGGCCTTTGTGCCGGGCTTGAGAGACCCAAGCGGCGCAACCAATCGGACTGCCTTCGCCTGCCCCGGATCGAGCGCCACCGCCGCGAGCGGCACGCCCGGCTTCGAGCCTTCAAGACGGGCACACACTCCATCCGCAAGCATAGGCTTCTCGCTGACGTTGACAAGCACCGCTTCCACCTCAGCCTGAGGCGCATCGTCCGGCCCGCGCCAGAAACCGGGCAGGCCGACGAGCGCGACTCCCAGACCGTCGGCAATCGGCTGCACGACGCCCGCACGTGCGCTGATCTTCCATGCGTAGGAGCGTGTGCCGCCACCGCCGATCTTCAGCATCAGGCAGTGCTCGCCGGGAGAAAGGCGCACCAGCGCGGGCGAGGACCCGTGCCCCACCTCGACGCCGTCGAGGAGCATCTGCACGGTGGAGTTGCGGTACACCTCCCAGTCGTCGGCCCAGAGCACGAGCGTGTGTTCCTTCTCGGCCTTCAGGTAGGTGACGGCATAGCAGAGCGCGGAGTCAATGCCGGGGTGGCGTTCCTTCAGGTTGTACTCCGCGCTGCCGCTCAATCGCTCCCACCGGGAGGCCCCCTCCGGCACGGATGGGTTCCGATGCTCCTCTCCTTCCCTGGGTCTCACCGTCGTCTCGCAGCCGAGCGGGTCGGCGTCAACCGCGTCGGCGCGACCGATGGGGATTTCCCGATAGAACGCTCCGGGGTGCTCGAAGGGGAACGGACCGATCAAGAGCCATTCGGTGAGCGGCGAATTCTGTCCGAGCGAAGAGACGAGCGCGAGAGGACGCCCGTCAGTCCATTCTACGCGGTGCGGCATGAGAAACTCCTCAGGAGTGGAGAGCAAACCGCATTCGGAAGGTGCGGCGCTCCCATGCGTTGAACGGCTTTCCGGAAAAGGCAATCTCTGAGAATGTGTGCGAAAAGGGGGTGCGGGAGGGTTTGATGGTCATGAACGAATTATGTATGCGGGTGATTTCAGCATTGTAAGTAGGGGCGCACGGCCGTGCGCCCCTACGGGAAATACAACAACGCCCCAACATCACATCATCTGTCAAGCCATTTTGTTCATGACCATCTAACCCGCCTGAAATCATCTCGAAAGGACACTTCCCGTACACACTCTGAGTTCGGCATTCGGCGTCAGGCGGCCTTGCGCATGGCCTGCGACCTGTACAATCTGATCGAAACGCCCGACGGAGCAAACGGGGTATGGCCTGAAATTGGCGTGGTCGGCGGCGTATGGGCCTTGTTGGTCGCAAGCCGGAGTCGGGAGTAATATTGGTACAAGGAAACGCTGCACACCCTCTTCTTGCGCACCATGCCGCCCACAGACGACACTCGAACCCGACGACACATTCCGAACAAGGGGGAAACTGCGATGTCGAGACAACTCTTCGCCCCGGTGCGGGTCAATCCGATCCTCGCCCACCCTCAGGAGCGGCGCATGAGCCTTGGCGGCGCATGGCGCTTCCGGCTCGATCCGGAAGACAGGGGATCGCGGGAACGCTGGTTTGGTGACGCGGGAATGTTCCGCGAGGAGATCGAAGTTCCGGGCTGCTGGCAGGGGCAGGGCTTCGGCGGCGACGGGAAAGACATGATCTGGGATTTCCGCCTTCGCGCACGCACGTTCCGCGCCACGTACACCGGGACCGGTTGGTACGCAAGGACGTTCCGCACGCCCGACGACTGGGATGGAATGCGGGTGTGGATGAACTTCGGCGGCGTCCATCCGAGCGCGGAGGTCTGGCTGAACGGCGCAAAGCTGGGCGAGAACCACGAGCCGTTCGTGCCCTTCGGGTTTGAGGTCGGGGACCTGCTGAAAGCAGGCGAAGAGAACGCGCTCGTGGTGCGCGTGCACGAGGCGAGTCGGATCATGGGGCTGGCCTATAGCTGGCAGGGGAACTGGTCGGGGTTGTATCGCAGCGTCGAACTCACCGCGACGCGAGAGAGCTTCCTCGAACGGTTCTGGGCAACGCCGGAGGTGGATGGCGAGAGACTGCGCATCAGGGCGCGCATCGGCGGCACTATCTCATCTGACGGCAGGGCGACGCTGCGCGTCTCGGCGCAGGCCATTGGGCGGGATGAATCTCCGCTCCGCACGGAGGTGCGGCTATCGGGGCCGGAGGTTGACTTCGCGTTGCCCATCCCGTCGCCCTCGCTCTGGAGCCCCGACGCGCCAAACCTCTACCGGGTGGATGCCGAACTTGTCCTCGACGGTCAGGTGTCCGACGCCCTGAGCGAGCGGACGGGGTTCGTCGCGCTCTCCACCGCAGGGAAGCATTTCCTCATCAACGGTGAACCGTACTACATGCGCGGCACGGGCGAATTCCTCCCCTACCCTGAGACCGGCAGCCCGGATACCGACCGCGAACGCTGGCGGAAGAAGCTTGCGACCCTGCGGGCGTACGGCTACAACTACGTGCGATGCCAGTCCTACGTGCCCGCGCCGGAGTACTTCGACGTGGCGGACGAGGTGGGGCTATTGGTGCAGAGCGAGATGGGCGCGCTCGGCGCGTGGGGGAGCCATACGGAGCAGCACATCTACGCCTGGCCCCAGCCCACGCCCGGCTACCGGCATGCGCTCAAGCGGCAGTGGGATCACGTCGTCATACGCGACGCCAATCACCCCTCCGCGAACCTCTACTGCATGAGCAACGAACTCGGCACGCAGACCAACTTCCCCCGCACCGCCTGGCAGTGCTACCACGACACGAAGGCCATCAAGCCCACCGCGTTCGTCATCTGGACGGACGGAGGGTACAACGCCGAGTTGCCGGGGGATTTCGTCAACGCCGAGGCGAACGTGGACGAGAAATGCGAGAAGCCGCTCATCCAGCACGAGTTTCGCTGGTGGAGTTCGCTCCCGGACGTGGGGATCATGCACAAGTACTCTGGTGCGGTCCGCCCGTATGCCGCCGAAATGGCGTTGGCGGCGGCGGCGCGGCACGGCATCAGCCACGTGCTGCCTCAGGGCGCGCAGAACAGCCAACGGCTTCAGTTTGTCGAAGCGAAGGGCAAGATGGAGATGTGCAGGCGCGATAACCCCCGAATGGCTGGCATCTGCCACTTCAACGCGATGGACACGAACCCCTCGCCGCAGGGGATCATTGACGAGTTCTACGAGCGCAAGTACGCTGACGCCGCCACGTGGCGCGAGACCAACGGCGATGCCGTCCTCCTTTCCGGCCTGGGGTTCGACGACCGCATCCTGACCCCCGGCGAGACCCTCGCCTGCGACCTCTTCGTATCCGACTTCTCCCATCCGCCTTTCAAAGAGCCGGTGATTGACTGGCGGCTTGTGGCCAAGGAGACCGCGCTGGCGGCGGGCCGAATCCGTCCTTCCCACCAGCCGTTCTGCACCTACAACGCCGGTAATCTCAAGGCAGCCGTTCCCGACGTGGCGACGCCCGCGAAGGCAAGGCTTGAGGCGCGGCTCTCGGAGGGAGATCGCCTGATCGCCAACCGATGGGACCTGTGGCTTTTCCCCGCGCAGGTCGCGCTGCCCGGGTCGCTCGCCATCTACGGCACGCCGCAGCACACGTGGGTGAAGACGCTCAAGGGAGCCAAACCCGTGCCGTCGGGCCAGCCAATCTCCGCCCGGCAGCGCGTGGTCCTGACGGAGCGCCTCGACGAGACGCTTGTAGCGTTCGCTCGTTCAGGTGGGCGCATGGTCCTCGCGGCGTCGGAAGGTCTGGTTCGCCCGTTCAATCCGAAGTTCGGCCACAAGCTGGGGCACTACTTCTTCACTCCGCCCGCCAACTACCCGCCGTACGAGGATGGCCACGACGGGACGATCATCCTCGACCATCGGATGCTCGGCGGCTTCCCGCACGAGGGGTTCGCCGACCTGCAATTCTTCCGGATGATCAGCGACTCGCCGCCGCTTGAGCTGGAGTCGCTGGGCCTCGACGAGGGCGACCCGGTGATCCGCGTGCTCCATTCCTACTCCGTATGCCATCCGTTGGGGTATCTCATCGAGCGTCGTCTGGGGAAGGGGGGCCTGATCCTCACCGCGTTGAACCTGGATCAATCGCTGCCGGAGGCGCGCTACCTGCTCGCGGCGATCTGCGCGTATGCGGTGAGCGGGGACTTTGCCCCTCCGATTGAGGCGAACGATAGTTCACTGGCGGCCATACGTGCGGCCTGCTCGCTGCCGTAAGCGCGTCCGAACCCACGAGCGAAAGGAACGGTCATGACCGCACGGGAACGTTTCGTCCGCCAGTTGCGCTTTCAACGGGTGGACTATCCCTTCCGGTGGGAAACGCTCGGCTTCTGGGGCCAGACAATCGAACGATGGCGGCGGGAAGGATTGCCGGAAGGCGTCAGTCCTTCGCAGTACTTCGAGATGGAGCAACCCGTCTACTTCCCCGTCAACTGCGGGTTCACGGCCCTTCCGTACGATCCGCCGTTCGAGCACAAGGAGCTTGAGCGCACTGAGCGCACCGTCGTATTCCAGAACCAATCGGGTATCGTCATGCGCCAGCGCACCGATCATCCGGAGCTTTCCATGCCGCAGTGGATCCGGTTTCCCGTCCAAACCCGCGCCGACTTCGAGAGAATCCGCGACGAACGGCTCGACCCAGAGAAGCCCTCGCGCTACCCCGACTGGGCGGAGATGCACCGGAAGTTCGACGACCGGGATTACCCGCTCGGCCTCACGGTCTGCGGCGCGTACGGCACTCCGCGCAATTGCTTCGGAGAGGTGAACCTCGCGTACGTGTACTACGACGACCCCGATCTCATCCACGAGATCATGCGGTGGTGGCTCCATTTCTATACCCGCGTCATGACAATCGTCACCACCAACTTCCCCGGCCTCGACTTCGTGCTCTTCTGGGAGGACATGGCGCACAAGACCGGCCCCCTTATCTCGCCGGAGTTCGTGAAGCGGTTCATGTACCCCTACTACGAGGCACTTATCGCGCATATCAGATCGTGCGGAATTGACATCATGCTCCTCGACACCGACGGCAACGCGGAAGTGCTGCTCGATCTGTTCATCGGAGCCGGGGTGAACGCGATGTGTCCGTTCGAGATCGCCGCCGGGATGGAGCCGCTCCCGATCCGGCGGCGCTGCGGCCACCGGCTTTCCATGATCGGCGGCATTGACAAGCGCGCCGTCGCCGAAGGAGGAGACGCGATGCGGAAGGAGGTCATGCGGAAGGTCCCGGACCTGCTCAAAGACGGCGGCTACATCCCGTGTCTGGATCACGCGACCCCGCCGGACATCTCATTCGAGGACCATCGCGCATTCGTTGAACTCCTGCGCGAGCTTGGCGCGAAGTACGGCGGGTGAGGGTGATCGCCGTCCGCGCCGCGCTGCACGCCGGACCTACAGAGGTAGCCCTGTGTTCGCCTCATCAGATGAGGGATACATGAAACACGTATAAGGAGGATGCCATGCCAGCGTATACGACGAAAACCGCGCCGATAATCTGCATCATCGCCCGCGACAGCCCGATGGAGAAAGACATTGACGAGATCGTCGGGTGGCTTCGAGAATCGCCTCCGACGCTGCTCCACGGCGGAGACGACATGACCTACCCCTCGCACGGCAGAGTGCGCCTGACCGGAGAGGAAGCAAAAGCCCGCAACGAGCGAACGCGTCGCTGGACCGAGGCGGTGCACGCCGCCGGGGTGGAATGGGTCGTGCCTTACGTCTGCAACGGGCATATCTTCGGCAACCCCTACACGCGCACCGGCATGTGGTGGCTCTACGACCACTGGCACGAGCACGCGAAGTACCTTGGCCCTAAGCTGCCCGTTGACCCGGTTGAATGGGTGCAGCGCGAGCCTGACGGGAAGCCTCACTACAACTACCCCTATCGCTTCCTCTACCGCGACCCGCCGGAATACGAGCTTGCCGCGTGCGTGAACAACCCGCACTGGAGAGAGTGGACGACGCGCATCGTGAAGCTCGTCGCGGCTGGGGGTTTCGACGGGGTGTTCGCCGACAATAACATCCATCACTGCTACTGCGAGTACTGCCAGCGCGAGTTCAAGGCCTACCTGACGGAAACCTATACGCCCGCAGCGCTTCGGGAGCGTTTCGACACGGACGACGTGAGCGAGCTACGGCTTTCGACGCATGGGAACAAGGTGCTCTGGGCAAAAGCCCAACGTGCGTATCTGCAAGAGATACGGGATAACGAGCCGGAAGAGTTCAAGAAGAAGTTCGGCACGGACGACATGGATGCGGCGGTGGTTTCCGAGGCGGGGAACGGGTTCCACTGGGGCCGGGCGCACAATTACTGGCTGCGGACGCTGCGCAAACGCCACTCGCCCGAAGAGGTGGAGCGAATCCTCCGCGAGGGCGACATCAGCAGCCTGGGAGTCACCACAGCAAAAGAGCGCTGCCTCTGGGCGGATACGCAGAAGTTCTGGGCGTGGTCCATCGGGAGGTGGCAGGCCAGGCTCCGCGCGGCGGCGGAAGAGGTGTGCGGTCGCTTCCTCATCATGCCCAACTGGGGCGACATGGCTGGCTTCCGCAACACCGACAGCCGCCGTCTGGAGGCGAAGAACGTCCACCTCTGGAAGCCCGGCGCGGACATCATATTCTTCGAGCAGCAATACTATCCCTGCGCTCCCGCGCCCGGCTACACGTTCGACCTCATCATCCCCTACAAGTACGCCGCCGCGTGCGCCATCCGCTCGTCCGTCCTTCCGTATCGCGGCGCGGAGCACCGTGCGCTCTGCGAGCTTGCGATGGCGGAGGCCGCCGCGTGGTCTGGCGACGGCACATTCATCCAGGTTCGCTACAAGTTCCCGGAGATCAGACGCGCCTACGGGGCTTTTTACAAGCGCCACGCTGAGTGGTACGCCGGGCGCACGTCACATGCGGACGTCGGCCTTCTCCTGAGCTTCGACGAAATCCACATGGAGAACACCCATCACATGCGCGAAGCGTATTCTCTCGCGCATTACCTGGTAGACCACCATATCCTGTTCGACTTCCTCTGCGAAGGGCAGGTCACGCTCGAGGAACTGCGCCGCTTCAAGGTGGTCATCCTACCGCACGTCGAGTTCCTGCCTGCCCGTGCGCGGGGCGCGGTGATGCGCTACCTCGACGAAGGCGGATGCGTGCTCATCACCGGCAACACCGGGGCCTGCGACGAACACGCTCGCCCGAATCGTCGGGACGACGTGCTCGCTCGGATGCGCGTGAAGGTGTGGCCTGACGGGCACCTTGAGCGCGAAGGACGCCTCGCCTGGATCGGCGATGTCTACTCCTGGCTGCCGAAGCGCGCGTGGCAGATGCACGACCTGGCCGATTTCGAGTTCGGGACGTTTAAGGACGAGGTGCTCGATAAGGTGATCGCCGCGTCGAAGGAGGAACCGGCTGACGACCCGCGATTGGCAAACCTGCTCGACGAGCTGGCAGGTTGCCGCCTTTCGGTGCTTGGACAGGGGACGCCGCAGACGCTTCGCGCTGCCGCATGGATGCGCACGGGCGATGCGCCGTCCGGCGATAGTGCGTCGCTCGTGCTGCACCTGGTGAACTACCACGTGCCGGGGACGGAGTTGCACAATGACATCCACACGGCCACGGAGAAGCAGGTTGAACCGGTCCCAGTGGAGGAGGTCGGCGTATCGCTGCCTTTGCCTGAAGCGATGAAGGTCCGGAAGGTCTTCCTTGCGGACCCATGGAACCCGGAGCCGGAGCCGTTGGCGTTTCAGATCAGGGGCGGGCGCGTGCACTTCACCGTGCCCCGCGTCACCATCTACCGGGCCGTCCGGATAGGAGGGTGATGGCGTGGCATTCTCATACGCTTTCACCTAGAGATTTCCTGTCGCGTGGTGCGTAGGGGCGAGACATGCCTCGCCCCTACAAGATGCTGTCAAGACTTGTCTTATATGGGCTATTTGTTTGCCGCTCTCGCATTCACCTGGTGGGACATTTCCCACTCGAAGGCATATCAGAGGATCAACGGCCTTCCCTTGACGGGGCCGGTGTCCCCCGCCTATTATCCCTAGGTGATTGAACTGACCGGTCAGTTTAATTGCCCGACTTGGTCGCTCGCCGGAGACATTCCTGTGACCTTGCTCACCGAACTGCTGACGGTCCTGCTGCCGCTCTGCTACGCCCTGCTGACCGCGACGTACGCGGTCGTCTTCTTTCGGGACGAACCGGGGATGGCGCGCATCTTGAAGCCGTTCCTGAGCATTACCCTCGCCCTGCACGCGCTCTACATCGCCCTGCGCATCGTGCTGTTCAGGCACTTGCCGCTCGCGACGGTGTTCGAGTCGTTTGCGATGATCGGCCTCGCGCTTGCGTTCGTCTACTGGATCATCGAACGGATCGTGCGCACGCCGAGCACGGGGATGTTCGTGCTGGGGCTGGTGTTCGTGTTCCAGACCGTCTCGTCCGCATTCATTGGGCACGGTGGGGCGATCAACCCGGTGCTGCGAAGCCCTCTGTTCGGGGTGCACACGACGGCGGCGGTGATCGGCTATGCGGCGTTTGCGTTGTCTGCCGTGTACGGGACGCTCTACCTGTTGCTGTACCACGAACTCAAGGTGAGCCGCTTCGGCATCATCTACGCACGGCTGCCGTCGCTGGGCATCCTGGCGGCGATGCACGAGTGGGCGGCGATGGTCGGCCTAGCATCGCTCACCGTCACTATCGTCATCGGCATGACGTGGCTGCCAAGAGCCTTCGGATGGGCGTTCACGGACCCGAAGGTGCTCCTCACCGTGACGATATGGCTCCTGTACGTCCTCGTCGTGCTCGGCCACCGCCTGGGATGGGGCAGCAGGGTTCGCATCATCTACATCTCGATCTTCGGATTCATCCTTTTGGTGTTTTCCACCCTCGTCGTCAACCTGTGGCTGCATTCGTTCCATGCGTTCACCTGACCCTTGCGAAACTGCGCCCGACGGCGTGCACGTGGCCGTCCTTGGGCTGAACCATGTCTCAGCGCCGGTTGCGGTGCGCGAAGAGATGGCTTTCGCCGACGATCAGGCGCAGGAGGCGCTTGCGCGGCTGGAGGCTATCGCTGAGGTGACGGAATGCGTGCTGCTCTCCACCTGCAACCGCACGGAAGTCTACCTCGTCAGCCCCAACCCCGATAAGGCGGTTGCAGCCGTGAGAGACCTGCTCGACGAGATCAAGCGCACGACGGTCATGCGCCGCCCGGAGTGGACCTTCACGCATCGGGACGCCGGAGCGATGGAGCACCTGTTCCGCGTCGTCTGCGGGCTTGACTCATTGTTCGTGGGCGAGGCGCAGATTTTCTCCCAGGTGAAACACGCATACGACCTCGCGACGCAGGCGCAACGGGTGGGCATCGTGCTCAACAGGCTCTTTCAGGCGGCGTTGCACGTCGGCAAGCGCGTCCGCACCGAGACGGAGATCGGCGCGGGAGCGGTTTCCGTGAGTTCGGCGGCAGTGGGCCTTGCCGAGAAGGTCTTCGGCAACCTCAATAGCCGCACCGCGCTGCTCGTTGGGGCCGGTGAAACGGCTCGCCTCACGGCGGAACACCTCGCAGAGCGCGGGATCAGGCGGCTCATCATCACCAACCGGACGCTCGAACGCGCTCACGCGCTCGCGGAACGCTTCGGCGCGGAAGTGATCCCGTTTGGCGAACGCACGAACGCGCTGCCCGACGCGGACCTCCTCATCTCGGCGACGAGCGCGCAGGAAGTGCTGTTCCAGGCTGCGGATGTCCGTCAGGCGATGCGCCGACGCCCCCGCCGACCGTTGCTCGTCATTGACCTCGCCGTGCCGAGGGACATTGATCCGGCGGTCAACGAACTGGAGGACGTGTTCCTGCACGACGTGGACGCGCTGAACGTGATGGTGGAGCAGAACCTCGTTCGACGGTGCAAGGAAATCCCCCGCGTCGAGGAGATCATCGGCGAAGAGCTTGAGGAATTCTTCGCATGGTACGAGTCGCTTGCGGTCACCTCCCTCATCATGGCGCTGCGCGAGCACATGGAGGCGATCCGGCAGGAGCAGATTGAGCGCTATCAGAACCAGTTCTGCCGGGAAGACCGGTCGCGCCTCGATCAGTTCACCCGCACCCTGGTGAACAGGATTTTGCACCATCCCGTCACCCGGCTCCGCACATTCTCCAGAGATGCCCGGTGGGGGCCGGTCCGTCTGGATACGGTGCGCGACCTGTTCGACCTGGAAGGCTGAGCGATGACGGACCGGGTCATTCGTATTGGGACACGCGGAAGCCGTCTGGCGCGCTGGCAGGCGGATGCGGTGCATCGCCTCCTGGCCAAGTCCCATCCGGGCCGCCGGTTCGAGCTTGTGCTCGTCAGCACCGCAGGCGACCGCGACACCGGCAGGCCGCTTTCGAGCTTTGGCGGAGTGGGGGTTTTCGTCAAGGAGATCGAGAACGCTCTCTTGGGCGGAAGGATTGACCTTGCGGTGCACAGCCTGAAGGACCTTCCGAGCGCCCAGCCCGACGGCCTGCGCATCGGCGCGGTGCTTCCGCGAGAAGACCCACGCGACGCTTTTGTGGCGCGGGCCGTGCGTGCGCTGGAGGGGTTGCCGCAGGGCGCACGGGTGGGGACATCGAGCGTGCGTCGCCGGGCGCAATTGCTTCACCTGCGGCCCGACGTGCAGGTGGTGCCGATCCGGGGCAACGTGCCGACGCGGGTGCGGAAGCTCGAAGAGGAGAAGCTCGACGGGGTCATCCTCGCCAGGGCGGGCCTCGTGCGACTGGGCATGGGAGACGCGATCACCGAGGCGTTGTCGCCGACGATCATGCTGCCTGCGCCGGGGCAGGGAGCGATTGCCGTCGAAATCCGGGCGGAGGATGGGGAAGTCGCCGAGATGCTGCGCCCCCTGCACGACGAACGGACGGCGCGGTGCGTGGCCGCCGAAAGGGCCGTCATGCGAGGGGTTGGCGGCGGATGTCATGCCCCGGTCGGCGCGCTGGCCACCGTCGAGGATGCGCGTCTTGCCCTGGAGGCGGTCGTCGCTTCGCCCGACGGTCGAATGCTCGTGCGGCGGAGTGCGTCGGGCGCTGCCGACGAGGCGGATTCGCTCGGCTTGGCGCTCGCACGGGAACTGCTTGAACATGGTGGAGAGGATATCCTGCACGCGCTCGGGCAGGAGCGGATGGAGGCACGCCGCGATGTCTGACGCAGGTGCGACGGCGCGGACGAATGCGGACAAACGGGAGCGAATCCTCGTCGCCGCGTCGGAGCTTTTCAGCAGGCAGGACTTCAGCACCGTGCTCGTGGACGACATCGCCGCGAGCGCGCAGGTTGCGAAGGGGACGGTCTACTACCACTTCGGTTCGAAGGACGCGCTCTACGGCGAAGTCGTCACCACGCGGCTAGAGCACCTTGTCTCCGTGCTGCGGGAATCGTGTCGGCAGCGCGACGACGTGCGGCTGAACGTTCGCCGGGTGGCGGTGCACGTGATGTCGTTCATGCTCAAGTATCGGGCCTTTTTCCGCATCTGGAAGCGCGAGGAGGGCTGGGTCTGCGAGGGCCAGGAGCACCCCTGGTGCGCGCTGCGGAAGCAGTTGCACGGGGTGCTCGCCGATCAACTGGCACGAGGCATCGAGCTTGGCATCATTCGTCCGGTTGATCCTGCCCTCGCGGCGGCGCACGTGTTCGGCGCGATAGACGGGGCGGTGTACCGCAACCTCGGTCGCAGCAACGCCGAACCGGAGATGCTCGAAGAGCGCGACCGCCTGGACGAGTTCATCTGGCGGGCGCTGAGGAAGGACGCCGACGGATGATGCGCGTCTTGGTCACACAGGCCGACGAATCTGGTCGTCTCTCCGCCGTGCTGCGTGCGCGGGGGGCCGAGGTGTGGAATGTCCCCACGATCAGGATTGCGCCGCCTGACGACTGGCACGAGGCCGACGAGGCCCTGAAGCAGTGGAGTTCGTTCGGCTGGGTCGTCTTCACGAGCGCGAACACCGTGAGGGCTGTCTGGGAGCGGCTGAAGCTCCTCGGTGTGAACGCGGATGATTCGGTTCCCCGCGTGGCGGCGGTCGGTCGTGCGACAGCGGCGACGATTCAGGAACGCGGGTGGCCGGTTGACTGCGTGCCCGCCGAATACCGGGGCGACGCACTCGCTGCGGCGCTCGTGGGATCGGGTCCCCTGCGCGGCGTGCGGGTGCTGTTCCCGAAAGGAGACCTCGCACGGGAGGTCGTGCCGGAGGCGCTCCGGTCGGCGGGGGCCGAGGTCGTGGAGATCGTCGTCTACCGGACCGTGCCCGCCGACGTGGACGCCGCCGGGCTGCGGTCGGCGCTCTGCGGCGGGGCAGCTGACGCCCTCACCTTCACTAGCCCCTCGACGGTGACGTTTTTCGTCCGCTCGGTGGGGGCCAATATCTGGGACGCCATGCCCGAATCCGTGGTGGTGGCGAGCATCGGCCCCACCACCACTGCCGCGCTGAAGGATTCGGGTCGTCCGCCTGACTGCCAGGCGGCGGAAGCAACGGTTGACGCGCTCGCGGATGCGGTGATGAGCGCGCTTCAGGAGATCAAACGATGAGTTTCCCGACCACACGGATGCGGCGGCTTCGTCGCACGGAAAATCTGCGCCGCATGGTGCGCGAGACGCGGCTCTCGGTGGACGATCTTGTCCTGCCCCTGTTCGTCTGCCATGGGAAAGGAGTCAGGCAGCCGATCCCGTCCATGCCGGGGGTGAATCGGCTGTCGGTGGACTTGCTCGTGGAGGAATGCCGCGAGGCGGCAGAGCTTGGCATTCCCGGCGTGATCCTCTTCGGCATCCCAGAGACGAAGGACCCGCTCGGCAGCGAAGGCTACGACGAGCACGGCATCATCGCCCAGGCCGTCCGCGCCGTGAAAGCGGCAGTGCCCGACCTGCTCGTGTGGGCGGACGTGTGCCTTTGCGAGTACACGAGCCATGGCCATTGCGGCGTGCTTGCGGGGCAGGAAGTGGACAACGACACCACCCTGCCGCTCCTCGTGCGCGAGGCGGTGGTATATGCCCAGGCCGGGGCAGACGTGATCGCCCCGTCGGACATGATGGACGGGCGCGTAGGCGCAATCCGTCGGGGCCTTGACGAAGCGGGCCTAGTCCAGACCGTCATCGTCTCCTACGCCGCGAAGTATTGCTCCGCCTTCTACGGTCCCTTCCGCGACGCGGCGGACTCCGCGCCGCAGTTCGGCGACCGGCGCGGCTACCAGATGGACCCGGCCAACGGCGACGAGGCACTCCGTGAGGTCGCGCTCGATCTGGAAGAAGGGGCTGACGTGGTGATGGTGAAGCCTGCGCTCGCGTACCTCGACATCATCTGGCGCGTGAAGGAGCGCTTCGGCGTGCCGGTGGCGGCCTACAACGTCTCCGGCGAATACTCGCTCATCCGGGCGGCGGCGGAGGCAGGCTGGGTGGATGGCCAGCGCATCGCCCTGGAAGTGCTCACGGGCATTCGACGCGCCGGGGCGGACATCATCCTCACCTACTTCGCAAAAGACGCGGCGCGGTGGTTGGCGCACTCATGACCCGCGACGAACCGTGCTGGAGCGTTCGCAGGTGAGGCGGTCTCATGTCCGAATTCCTTGGGGAACCAATCGAAGTGGAGCGTGGAGAAACGTCCCCGCGGCCGATCCGGTTTATGCTCCGCGGCGAGGTACATGAGGTGGCGGAAGTGCTCAGCGAGCGGGTGGATGTTGGGTTCGGCAGCTTGCCCCCCGGTAGCCGGAAGTGGTACACCCGGAAGCACCGCAGGTACTACACGGTCAGGGACGCGGCGGGCGACGTGTTCGAGATGTACCTCGACTACGCCGATCGCAGGCGACCGACGTGGTGGCTGGCCAGGAAAATCGCTCGACAGTAAGCGGCAGGGGGCGTGGCTTGGACATCGGAAGGGCGTTCGGTTATGGCGAGCGAGAAC
>Ga0172365_10001127_pt1 | contig 19016 bp, 10 predicted proteins | sample LakKivSesite48cm_FD_114535 | JGI IMG/M metagenome (GOLD analysis project Ga0172365, IMG submission 114535) | Sediment microbial communities from Lake Kivu, Rwanda - Sediment site 48cm | ecosystem: Environmental > Aquatic > Freshwater > Lake > Sediment | place: Rwanda: Western Province, Lake... | reverse complement strand
GACTTCTGAAAAATGATTGATAAGAGTCACATTTCTTGTCACTCTGAACTTGATTCAGAGTCTATTAGGCTGAGATTCCGGGTCAAGCCCGGAATGACAATCCTTTTAAAATCATTTTTCAGAGGTTTCTGAAACAAAAACAAACTTCAAACTTAGGAAGTTTCGTTTTACCCTGTCTGTGATATTGGACTTCCGATGATTCTATCAAAAATTGCGCTCCACGGATTTAAATCCTTCGCTAAGAAAGCAGAACTTCTTTTCGATGGCAGAATTACAGCCGTCGTCGGTCCCAACGGTTGCGGAAAGACAAACATTGTGGATGCCATAAGGTGGGGATTGGGAGAGCAAAAACCGTCTGTCTTGCGGACAGACCGAATGGAGAACGTTATTTTCGGCGGAGCACGCTCTTCCAAACCTCTCGGCATGGCGGAGGTTTCCATTTTTTTTGACAATTCCCATCACGTGCTTCCCATTGATTACACCGAAGTCGGGGTCACCCGCCGTCTCTATCGGTCAGGCGAGAGTGAATATCTCTTGAATAAGTCCCCTGTCCGATTGAAGGACATCAACGACCTGTTTATGGATACGGGCATTGGAGCCGATGCGTATTCGGTAATGGAATTGAAAATGGTGGAAGACATCCTGAGCGATAAAGCGGAGGACAGAAGAAAATTATTAGAAGAAGCGGCAGGTGTAACGAAGTACAAGCATCGGTTGAGGGCGGCAATACGTAAATTGGATGCCACGCGAAACGATCTGCTTCGTGTGAACGATATTATTCGTGAAGTGGAGCGGAAGGTTTCGTCCCTTAAACGGCAGGTGCAGCGGGCCAAACAGTATCAAATACTGCAGGAGAGAATCAAAGAGCTGGAACTGAAAATAGGGAAACAGATCTATACGCAACTTTGGAAGCAGATGCAGCCTCTTAAGAACGAACGAATATCTCTCCAAAAACAAAAAGAAGGGCGTACCACAACGATCACGACAGAAGAAGCGGGTTTGGAATCTCTCCAGTTACGATTGGTGGAGCAGGAGAAGGCGCTGGGACAGGTTCGGGAACAATTAAGCAGAGTGGTAGAACGCATTCATCAACGAGAAGGGGATATTCGTGTAGGAAGAGAACGCATCGTATCGCTGAAGGAACGGATTGTACGTTATGGCAAAGAAGTTGAAGCTTTGAAAAAGCGATTGCAGGAATTAAAGGCCCACTTGGATGTGTCCCATCGGGAGCGGGAGGCGCTCCAGGTGAAGATCACCAGTACAGGTCGAATCTTCAATAACAAGAAAAGAGAATTGGAAGTCTTTCAACAGGGTCTCAATCTTAAGAGGCTGGATCTCAACAAGACCAAGAAGGAAATTATTGACTGTTTGGAGAAAATCAACCATCTCAGCGGCGAGGAGACAGCACTCCGCGCAAAGGTGGACAGCAATCAGGGCAGATTGGGGAGGTTGAACGAAGAAGATGCCGCATTTCGAGAGGCGCAAAAGAGAGTTCAAAGCACACTTCAAGAGCTGGATGGCACGTTTCATCAACTCCGTTCGGAAAGGGATGCCCTTCGTAAGAACCAAAGCCGACTTTTGGATGAAGAAGAGAAAATACGTAAAGCTCTTGAAAAGGCCAGGGGGCAGTGGTACAGGGATCAGGGAGAGACAAATCTTCTTCAGGGTCGCCTTGCCTTTCTTAAAAATGTGATCGAGAATCAGGAGGGAATAAGCGACGGTGCGAAAAAGTTAATCCAGGACAAGGTGCAGGGTCTTTTAGGAGTGTTGGCCGAACAGTTGGAAACCCCTGCCGAATATCGTGACGCCATAGAAGTTGGATTGGGTGAAGCGGCTCGCTATCTTTTGGTAGATAATGCCTCTCACGCGTTTGCAGCTTTGCAGTATCTGCAAAATCGCGGGGGGGGAAACGTGGCTTTGGTTTGTTTGGACCGCGTTGGAAAGAAACCTTCCTTTGATAGCCGTCCGGAACTGCCGAAAGTGGAGGGTGTTTTGGGTTGGGCGGACGATTTGGTCAAATGCAAGGATCGGCTTCGTTCCATAGTTGCCCACCTTTTGGGGGATCTTCTCATCGTGAACGATTTGGATACGGCACGGAAGGCAGTTGTGGATTTTGCCGGCAGCGGCATTCGAGCCGCTACACTTCACGGAGAGCTGGTGACAGCATGGGGTGTGATTCAAACTGTCACGATTCCCCAAATGGGCGGCGGGATGGTTGGTCGTCTTCAGCGAATAAAAGAACTTGAGAGGCAACTTCATTTGCTCCAAGAAAAAATGTCAGAGGCAGAAAGAAATCTTCGTGAGAGCGAAGAGAAACAAGAGGCCGTTTTAAAAAAGAAGGCGGAGCTTGAAAAGAATTTGGCCACTAGTGAGGAAAAGATTGGGGATGCAGAAAAAAAGCAAGCGAGAGTACAGTTTGAAGGAGAAAGTGCTGAAAAAGGCCTACGATTGAATGTGGAAGAAAGGCAGAAGCTTCTGGAAGAGATCGAGAAGGGAAGGGATAGTCTGGAGAATGTGCGTCCCCAGATAGAAGCTCTCTTGGAAAAACGGGAACACATTGAAGAACTGTCAAACCAAATTCAGACGAGTGTAGATCGCTTGGAGGAAGAAGAAAAGGATAAGGAGGAGGAAGTCCATCGCTTGAATCTTTCCTTGGTGCGACTCAATGGAGAGGCTCGAAATTTGGATTACGATATTGAGCATTCCCGAGGGCTTATTCAGGAAATTGAATCTACCATCGGTCAGCGATCGCAGGAAATAGGGAAAGCAGAAGAAGACATCATACACTATGAAGAAGAAACGGGGAAGAATGAAAACGCTCTTATCGAAGATTTTTCTGAAAAAGAAGTGTTTGAAAAACAGATAGAGAAAGAGGAGACCGATTATCAGGCAATAAAAAATGAACTGCAGGTTCGAGAAAAGGAAGTTCGCCAAGTTCGAAGAGATCGCGATGAGGCTTCGGAGAGGATTCACAACCTTGAAATGACAATTGCGGAGTTGGAGCATCAGGCCACTTCCCTCAAGGAAAGGCTGTGGCAAAGTTACGAGACAGATCTGGAAAAATTACCGGATCAGGAGGAAATAGACCTATCGGAAGCTGAAAAAGACCTCGATACACTGAAGCGACGGATGAAAGCACTGGGCCCCGTCAATCTCATCGCACTCAAGGAGTTTGAAGCCGAAAAAGAACGATTGGATTTTCTTAACCAGCAGCGGGAGGATTTGCTCTCAGCGGAAGAGACTCTAAAGGAAACCATTCAAAGAATAAACCAAACCGCACGCCAAAGGTTTGGTGAAGTATTTCGTGTTGTGAGAGCAAATTTCAAGGAGACTTTCCAGCGATTTTTTCAGGGTGGAGAAGCCGATCTTCGTCTGCCTGAGAACGAAGATCCACTGGAGGCGCAGATTGAGATCACTGCCCGTCCTGCAGGTAAACACTTTCGCGATCTTAGTCTTTTATCAGGAGGGGAAAGAGCACTTACAGCCATTTCTCTGCTCTTTGCTCTTTATCTTGTGAAGCCGAGTCCTTTTTGCATTTTGGATGAGATTGATGCGCCGTTGGATGATGCCAATGTGGAGCGGTTTACGCGTGTTCTGTCGGAATATGCAGAAAAAACGCAATTTATTATCGTAACACACAACAAGATGACGATGCGGGCAGCCCAAATTCTCTACGGCGTTACTATGGAAGAAGAAGGAGTTTCAAAGCTGGTTTCAGTTAAGTTTGAAGATGAAGATACTTACGCGGGCGATGAAGAGTAAATAAGAAAGAGATGCCATCCGGTGGAAAATTCGAGTGAATTTGATAAATAGAAACAACAATTTCGAAAAGCAGTAAAAATGCACTGATTAAGCACGGGAGAGCGGGCAAAAAAGGGCTTGACATTTTTAAAAAATTATTTAAATTCAAAAGGACGTACCATGCACCGCGGGGTGGAGCAGCTGGTAGCTCGTTGGGCTCATAACCCAAAGGTCGGAGGTTCGAATCCTCCCCCCGCTACTTTTGAAACCCTTGATTTTCGTCATCAAGGGTTTTAAATTTTTACTTTTCGTTCGCGGGCATACCTTCCAAAATTATTCTTTTAAATCATCTTCTTCGTTTTTCATGCTTCGGTAAATTCTATTGTGCAAGGGGAAATATATTTTGTTTTGTGGCATGATTTTTGAGAAGATTATTTTTTATAATCTTCATTGCCACTGCCATTGCCACATGGAATGATCCATGGAGCATAAATACTTATTTTGAAGATGGGCAGTAGAGAGATATCAAAGAAGATACGTGCTATTGGTTATTTCATACTGTAATTGCAGAATCAAAAATATAGGATCAATTCGAGGGTTGTAAAAAATTGAACAGGTTTATGCAACGGAAAGGATTGGGGCTGACAAGTTTTTATGGATTTTTAGAATAAAAATTTTTCCAATATAAATATGGAAGATAAAAATGTAACAATGTGAGATAAACGGCGAGACAGTTGTTCGAGAAAAATGTCGTCCTGTTGCATAGTATTGGACGGATCTTATGCATAGAATAGATTGAACATACGGAAAAGTCTGGCTTCTTGATAAAAGAGGCATTTGATTTGAAATGCGTGACGCTTCTCTCTAAGGAGATGAGCAAAAATGAAAGATGAACATAAAACAGAAAAAGAACGTATGGATGAATTGGGTGAGCTTCGTGAACAGGTTGCTCGCCTTGAGGCTTTAAAGAATGAGTATGAGAAGGCCAACACAAAGTTACAGGAATCCGAAAAGCATTTTAGGAGTATTTTTGATAATGCTGTGATAGGGATATATCGAACGACTCCAGACGGAAAAATCCTTCTGGCCAATCCCGAGCTTATCCGTATGCTTGGATATACCTCTTTTGATGAACTTGCCAAAAGGAACTTGGAAAGGGAGGGCTACGAACACGAATATCCTCGCTCGGTTTTTAAAGAGCGTATAGAAAAGGAGGGACGAATCATTGGATTGGAGGCAGCTTGGGTCAAACGGGATGGTACCACTCTATTTGTCCGCGAGAATGCCAGTGCGGTTTTTGATGAGAATGGGGAGATGCTGTATTATGAGGGAACGGTCGAAGATATTACAGAACGCAAACGATCAGAAGAAGCGCTGAAGGAAAGCGAGGAAAAATACCGTCAATTTGTCGAGAATTCACCAAACCCAATTTTCTCTATTGATCAGAGTGGCACGATTCAGATGTGGAATCGTGCTTGTACAGAGCACTTCCAATATACGGCCGATGAAATTATCGGAAGGAAATTTCAAAAACTTTTATGGAATAAGAAAACGTATCAAACCATCAAAACCTTATTGATCAAGGTTTGGCAGGGGCAGGCTGTGCATGATGAAGATCTGGTCTATCGGCGTAAGGATGGCAAGCCCTGTTATACAGTTTCGCGTTTGTATCCTTTGCATGATCATAAACAGAAGACACACGGATGTGTTTTCGCCAACACCAATATAACGATGCGTCGAGAGACCGAGGAAAGACTTAAAGAGTCGGAGGAAAGATATCGCGGCCTTTTTGAGAATTCTACGGATCTGGTTTATACTTTAGACCTGAGAGGTAATTTTACCAATGTAAACAAAGAGCTAGAAAGGGTTACGGGTTGTACTAAGGAAGAATTAATAGGGATGAATTTTCGGGAATATGTACAAAAGGACATCCATAGAAAAGTAATGAAGGCTTTTCACAGAGTTTATAAAACAGGCAAGCCTTTGTCCCATTTTCCAATTGAGGTGAATCTGAAGGATGAAACGGAAAAGTTTTTTGAGATCAGCATCACAGTTTTACGAACAGGCAAGAAAGTCATCGGGTTCCAAGGGAGTGCCCGGGATATTACGGAGCGTAGGCAAGTTGAGGAAGAACTTCGAGAAAACGAGAGTCGTTACAGGTTACTCGCCGAAAATGTGACGGACATCATCTGGACAACAGATATGAACTTGCGGTTTACCTATATCAGCCCTTCTGTCAAGCCGATGTGCGGTTACAGTGTCAAAGAGGCCATGTCTAAGACTCTTAAGGATCTTTTAACTCCCTCCTCATACAAATTTGCTATCCGGGTTTTTCACGAAGGATTGGAAAAGAGTAAAGAAAAAGACAGGAATTTGTCTCGGTCGCAAAATTTAGAACTCGAATTTATTTGTAAGGACAGCTCAACGATCTGGACAGATGTTTCTGTGATTTTTTTACATGATGATAAGAATGCGCCTACGGGGCTTTTGGGAGTCGTTCATGATATTACGGAACGTAAACTGTCTGAACAAATTCAGAAGGTGTCCTATGAGATTGCCAATGCGGTGAATACGTCAGAAGACATGCAAGAACTTATCAAATCAATTCAAAGACATCTTTCTCAGGTTGTTGATACAAAGAATTTTTATATTGCATTGTATAATGAGAAAAAAGACTTACTGTCGTTTCCGTATTTTTCCGATGAAAAGGACGAGTTTGTTGAACTGCCGGCGAGCAAAACACTCACCGGCTATGTGATAAAGAAAGACATGCCGGTACTGGCTACCCGAGAAGATATTGACAAAGTGATTCGAAGCGGAGAAGTAGAACCCATAGGGACACCAAGTTTAATCTGGCTTGGAGTGCCTTTAAAGATAGGTACAGAAGTCATTGGTGCAATGGTTGTACAAAGTTATACAGATGCAAATTTGTATTCCGAAAAACACCTAAAGATACTAAAATCCGTTTCAGGTCAGATTGCATCCGTCATTGAACGCAAACGGGTGGAACGCGAGGTTGAGGAGCGTCGCGTGTATTTGGAATGTTTGTTGGAAGCCGCTCCGGATGCCATAGTTACGTTGGATGCTTCCCATCGGATCGTGGAATGGAACCCAGTCGCGGAGAAAATGTTTGGCTTTTCGAAGGAGGAAGTGATCGGGAAAAATCCGGATGATTTGATTACAAATCCAGATACACATGAAGAGGCCGTTCGGATTTCGCGACTTGTTACAAGTGGCAAAGTCGTGCATCCCGTGGAGACTGTCCGTTATCGAAAGGATGGCACTCCGGTGGCTGTCCTCTTGAATGCTTCGTTGATCAACGTTAGAAATGAGATGATTGGAACCGTTGCTGTTTATACAGATATCGGTGAGCTACGGAAAGCGAAAACGGAGAAAGAGAAAATCCAAGCCCAGCTTCTTCAAGCACAGAAAATGGAAGCCATCGGAATATTGGCCGGAGGCGTTGCTCATGATTTTAATAATCTCTTGACGACAATTCAGGGCTGTACCGATATGACCATGATGGATATAGATATCAACAATCCTATTTATGAATCTTTAAAGGAGGTACGGGATGCTTCAGCACGGGCGGCCGATCTTACTCGTCAGCTGCTCCTTTTCAGCCGTAAACACCCCATGGAGTTTGTCGCGGTTAACTTCAACAGGGCGGTTGTGGATATGCTCAAGATGCTCAAGCGTTTGATAGGCGAGGATATCAGTATCAGTACCGATCTGGATCCGGATCTGTGGATGGTTTGTGCGGATCGCGGAACGATGGAGCAGGTGATCATGAACCTTGCGGTCAATGCGAGGGATGCGATGCCGGGTGGGGGGAAACTGACGATTAAGACGGAGAACGTGGTTTTGGATAAGGAGTATTGTAATGGCATGTCAGGGTCGCGATCTGGTTGTTTTGTTTGTCTTTCGATGGTGGATACAGGTATTGGAATGGACAAAGAGACGGTGGCGCATATTTTTGAACCCTTTTTCAGTACCAAGGATCCTGGAAAAGGTACAGGCTTGGGTCTTTCTGTTGTTTATGGTATTATCCAGCAGCATGACGGATGGGTCAATGTGTACAGTGAACCCGGCAAGGGGACGTCGTTTAAAATCTACATACCGGCTCTTCCCAAAAAACCGAAACAAGAGATAGATAGCATGGTTTTACTCGCAGATTTCAAGGGGGGTGGTAAACGGGTATTGGTGGTCGAAGATGAGGAAAGTGTCCGGAAATTTACGGAAAAAGCGTTGTGTCGGAACGATTATATCGTGTTTGCGGTTTCTAATGCGTGGGAAGCACTGGATGTTTTTGAAAAAGAAGAAAGAAAATTCGACGTGGTTTTAAGCGATGTGGTATTGCCAGACAAATCGGGCATCGAATTGGTTGATCAACTTCTCCTGAGAAATCCGAATATACATGTATTGTTGAGTAGCGGCTATACGGATCATAAATCGCAATGGCCTGTTATTCAAAAAAGAGGATTTCGATTTTTACAAAAGCCATATACCTTGATTGATTTGCTGCGAACGATTAAAGAGATTTGATAGAAAAAAGGACGTATTATTTTTAAAATTCGTTTTTTTTTGTATATTGTGGGTATGCGGGGGAAGGAATTACCTTCTTTGTATATTTGACTCCCGAGAGGATATGTGTTTTAAAAGGTGAAGCATCCGTTTTTTATCTTCTTTTCCATTGAAAAGGCGCCATTTTTTATACAGGATACAATAAATTCAGCGAGCATTCAGCGTCTATGTTGTTCTGTTGTTTCTCATTGATAATGAGTAGAGGACTATTAATATGAAACAAAGGACAATTATTTTGGTTGTTGAAGATGAGCGCATCGTCGCAGAGGATATTCAGCGGAGTCTTGGAAATATCGGATACACAGTTTCTGACGTTGTCTCTTCGGGTATCGAGGCATTAAAGCATATAGAAGAAGTCCGCCCGCATTTGGTACTCATGGATATTGTTATCCGCGGTGAAATGAACGGTATTGAAACTGCCGAAACTATTCGTTCGCAATTTGATATTCCTGTGGTTTATCTTACTGCCTACGCCGATGAGAGTACGCTTGAAAAAGCCAAGGTTACGGAACCGTTTGGGTATATTCTCAAGCCGTTTAACGACAGGGAATTGCAGAGCACGATCGAAATGGCTCTTTATAAACACAGGATGGAGAAAAAACTCAGAGAGAGTGAAGCTTGGTTTTCGACCACACTGAAGAGTATCGGCGATGGCCTGATTGCTACAGACAGGCATGGAAGAGTCATGTTCATGAATTCTGTGTCAGAGTCCCTGACGGGCTGGCATCAGATTGGGGCAATAGGAAGACCGTTAGGCGAAGTTTTCCGTGTCATTGATAAAGGAACGGGGATGCTGATTGAAAGTCCCGTGACCAGGATATTGAGCGGAATCTCTGTTAAGGGGTTGGGAGGGCAATCTATTTTGCTTGCCAAAAGTGGAAGGGAAATACCGATTGACGACAGCGTGGCACCCATCCGGAATGAAAGAGGAGATGTTGTGGGGGTTGTTCTGATATTTAAGGACATCACGGAGCGGAAAAAGGCGCAGGAAAAGCTAACGAAATCGGAAAACGAGAAAGCCATCATTTTGAGCAGTGTATTGGAGGTGGTCACTTTTCAGGACAGAGATCTAAAAATAATATGGGCCAACAAAGCGGCATGTGATTACGTGGCCTTGTCGGCCGATGCGCTGATGGGGCGTTTTTGTTACGAAGTTTTTCAACACCGAAGCGAACCCTGTGTGGGATGCCCTGTAAAGCATGCCATCGAAACGGGGACACCAGATGAACTTGAGATCAAATCAGCAGACGGGAGGGTTTGGATTGTACGAGGGTATCCGGTTCGGGATGGGATTGGGCAGATCATCGGAGCCGTAGAAGTGAGGTTGGAAATTACAGAACGCAGGCGAGCCCAGGAAGCATTACGCCTCTCCGAAGAAAGGTACAGAGGGCTGTTTGAAACCATGTCCCAGGGGGTCATTTATTATGATGTGAATAAAAAAGTCATTGGTTGCAATCCTGCTGCAGAAACAATCATGAATATAACGGAACAGGAAATGATCGGTCGTCATCCGTGGACTATTTGTTCACAGATAATAAAGGAGGACGGCACTCCATTTCCGATAGAAGAGCATCCGGCTGTTGTTTGCCTAAATACAGGCCGATCTGTCTCAAACGTGATTCTTGGAGTCGTGACAACGGAAGGTGTTCGACGATGGCTTCTAATCAGCGCAGCGCCTGTTTTTAATGACGGCGAAAGGCACCCCAGTTTGGTGTTTACAACGTTCACGGATATTACTCGTACAAAGGAGGTGGAGTTTGCTTTAAAGGAACGAAACATTCAGTTAAATTCGCTTAATGCCATTGCCCGATCCGTGAGCGGCACTTTGGATCTGAAGATGATCATGGATAAAGCATTGGGAGAACTCATTGGGCTTGCTAAATTTTTTTCAGGAGCCATGTTTCTTTTCGATGAGAAGCGGTCCTTTGCCGAGGTAGAAGTCCATAGGGAAGTCCCGTCAAAAGCATTGGATTTACTTACGCGATTGCACAAAGAAAAATCTTTCTACAGACGGTCTCTTTTGCGGGGCATGATAAAGTGGTTTTCTGTGGAAGAACTGATGGAGGATGTGGAAGTTCAGTACAGATTGGATCATAGCCCGCAGCCTGACATGTATTGTCTGGTTGTGCCTATCAAGGTAAGCAATCGTGTGGTTGGATCCTTGAATCTGTTTGGAACCGAAAAATACATCCCCCCAGAAATGGAATTTGATTTTTTCTCCAATATTGGAAGCCATATCGGACTGGCCCTGAAAAATGCCCGACTTTATGAGGAAACTCGGAAGACATTAGAACAATTAAAGATTACGCAAAAAAAACTGGTGGAGTCGGAGAAATTGGCTGGCCTGGGCAAACTGGCCGGTAATGTGGTTCACGAAATCGGAAATCCCCTCGCAGCGATTACCAATTCGATTCAGGTTCTTCAAAAACGCGTCAAACTGGAAGGACGCATGAAGGAACTTATGGATATTATTGGTTGGGAGACCGAACGACTCAACCGTTCTGTGGATACCCTTCGGGAATTTTCGAAACCGCGACATTTAAAATTTATCGAGAGCGATATCAAAGAGGTTATCAAAAAAGCTATTCTTGTTTTGAGTCAAGATTTTGAGCTGTTGTGGGGCCGGAAAATCATCAAGAAGTTTTCGCCACAGCTTCCGTCCGTTTGGATTGATCCCGATGCACTGGAACAAGTTGTGATCAATCTGATAAAGAATGGCCTGCAAGCAACCAGAGAGGAAGGTGTTGTAGAGGTTCATTTGAAGTGTACGGGGAGGAAAGCGAAAAAACGTGTCCAAATTATAGTAAAGGATGATGGTCCTGGAGTGGCGAAGGAAGTTTTGAATCACATTTTCGAACCTTACTTTTCCACCAAGGCACGGGGAATGGGGTTGGGAATGCCTATTGTAAAACAAATTGTCGAATCCCACCAAGGGACAATTCGAATCAAAAGTGAAGAGAACCAGGGGACAATGGTTACGGTCGAAATTCCAGTAGAAAGGAACGACGATGGCCAATATATTGATCGTTGACGACGAAAAAAATTTGTGCCGTAGTTTAAGCATTACTCTGGAAGAGTGGGGACATAAAACGACAGAAGCATCCAGCGGTGAAGAAGCGATCGAATCCATAACGAAAGAGATTTATGATGTTGTTTTGACGGATCTGGTCATGGAAAAGGTGGATGGAATAGATCTTTTACGCAAAGTGAAGGAATTGAGTCCCTACACCGAAGTCCTGTTGATGAGTGCACATGGAACGATAACAAAGGCTGTGGAAGCCATGCGGCAGGGCGCATATGATTTCATCGTCAAGCCTTTTTCAATGGACCATCTGGAAATGCTTTTGAAGAAGGTTTTGAGCCAAATGACACTGAAACAAACAGTGAAGCATCTGAAAGCTGTGCTTGCAGACCATTATCTTTTCGAAGACATTGTGGCGGTCAGTCCCTCCATGCGGGAGGTAATGCACCAGGTTGCTCTGATTGCCGACTGGTCGGTTCCAGTTTTAATCCAAGGGGAGAGCGGAGTAGGCAAAGAACTGGTGGCGTTGGCCGTTCACCATTTGAGTGGGCGGAGCAAAGAACCTTTCATTCCCATCAATTGCGGTGCGTTTCCTGATACGCTTTTGGACAGTGAACTTTTTGGTCACAGCAAAGGTGCTTTTACGGGTGCTTTGGTCAATAAACGTGGCTTAATTGAAGAAGCGGATGGGGGGACTCTGTTTTTGGATGAAATTGGCGAAGCACCTGCTGCTTTGCAAGTAAGGCTGTTGCGTTTCTTAGACAATGGGCATTTTCGGCGTGTGGGAGAGGTTATAGAGCGTTATGCCAATGTAAGAATTATTGCAGCCAGCAATAGAGACCTTGCCAAAGATATCAAAGAGGGGAATTTTCGTGAGGATATTTTCTATCGTTTGTCGGTTGCAGTCATCTCGATACCTCCGTTAAAGGAACGAAAAGAAGACATTTCTGCTCTTACGCAACGTTTTCTGGAAATGTATTCCAAGCGAATGAACCGCCCCGTCGCCCGGCTTCATCCTGAGGTTTACAATTTATTCCAGAGCTATTCTTGGCCAGGCAATGTGAGGGAACTCGAAAACACCATTGAGCATGCACTTATCATGGCAAAAAGCGATGAAATTCGTATTAAAAATTTGCCACCCAAATTTTATAAGGTTGAGAAAAAAATTAAAGATTTTCCGATTGAGAATAATGTAGCCTTAGAAGAAGTAGAGAAATCGTATATCCTTTCGGTTCTTAAAAAGACCGGAGGAAATAAAAAGAAGGCCGCTGAGATTTTAAATATATCACGCACGACCCTTATCTCTCGAATTAAGTCGTGGGGTATAGGCGAACTGCCTTCTGAAGAGTGAACATCCGAATGTCGGATAATGAACACTTTGTTTTCCAACCCAAATGTCTTTTAATTTTTTCTCCGTTTTCCCATTGATATTAGCCTAAGGATATCAAGGGATTATCCCTCATCAATAAATCCTGTCTTTCGTATTTTTTGTTCTGGCATAGTAATTGAATCGTTCTTCTTTTGGAACTTTTTGATTAGATTTGGGAGAAGCGATTGATGATGCACATTCTTCTTGTAGATGATGATAGTAATTTTCGAAGGTCGCTGCTTATCCAACTGGAATTGGAAGGATATCAGGTGACAGAAGCGGAGAATGCAAACCAAGCGTTTTCCTTTTTAAAGAAATGCCAAGGCAAGGGGAAATTCCCCGACATTGTGATTACCGATGTAAGGATGCCTGAAATTCCAGGATCGGAATTTGTTATGAAGCTTCAGAAGGAGTTTCCTTCTTTACTTGTCTTGGTCATTTCTGCTTTCGGCCTACCCGATGAATTGATGGGATATCCCTTTTTAAAGAAACCTTTCAAGATTCAGCAGATGATGAGTATCATGGATAAATCTCTGCATGATTCCTCGATGTTATAGTGGTTAAAACCCATAGAGAATTTATTAAATTTATGACTGAACATATACAGTATGAGTGTAAGTAAAGTTCGATGAGTTCAAGGAGTGTTTCGATTTAGAAAGGAGGCATACAGATGAATGTGTTATTGGTGGATGATGATATGAACTTTCGACGCTCTTTGGCGATAGGACTTGAGGAAATGGGATACAAGGCATTTGAGGCAAAGAGTGGAATGGAAGCACTGGAATTTCTGCGGTCAAATCAACAAACAGAGAATGAAATTCAGGGGGTCATTGTAGATGCGCGTATGCCAGGGTTGGATGGATTTTGGTTGACGGACCAGATTTCGTTGATGTATCCTTCTCTGAAAGTGGTTATTCTTTCTGCCTATTCCTATCCAACCCAACGCGGACGGTACACGATGCTTACAAAACCTATTCATATTCCAGAGCTGTCAGAAGTATTGGATAGAAATGGAAATTATAGAGGTGAACACTAAGGATCCGAGTGTGTTGGTCAACCAGTTGGACTGATGGATTTTTGTCTGAAAGCATTGGAGAGTGTTGATGAGGACCATGGTTGTCTCCAGGAAAAACGGGAATAGAGATCAGATGTATTTGAATCCTGAGGTCAGAAAAAATGGCCAGGATCCTATCCTTGTGTTTGCCCAAAGATATCAAGCCTTTTTTGATTCTACCAACGATGCCATTGCTGTTTTTAATCCAAGTGGCGATGTCGTTGACGCCAATCCCCAACTGTTGAAACTCTTTGGATATTCCTACGATGCCATTGTCTCCAAATCAATGGATGTGCTTTTTGATGTAAAAAGTTACGAGAAGCTTTGTCTCCGATTCCAGATTTTATTTGAAGGTCGTGCCCGAAAGTCTCCAATCGAATGCGATCTTCTGACTCGCTCCGGAAGGCAACGGCAGGTGGAAATCAGTCTGAGTTTGCTAAAGGGTCAGTATGGATATTCCAAAGCAATTTTGGCCATCATACGGGATGTGACACGACGGAAACGGATCGAAGACCGTTCGGTTCAGCGTGCAGAAGAACTGCAAAAGGTTTTTAATGCGGTTCCTACAATTCTCATCGTGGTCAATCGAAGAAAGCGAATTCGAAAAGTCAACCGGTCAGGACTCGAAGCGTTTCACAAAGAAGAGCGGGAAGTCGTTGGGAGACGTATAGGGGAAGCTTTGGGATGTGCAAATCATAGGAGTTCTCTCAAAGGCTGTGGATTTGGGAACCGTTGCCGGAAATGCGTCATTCGGCAGAGCATGCTGAGATGTTTGAAAATAGGAGAGACGATTCTTAATGTGGAGGAAGCGATTATTCGGGATAGTTTGAAAGATTCTTTGTTTTATTATAAAATTAACGTTGTGCCTCTCGAGGCCCGCGGGAAAAGATGGGGTGTTGTATCCCTGGAAGATATTACTGCGAAAAAAATGGCAGAGTTGGAATCGCTCAAACTCCACAACAGTATTGCCCGATCCAATTTGGAGTTAAAAAAGACACTTGAAAATTTTGCCCAAAGCCAATCTCGACTTCTTGAATCTCAAAAGCTTGAACAGATCGGATTGCTGGCTTCTGGTCTTGCTCACAATTTAAAAACTCCTTTGAGCGGAATTAAGGGGTATTCCCAGCTCCTCCAAATGGATTACCCCGATATGAAAGAGTTGGATTTGATTGTTAAAGAAACGGAAGTCATGGAGTCCATCATCAACAATCTCATGCTGAAAAGCCGAAAAGAGCACGAGAACAGAGAAGAAATTTTAAATTTGAATGAGATACTCAAAATTGAATTGGAATTTTTATCCGCCAACATGTTTTACAAGCATCATGTGACTACGGAAATCCATTTGGATGCATCCCTTCCCTTGATAACAGGTGTCTACTCCCACTTCAGTCAATCTATTATGAATGTTATTCAGAATGCGCTGGATGCCATGTACCTTACAGATGAAAAAAAATTGACAATCCAAACAAAACACGATGATAAATATGTGTGTGTTGTTGTTCGTGATACAGGCTGTGGAATCCCCAAGGAATCAATAGAAAAGGTTTTTGATATTTTTTACACAACCAAGCCGACTACGAGCAACCGAAGAGAAGATGAACCCTACGGTACCGGATTGGGGCTGAGCAGTGCAAACTATTTTATTCACCAATATGGTGGTCATATCAGCCTATCCAGCGAAATTGGAAAAGGGACAACAGTCACTATTCAAATTCCTCACGGCGAAAAGAAAGAACCACAGAAAATTCATCGTGCGCTTATTGTGGACGATTCGGATACCATGGTAGACATGCTGACACGAATTTGCCAGGACATCGGAATTGAAGCGTACGGCACGACCAATGGCGAAAAGGCACTGGAACTCTATACCAAACTGAAGCCCCACGTTATAGTTACCGATCTCTGCATGCCGGGATTAACTGGACCCGAAATGATGTCGGAAATTCGCAAATTGAATGCATCTCAACATGTCGTTTATATTTCAGGTTATTCAGAGAATCCGGAATTTCGTGATTGGCTGGCCCAGGAAGAAAAACATCCATCCTTGTCGGCTTTCCTTAAGAAACCATTTCCCATGGATAGTTTTATTAAAGTATTACAGAGGATGGTCTCGGAATAAATGAAGTATAAAGACCGGGTGTTATGGTATTTTGAAAAAGGCAGGATTTCATTTTCGGGTTAAAAGATACGTTCGATGTAAAATGTTTGCAGTGTCTTTACTACGGTAGAAAGGTTTATGATGACGGGACGTTCTTCTAAAAGACCAAATCCAAAGGATAATTTCTTAGCCGATGCTCTGTATTCCTTCAACTCCACTTTATGCGATTTGGGGTCTTCGTATGAGGAATTGAAGAATCGGATTCAGGAACTGAACCTGCAGATTTCAGAGAAAAATATTCAACTGGAACAGAACTTTTTTAAGGTCAATCGTTTGAGGTGGTTTTTCGACTCCATCTTAAACAGCATGGCAGATGGTGTGGCCGTGGTGGATACTTCGGGCAAGATTGTTCTTTTTAACAGAGGTGCAGAAAAACTCACAGGTTTCAGCAGCAAACAGGTGTTGGGTAAATCGTATACAGAAGTTTTCGGAAAATTGGTGAGCGAGCGGTTTTCTCCTCTTTATACATTAAAGGAGGGGGTTTCTCTTCTTTTAGAGGAAAAGGAGATGCCGAAAAAATCAGGGGAAAAGGTACCGGTTCGTTACAGCACTTCTTTGGTCACAGACAGTCAGGGCAGAACCTTGGGAGCTGTGGAAGTTTTCAGCGATCTTACCCAGATCAAACAATTGGAAGGGGAAATGCAACGTACAAAAACCCAAACCGCTTTAAACCAAATGGCGGCTCTTGTCGCTCATGAGATCAGAAATCCTCTGGGTGGCATCCGTGGTTATGTAGATCTTCTCGCAGAATCCTTGGAAAAGGACGATCCACGTCGAAAAATGGTAAATCATATTAACGAATCCATCAACAGCCTGGATGCCATTGTCGCTAATTTTCAGTTGTTCACGCGACCGGTCAAACCCAATTTTGAAAGTAGCGATATAATCGCTTTTCTTAATGAGGTCTTGGATTTTTTCAAAAAGAGTGCAAATCTTAAAGAGAAGTCCATACAGCTTGTTCTGAACGGGAATGCTTCTCGGAAGCCATTGTATGTGCGAATGGATCCCATTCTTATGGAACAGGCGATACTTGCAGTCTTGGACAATGCAGTCAAAGCAATGAAAATGGGGGGCACCATTCGGATAGAAATTCAAAAGGAAAAACCTCTTTGCAAAGGTTCCAAGAAGCATGTCTCTATTGTCGTTTCGGATTCTGGAGAAGGAATGTCCAGACAAACACTTCGCAAATTGTTCACACCGTTTTTTACAACGAGAGAAAGGGGTATGGGCCTAGGTCTTGCATTGGCTAAAAATTTTATTCATCTTCATCAGGGAGATATTTTTGTAGAAAGCGAAAAAGGGGTAGGAACAACGGTGACTATCCTTTTACCCAAGAATTGAGGAGCTGTGCACATGATGATTGAGAGAAAGATATTGATTGTCGAGGATGATCCCATACTTCGCCGATTCATTGGGGATGTTTTAAGAAGAAAGGGATGTGATGTGACAAGTGCCGAGCATGGATTGGCTGCACTTGAGGAGATGAAACACAAAACTTTTCATCTGGTCATCAGTGATTTAAAGATGCAAGAAATGGATGGTCTCGAATTGTTGACCAAGATAAAGAAGATGAACCCGGCAACCGATGTCATCATCATCACAGCGTACGGATCGGTTTCCACTGCTGTTCAAGCAATGAAAGAAGGAGCGTTTGATTACATTACAAAACCAGTGGAGTTAGATGAGCTGGATATTATCATTGATCGTGTTTTTAAGCATCAAGAGCTTCTGGATGAAAATAGATACCTAAAGGAAGAACTGAGTAAAAATGTTGTTTCAAGTGATATTATTGGAAGGAGTGCCAAGTCTCAGAGGGTTCGGGAGTTGATCGAGATGGTCGGACCGCTCGACTCCACAGTACTCATTCAGGGAGAGACCGGAACAGGCAAGGAGGTGATAGCCAATGCAATTCATCAAATAAGCCCCAGGGCAGACAAGCCCTTCATTAAGGTGAATTGCGCTGCGCTACCGGACACATTGCTTGAAAGTGAACTTTTCGGACACGAAAAGGGTGCCTTCACAGGGGCCATTCAGAGATCCCAGGGACGGTTCGAGTTGGCAAATAACGGCACCCTTCTTCTGGATGAGATTGGAGAATTGGGATTTCAAGTCCAGGCAAAGTTGTTGCGCGTTCTTCAATATCAGCAGTTCGAGAGGGTCGGAAGTGGGAAAAGTGTACAGGTGGACGTCCGAGTGATTGCGACGACAAATCGAAATTTAAAAGAAGAAGTAAAAAAAGAAAATTTTAGAAAAGACCTCTTTTTCCGTTTAAATGTTGTGACCATTGTTCTCTCTTCTCTCAGAGAAAGGAGTGAAGACATCCCCTTCTTTGTTGATTATTTTTTAAAGAAATTTAATACAAAATATGGCAAAAATAAGTCGCTGTCGGACAAGGCTATGGATATTCTTATCCAGTATGATTGGCCCGGAAACGTAAGGGAATTGGAAAATTGCCTCGAAACGGCGGTCATTTTGAATCAGGAAGATATTCTTAAGCCCGATCATTTTCTGTTTCTTGAGGATCATCGGGATCTGTTGGAAGGGAATGGAAAATGTGATGAGGATGCAACAATCGCCGAAGCCGAAAAGCAGCTTATCCTCAAGACCTACAGAAAAATGAATTTTAACAAAACCCAGACGGCCAAGTCTTTGGGCGTGACCATTAAAACTCTAAGAACAAAACTAAAAGAATACGGAGCCTTAGAGAAAGTCAAATGAGATAGAAAGTATACTGTGATTAGTTAAAATTTCCCCGTTGGGCCTCGTTTCTTTTTTACATAAGAAAAACGAGGCCATTTTTTATATTCCTTATTCAGTTATTATTCATGCATTTGTTGGATACCGTGTTAGAGAAGAGAGGCGACCGTATACTGGCACATGGCTTGCTTTTATCAAAGTGAGCGTCTTGTCCATGCAAGGGAGGAATAAAGTGGAGCAAGTAAGAGAAGCAAAGGAATATACAAAACAGGATGAACGAACGAGTACCGTCCAGGCAGATCCACTTACTTTAATACATACCCCAAAGGATAGAGTGCAAGGTCAGGGAAACATAGGGATGCTTATGGATTTGAATCTACCCGTCACTGTG
>Ga0172365_10001126_pt1 | contig 19027 bp, 12 predicted proteins | sample LakKivSesite48cm_FD_114535 | JGI IMG/M metagenome (GOLD analysis project Ga0172365, IMG submission 114535) | Sediment microbial communities from Lake Kivu, Rwanda - Sediment site 48cm | ecosystem: Environmental > Aquatic > Freshwater > Lake > Sediment | place: Rwanda: Western Province, Lake... | reverse complement strand
GCTGGGATGAATGAGTTCGCAAAGGCCGTCGTCGGCGCGACGCAGGCTCCCGGCCAAAGCCACGCGCTGGCCGCGCGCGTAGTTCTTGGCCATACCCGGGTTGGGCCGGAACCAGCGCGCGCGCAGGCGGACCCCGTCCTCTTCGAGGTACACGTCGAAGAGGCGGCGGAAGAACTTGTGCACGCGCACGACCGTGCCCCGCACCACCACCGAGGTTCCGGGCGCAAGGTCGAGAAGCTCAAAGAGAGTGTATACGCGGCGATAGTCCTGGTAGGCGCGGGGAAAGAAGAAGAGGAGATCGCGAATGGAGCCGAGCCCGCGGCTTTGAAGGCGCGCGGCGGTGACCGGCCCTGCGCCGGGCAGCCGGTCGACGGAGAGGCCGGACGCTCCCTCGCCGGCTTCGGCGCGCGGCCTACCTGAAGGTGAACTTGAGCTGATAGTCGCAGATCGAATAGACGTCTCCCTCTTCGATCTTTCGTGCCTCGATGCGCTCGCCCTTGTAGTCGATGCCGTTCGTCGACCCCAGATCCTTGATGTAGTAGGCGCCGGCCCTTCTCACCACCGCGGCGTGCTTGCGCGAGATGTTTCCGTCGCGAATCGGCAGATCCGAGGACTTGGCGCCGCGCCCGATGATGAACTGCTCCTTGTCGACGAGGTACTTCTGGTTGCCGAAAATGAGATAAAGGGGCGGCGCGCTTCCCGAGCCGTCGCTCGACCCGGCCGCCGGGGGCGGCACGATCGGCGTCGGAGCAGCCGGCGAGGGCGGCCGGGCCGCGAAGTGCGCGGTCATGCGCGACGGCGGCAAGGGTGGCGGGATGGCCGGCTTGGATGGCGGGGGCGGGGCCGGCTTGGGCAACTCAGCGCGTGGCCCGGTGGTGGGTTTGGGCAACCGGGGCCGGGGCGGTGTACCCGCTTGGGGCAGCCCGGGGGAGGACGCCTTCGCCGATGCAGGTGCCTGGGGTTCCGTATCCGGGCTCAAGAAGTAGCCATTCTGCTCGGCGAAGACCCGCATGGCCTCGTTGACCAGATCGTCCACCCCGCGGTCCAAGGCGTCCGACATCTGTTCGAAGTTCTGCCAAAGGACGTCGCGGCAGTAGAAGTGACGAAGCGTCTTGCGATTGGGATCCGGCGGTGTGCTCATGTCTGCCTCTGGTGGACTCTCAGCCTCTCTTGCCTTGCAGCAGCTCGGCAACCCGCTTGGCCTCGGAGCCAATCGTCACGCCTTTGGGGAATCCTTTGATTGTTGTCCTATCGTCGGCAAGTTTCAACAGGGGACCTGCGTCCTCGGGGCCGCCCAGGTGTCCTTTGGGATTGCTCGGCAGGGGCGACTCCAGAGCCAAGACCGCCGTCATGCGCGCCAGCGGCGCAGGCGACAGGAGAGCGGCCAGGACCTGCGGCTTGGCCTTGCCGCCGACCTTCACGATGTCCTTGACCAAGAAATCGACCACGTCTTCGCGTTTGAAGGAGAGGCTGGCGGGGAACGCCTGCAACGCCGGCACGATGGCGTCGGCCTTGCCGATCTCGAGCGCGGCTTCGTGGGCGCGGTAGCGGACGATCTCGTTCTTGTCCTGGGCGATGATGCGCAGAAGTCCCCGCTCGGCCTCGGGACCGCCGACCTTCTCGACCACCCCGAACGCCTCGCCGCGCAGCTCGGGATTCGCCTTGGCGTCGCCCGCGATCCTCAGCGCAAGCGGCAGAACCGCGGGAAAGCGCGACTGCTGCAGGGCCTTGGCCGCAGCCACCGCCTCCTCCGGGCTCCCCTTGCGCATCTTCTCGGACAGGAATTGGCTCACCGCCGGGCCACCCAGAAGGCCGAGCGAGAGCCAGAGGTCGTTGGCCAGAGCCTGCCCCGGCACCACGCGCCCCAAGAGCGCCTTGCCGCCTCGGTCGCGCGCCGCGTCGTCACACACCTTGACCAGCAATTCGGCCAGCCCCTTGTGGGGGGCCTTCGGGTCGGCGAGAAGCCCGACCAGCATCGGACCTGCGGCCGGCCCGATGGCCGTGAGCATCTTGTCGAACGAGTGCCGGCCGCCGGCAAAGCGGCCGTCCGCCAGGTCCTTTTCGATGGAAGCCAGAAGAGCCGTGTCGATGCGCTGCTGCTCTTCCGGCGGGGCGAACCGGCGCACGCCGAAAAGCCCGTCACGTGCATCCCGCGCCTTGGGCAACCTGGGATCGGACATGCCCTTGACGAAGATGTCCACCAGCGTCTTCAGGATCTCCCAGCGCTCGTTCGCCTGCACCCCGGCCATGATCTCGTCGGCCTTCTCGGGACGACTGATGTCATAGAGCGCCGCCGCCGCCTCGGCGCGCAGGCGGGCGGGGGTGTCCGACCTGCGCAACGCCGCCTCGATCTTGTCCGGGCCTTTCTGGGTGTTCTTCCAGGCCTCGATCTTCTCGGAACTCACGCGTTCACACGCCGCGAGCGCGAGCAGCAGAACCACAGCGATGGGTCTCATGGCATGGGAATGTTAGACACCCCCCGATCGCAGGGTCAAGGTCAACGCCGAGCGAGCCTTGGCGGGGGCATTGGTGATGATAGCACTCACGCCCATGGCCGCGAGTATCTCGATCCGGCGAGGGTCGTCCACGGTCCACACGTTGACCGCGTAGCCCCGCCGGCGCCACGCGGCGACGGCCTCGGCCGTGCACAGCGGATCCTGCGGGTGGACGGCACTCGGGCGCAGCCAGGGCAGAAGCATGTCCGTGCGCAGGGGCCAGGGCCGGCGAAAAGGCCGGGGTTGCTCGAAGAGCAGGCCACAGGGAACCCCGGGATGGCGCCGGCGCCAAAGCCAAATCGCTCCCGGACTGAAGGAGGAGACGAGCACACGCGCGCCGGCGCCGGCCCGGGCCACCACCTCGCCCACCCCTGCCACCAGGGCCGCGCTGGGAAAGATCCCCGAGGTTTTGATCTCGATGTTGACCAAGCCCGCAGGGCCGCATACCTCGATGGCCTCGGCCAGGGTGGGGATCTCGCCGCCCGGGCCGAGGCGCACCTCGCGGAGCGCAGCCAAAGGCATCTGATCGACGCGTTCGGGACGCCCGGACAACCTGTGCAGGTCATCGTCGTGGAACACGACCACCTCGCCCGTGGCGCAGCGCTGGACATCAAGCTCGACCCCGTCGGCGCCGTCCGCCATCGCCCGCTGGAAAGCCGCGAGGGTATTCTCGGTCATGTGCGCGCTCGCCCCGCGGTGGGCGATGACGAGCGGGCCTCGCTCCGGATCGGGTTGCCAGGTTCGCGGGTTGGAGGATGGGGCCGGCATGGCGCCTGGGTTTATAGCGCGCCCCGAGCCTCACGCGCTAAACTTGAGCCATGTCGACTCTCTTGCCGGACAAGTCCGGCATCGTGACCCTTGCATGCATCGCCACCCTGCTCGGCTGCGCCCACGGAAGCGCGAGCCCACCCGTGCCGTCGAGCCCGACTTCTCTCGCCCTGGCTCGCGAAGCCATGAGCGTGGGAACCGTCGCCCACGAAGAGGACTACTTCGACGCCAGGCAAATCCTGCAAGCCCTGCCCGAAGGCAGCGCCGAGCGCGCGCACGTACGCGGCAAGCTCTTCGAGTACCTGCTCGGGCCCCTCGCCGCCCTCGATGCCGAGAGCCTGCGCCGCACGCCCGAACTGCTCGGGGTCGAGGACGACTTCGACCGCCTCCAGGATTCCTTCCGCGACGCCCTCGCTCTCTTCTTGCCCGCATCGCTCTGGCTGCCCGACGGTCCGGCCCTCTCCCCGCGCGAACACACGCTCTTGCGCGATTCGGCCAAGCTGCTCGTGGCCGCCTACTCCCCACGCGGCAACGAGCTGCCCGTGGCGACCGCGCTCTTCGCACTTCTTCTCATCGATCCCTCCAACCCCGAGTGGTCGTCCCGCCTGGAGCAGCTTTTCTCGTGGCTCGATTCCGAAGCCCAGCTCTCGGGAAGCCAGCGAGGACCCCATCGCCCGGCCTCGGCCGCGGGCATCCTCGAAAACGTGGCGGCCGTGTGGCCGAGCCCGGCGGTCCTCGCCAAGCTGACGGAGGCGGCCTATGCGCGCCAGGACAAGGTGACAGGGCTCTTGCACCGCCCGGTCGAATCAGGGGAAGGGATGCGCGGCCTGCTCGGCGAATTGCTCTTCGACACCGAGCCGCTGTCGACCATGGCGGTGACCGCGGCTTCGCACTACCTGCGCTGCGGCCAATTCGTCAAGGCTCATGAGGTAGCTCAGCGCTTCGCCGACAAGACCGGCGACGATCCGGAATTCCGCCAGCTTCTGGCCGCAACCACGGCGGCACCGGCCAAGGCGGCCACCTACCTTGCCCTCGCCCGGCGTTTCTTGCCGCGCAACGAGCTTCTGCGGGGCACGTCCCCGGACCGCATCGACCCGGCGGCCGCCTTGGGCATCCTGCGCCGGGCCCTTGCCACGTACCCCGACAACCCCGATCTCCTCCTGCTCGCCTCGCGCGTGGCCCGCATGCTCTCCGCCCCCCTGCTCTCGCTGCGTTACCTCGACGAGGCCGTGGCGGCGACCGACAAAGGCGACGTCGACACGCTTCGCGACCTGGCAGCGGAACGCATGGCTCTGGCGTTTCTGCGCTTCAAGATGCACATCGATCCCGAGCGTATGCTCGAGGCCGAGCGCGAGGCGAACAACCTGCGGGCCGAGTTCGCCGAGTCGCGCGGCCGTTTTGGAGCCGCGCACTTCAAGCTCGACGACGCCGACATCGACTACATCCTGGCCGGGGGGCTGCTCGATGCAGGCGAGATCGACAAAGCGGCACCCTTGCTTCTGCGCGCCCGGCGCAGCGGCGAGTTCGGCGTCGATGTCACCCGCCAGCTCGCCGGCCTCTCCCTCAAGCGAGGCGAACCTCAGCAGGCCGTCGCGATCTTGCAGCAGGCGCTCGATTTCCGCGCCCGCAATGCCCCCGCCGAGGACACCATCCCCTACGTCGAGGGACAGGCCAAGCTCTCCTGCCTGCTCGGCAACGCCTTCGACGTCGCGGCCGATCCCCAGGGCGCCCGCAAGGCATGGGCCTCGTCCGCGCGCGGCTGGGAGCGCCTGATGCTCGAGCAGATCCGACGCAAGAACCTGGCCTTTTCGGCCGAGGCCACCTTCGAGGTCGGGCGCCTGTACTACCTCCTCGGCCGCCGCGAGGAGGGCCTGCGCAAGTTCGACGAGGCCATCGCACAAGACGAAGAGCGCGACCAGAGCTATCTCGATTCCATCGCTTTTCTCGTGCAGCGAGGAGAAGGCGGCGCCGCGGTCGACATCTACCGGCGCGCCCTGGCCAAACCCGGACAGGCGGTTTCGGAGTACGTGAAGGTCTACGCCTCGCTGTGGATTCTCGATCTGACCCGGCGCGGTGCCAGCGCGCCCGACGCCGGCGCCATGGCCTATCTGCGCGCCATCGCAGGCCGCAAGATCCACCTCCGCCCTTCCCGGGCCGAGCCCTGGTACTGCGAGCTCTGCCGCTACGCCACCGACCAAATCCCCTACGCGACTTTGCTCGCCAAGGCGGACACGCCGGGCAAGCGGGCCGAAGCCTACTTCTATGAAGCAATGCGTCGGCTGTCCAGCGGACAGCGCGAGGAGGCCCACGCGCTGTGGAGCAAGGTGGTGGAGACCAAGATGGTGTCGTTCTTCGAATTCGACATGGCCACGCGCTACCTGCGCAAAGGTGCCCCGGCCCGGCCGGAATCGAGCGGAAACGACGAGACCATCTGATTTTTCCTCGGGCCGCACCGGATCGCTTTCGTCAATACGGGTTGACGTTTTCGCGGCCCCATGTGGTACATACTGTCCGGTAGCTCCGGTGCCGTGGCCAAGTGGTAAGGCAAGGGTCTGCAAAACCCTCATTCCCCGGTTCAAATCCGGGCGGCACCTCAGTCTCGACTGCCCTTCTGCCGCCAGGGCAGTGCGACGTACACGACCCTGTCACGGCGATCACACCGCTTCCCCGGTGATTCGCACGTGCGGGCGATCGCCTGCGCCGATATACTGGCTCGCGGCGGCCGACTCCGCACCAGCCCATCATGCCTCCTTCGCACGCAGCCCTTCTTGTCGACTCTGATCCCCAGGGGCTCGAGGCGCTGGTCTACGGGTTTCAGGGCGCCGAATGGCGCATCACCGCATGCCCCAATCCCGAGACGGCCTGTTTGCTGGTCAAGGCCTCGGGCGCCGAGATCGTCGTGGTGGCCGCACGTGCGGAGCACGAGAGAACCCGGGCATCGCTTGCCCAGCTTCGTGCCAAGGAGACCCTTCACAACCTTCCTGTCCTGGTCTTGGGCGCCGAGGATTTGCGACCTTCTTTCAAGTTGCTGGGCGATGTCGACCTTCTGCCCTTGCCCTCGTTCGTACGCGACGTGCTCACCGCCAGCCATATCCTCGTCGCGACGCGCCCGCCGGCGACCGAAGCGCCGGCAGAGGAGCCCGCCTACGAAGCCCCCCTCACCGCGGCGGGGATGCTCTCTCTGGTCCGCACCATGGGTGGGCTCTTGCGCTCGGGGTTGCTCCAGCTCAGCCGCAGGGATCGGCACGGGGAGGTTCTTTTTCACGAGGGCGAGCTCGTCGGGGCGCAGCTCGGTCAACTGCAGGGCATCGCCGCGCTTCAGCACCTCTTGCTGTGGAACGAGGGGATGCTGAGTCTGCGCCTGCGTGCGGTGGTCAGGCGCGGCCAACTGCGGCAGAAGGCGCAGGAGTTCGCCGAGGAGTTCGCGCGTTTCGAGCGCGACTACGACCATGCCGTCAAAGGCATCGGGCCGGCCAGCGCCGTCTACATCAAGAACGACGATCGCCTGATGCGCTCCACCGGAGAAGTCCCCGCCGAGGTGACGCCGGTGGTTCGCTTGTTCGACGGGCTGCGGACCTTGGCTGACATCATCGACGAGAGCCCCTTTCGCATTCTCGACACCGTGCGCATCGTGAGCCGCCTGGTGGACTTCGGCATCCTGGCCCTCAGGGACGGCAAACCCGCGGGCGAGGGAGCGGTTTCGCGAACCGCCTTGGACGAGTTCTATGAGACCGCCCGCATCGTGGGCCCGGTGCTCGCGGCCGCCCCGGCCGAACCCGGCAGAGATGCCCGGGCTCAGGTGGCCGTGAGCAGCGGAGGCGGGCCGGTGCCCGCCGCCCCGTCCCCCCATCTTGCGCCTCCACCGGACAACCCCGCGGCGACCGCCCCGGCCGCCGCGCGCACGCCCGCACGGGAAGTCGACCAGCGAGGGCAAGAGAAGACCCGGCGCGAGGGCGAGCGACGCAGTCTGAGCCAAACCTTGCAGCTAGGAACCAGGCTGGGCAACCTGTTCCGTTCCAGGGTTGCCGCCCCGCAGGCGGGCAAGGTGCCCATCCCGCCGACCAAGGCAGCCGAGCCCGCCTGGCCGATCCCTGCCGCGCCGGCGGGAGCGCGCGCCAGCGGCACCATCGAACTGCGCAAAGGCGAGCGACGCTCGCAACCGACCATGCGCGGATTTGCCGACCGCGCGTCCGTGGTCGTGGACCTCGAGCCCGCGGAGAGCGCGAAGCCCCGAGCCCCGGGGCCCGCTCCCGTCAGCCCGGCGCCCGTGGCCCCGAAAACGCCGGCGACCAACCCGGTCGTCATTCCGGTCGTGACCAAGCCCCTGGAAGCCACGAAAACCGGCTCTCCCCGGCCGGCGGTGGTTCCGGTCCGGAACCGAGCCGTCGAGGGCACCGGAGCGCGCGTCACCGGCGTGCTCGAGGTCGCGCCCGCCAAGAAGGCATTCCGCCAGGTGCCTCCGCCCGCCCGTGTCTCCATCCAGTTGGACGCGTCCCTCGATTCGCCTTCCCCCAAGCCGCCCTTGCCCGCCCGTCCGCCGCTTGAAGCCAGGCCCGCGCCATCTGTGCGGCGCCTCGCAGCGAGCGCGCAGGTGCAGCCGGCCGCGGCCGCCCGGTCGAGGATCAGGACGCCGGTCGTGGCTTCCTCGGCTCAATCGAGTCCGGTCTCGTCGGCGCCGGCCACCTCCTCACGCTCGCGCACCTCGAGCACCATGTCGGTCGCCGGCGGCCATTCGAAGAGCCGGCCGAGCGGCAACTTCTCCGCCGTCGAGAGCGACTTCTTCGCACGGGAAGCCGAGCTATACCGAGTCGAGAAAGCCGAGTCCTTCGCCGATCTCGAGGACAAACAGCCCAAGCCCGGCGGAAAGCCCGGCCCCACCGGCAAGCCCGACAAGAACCGCCCCAAATAGCAGGCGGGCTTCAGGCTGCAGGCTGCAGGCTGCAGGCTGCGGGCTTCAGGCTTCAGGCTTCAGGCTTCAGGCTTCAGGCTTCAGGCTTCAGCCTCACAACGCACCCGTGGAAAACGCGTTCGCCGCCACCCACCGATCAACCTGCAGCCTGCAGCCTGCAGCCATCTTGGGTTGCGGGCGAAGCCCACGCTGTGCTCTCTGTGGTGAACTACTTGACCTTGCTCTCGCTCGCGGCACTCTGGATGCACGCCAACGTACCGACGTTGACCAGCGACGTGGCCCCGGCCTTCACGACGAGGGGAAGGCGGCAGGCGCCGGCTGCGTACTGAACCTCGGCCATGTACGCACCCGGCGCCAGGTCTTCCAGGTAGAAGTTGCCGGCCTCGTCGAGGGGCGAGATGACCTGCCTCTTGCCGACGCTGACCACGATCTGGCCGTAGGCCGGTACGATGACCGCGTCCTTTTCCTCGATGACCACCGTCCCCGCCACGCTCTGCACCCGGCGCACCGGGAAGGCCACGATCATGCCACCACGGTAGGGCGGCGCGATGGTCTCCTCGGTGGCGCCGATGTCGTAGTCGATGGGGATATCCTTGTCGTTGATGCCGACGCGGTTGCCGTAGTAGTGGAGGAGGTTGGGAATCAAGAGGTCCCCGTGACCGTCGGTCGTGCCCACCGCCTGGTTGCTGACCGTGGCATGAACCCCGGCAACGGAGGGCACGCGAATGAGGGCGTAGGCGTCCTGATTCTGTCGCGTCAAAAACAGCCTGCCGCCGATCAAGACGATGCCGCCGAGGACGCTCAACCTGGCTTGTCCCCGCTCCGGCGTGGTGAACCCGTAGCGCTGGTAGTCGGCCTCGACACGGCCATAGGCGCCTTGGTATTGCAGGGTGGCCTGGTTGAGGGCGTTCTCCCCTTGCGTGGCCACCACCCGATAGCCGAGCCCCGGGCCTACCGGCAGCGATTGCTGGAGCGCGGCCTGGGTGGCACCGCCGTGCGGCCTACCTCCACCCCAGTGATCGCTGCGGGTCGCGCTCGCGGAGACCCGGTCGGCGGCCGCGAAACTGATCCCGGCGAAGAGGTCGTACTCCGCCGGCATGCCGGTACGGAAGAGGGCGCCGAAGGTTGCAAAAACATACATCCAGCGGGTGAGGGTGCGATTACCCATGAGGGTGAGGCGGTGGTTCCAGCCGCTATGCCACCAGTCGGTGGCTTGGTACTGGATCGACGCGCTCGCCACCTGGCTGATGTTCTTGGCCACGGAGGTCGTCACATCCAGCCGCTGCCGGTCGATGACCGGCGAGTGGGTCAGCTTGTACACGGCCCATCCGTTCGCGGAGGTCACATCGAGCTGCTGCCGTACCAGGGCGGACAGATTCGCGTAGTCTCGGCTCTGATAGCGAGCCCCGACCTGGAGATACACCGGCCTACCGACGTACGAGTAGGAAAGCAGCGCCGCTCCACCGTTCCGGCCGTCCTGCCGGCTCGCCGCCGCGATCACGGCCAACTCGCCCACGGGCAGACGAAGGGCGAGGCTGGGCCCGCCGCTTGCGGTGTAGAGGGTCGGCTCGCCCCGTCGCGCTTGCAAGGTGCCCTCGAAGCGCCCTCCCAGGGTCAACCCGTCGGTGAGCCCGTAGCGGTGACGAAGAATCATCTCCGGCCGACCGTAGTTCCAACTCTGGTCGCCCAGGCCCAGGCGTGCAAACCCGAGGTTGTAGCCGAAGTCGGACAGCCCCTTGGCCAGGGTGCCGAGGGCCATGTAGTAGGGGCTGGCCACGGTCTGGGCAGCGCCGAAGGCATCTTTGATGACCACGCGGGTCTCCCCGCTGCCGCTGGTGGTGGGGATGTTCTGCAGGTCGAATTGCCCGGGCGGCAGGCTTTCCCGACGCACGAGCTGGCCATTCACGTACACCTCGACGGTCGACGGTGTCAGGGCCGTGCCGGAAAGCCTCTGGGTGGGCAGAAACACGTAGTAGGGATCGAGGCTGTAGTCGCGCGTGACCGATACCCCGCCCAAGGTGCGGCCGCTGCCGAGCACGTCGCTGGTGGCGGTGAAGTCGCCGACCACGATGCGGGTGAGGCGGTGCCTCACATCGAAGATCAGGTTGGTCATCAGGCGGTCCCACGAGCCGTCGATCGCATTGCGCTGGCCGCTGGCAAAGAGCAGATGTCCGCCGAGGCTCAGGCCCGCCTCGGCGAAGCCCGAAGCTCTCGCCCCGCGTCCATCCTGGAGATCGCTCCCGGTGACGGAGTAGTTGGCAAACAGGCTGGGAGCGGAGCCGTAGACGATGCCTTCCGGGCGCCTGGACCTGAGATCGAGCACCACCCCCCCGAAAAGGGAAGGCTCCGCGGTCACGGTCAGGGTCAAGGCGCGTTCGTCGACCGCGAATTCCACGCGCGGGGCGAGCGAACGCAGCCAAACCATCTCGTCCTCGCCGCGCTTCTCCCGCGTCCCTCCCACGACGCGCAGCCCGGTCTTGCCGAGGTCGCCGACCTTGGCAAGCACGTCCGGGCCGCGCAAGATCACGAACACATCGTCGACGTCGACCTGGTTGACCGCAAGGTGCAGGAAGGCCGGCCGCTCCTCATCGGGAGGGCTCGCTTCCTCTGCGAGCGGCAAGGAGGCGCTGCCAGCCTTGCTTGCAGCCTCCGCGTCCGCGTCACGAGAGGTCCATGCCTCGGGCCCGTCGGGGGCAGCACCGGCATCGCGCCGTTCGGCGGGCGCGGATCCGTCTTGGCTCGACGACGCGAAGGCGGACGGATCGACGGCTGCGCGCGCCGCATCCGTCTGCGCGCGGGACGTCGGCAATTCCGCCGGCTCTGCGCCGGCCGAAGCCGCGAAAGCGACGACCGCTGTCGCCGCGAGGAGGGTGGGCCGCCGGTGGCGTGTCGGGGGCCTGCACATTCCTCGCGCTCGACGGCCTCACGGGCCACAGGCCGCGGCAGAAATCGCCGCGCGGCCGCTGAACTTGGTTTCTTCCGACTCGACGTCAAGGACCAGCGACTTGGACTTGGCGCATGCCGCCTTGGGAAGATCCACCTCCCAGATGCGCGTCCCGCCGGCCAAGAGGTACCAGCCGTCCACGCTCTTCTCGAACGTGGTCGCGCCCCCCGCATCGAGCGCCTTGAGGCGCACCGACTGGATCAAGAAGTAGACGTTGCCCGTGTTTCTGACCGTGAAGCCGACCTTTCCCTTGGCCAAGGTCACGCCCTCGACGGTTCCGGACGCCGCCGGCTTGACCGGCCTGACGAATATGGGAATGCCCATCTTGGTGAGCACCTTGACCTCGGACCGGTTGGCGGTCTGGGGGGCGCGCAAGGAGGGCAGCTCCTCGACGAATACGCGGTAGGTCTTCTCGACGGCGCCCGCCGCCACGGTCGATCCGATGCGCAGCTTGCGCTCCTCCTTGGGTGCCAGGGTGAGCAGCGCGGGATAGACGACGATGTCCTTGGTGTCCTTGAGCTGAATCTCGCCCTGCGGACTCTGGCTCCATTGCTGGGCCACGACCTTGAAGCGCAACTCCTCGCCGCTTTGGCTTTGCAGCGAGAGCAAGGCGCTCTGATCCTTGCCCGACAACGTGATCTTGATCGGGTTGACGGTGAAAGCGCTGGCCGAGGCCGTCCCGTGGAGGCCCAACAGGCAACCGAGCAACAGGGCGGATGTAAGTGTGCTCTTTCCCATAATCATGCAGGATACGCCGGTTCGTCTGTCTGCGAAAGAAGCCGGGGCGTCCTGCCATCTCCTGCGCGGTGTCCCGTCGCCAGGACCCCTCCGGCAGGCATGCGATCTTGGGGCGACCTCGCCAACTGGTACCTCGTCGCAGGGAAGATGACGAGTTGAAAGTCGCGACTCGGCTCCACCAGCTAGACCGCCCTCTCCCTCTGGGCTCAGGTTTCCCATCATCTCAGTGCGTGTTTTGCAGAGAAATCCGCATGCTTCTGCTCCACCCAGCCTGAGCACGTGAGCAAGTCTTGAAGAATTTGCATGTTGAACGCCGTCAGGCGAGTCTGAATTCCGGCCGCGAGCGGTTGAGGGGGTCGTTTGTTCGTTTTGACCGAAACTCGCTGCAGGACACCGTCCTGGACGGGCATTTTCACGACGCCCCACGAGGCTCGTCAAGATTCCCGTCAAAGATGATGGGAAACCTGAGCGAGGCCGGCCTGCTTCGCCCGACGAATCAGGGTCACGACTTCATTCTCGGTGTTTGCCTGCGACCGACAGGCTGGGCTGTGAGTCCTGCGGGCTCCGCCCGCTGGACTCACGTGCCTCGACCGCCCAAATTCATACCTCTATCTTCTCGCGGGTCCTTGGAGCGGGGAAGGCTGTGCCACCGTGCCACGGGGCATCAGACCGTCCCGTGTATTCTCCTCAAGCAACAAATTCCACAGCAGCCGCGCCATGTTGGAGACAAGCAGCGTCGCCTTGCCCTTGGGAACGCCATGTCCCTCCGGACTTCTGCCGGCGCTCCAAGTGTCCCTTGACGACAACAGCATGGCCCTGTGCTGTGCGGTGTGGGGGCCCAACTCGTGCACGTCGGACAGCGACTGTCCTTCCGGGACGGTTTGCGCGCAGGACTGTTGCCAATAGCCTGCGGTACTCGGGGTCTGAACTGGCCTCGAACCGTATCGCTACATTCCACCATCTTTCAGGGTAGGGATGCCCCACGCCTTGAATTCCAGGAAACATGCGGGCCCAGCCGGGGAAACGCCCGTAATCCATAGGCGGAGGTAGCGCACATTCTCTTGCGATACTCCTGTCCCCATGCCGGGGCCGGCGGGGCGGCTGCTGGACCTATGATCGACCAGCACGGACCACGAATCGCCGTCGGAGGAGTACTCGACGTAGTACGTATACACGGAGTCCGGCTTTTCGAAACTGATCAGGACGATCGACAGCCGGCAGTGCGTGCCCAAGTCGACGATCCACCACACGGGGAATGCTGCGCTGTCGGGACAGAACGCCGTATCGAGCGAGCCGTCGTTTCCTTTGGGAGCATCCTCGGGGTTTGAACTGGCGGTGGCCGGTTTGTTCTCGGCAAGGTTCGTGTCCCCGCCCGTGCCTCCCGTGCCCCCCGTGCCCACGCCGCCGCTGCCGGTGATGCCGCCTGCACCGCCGGCGCCGCCGCTCGCCGCGCCGCCGCTGCTCGGCGCATCATCCACGGAGGTGCCGCCCGCGCCGGTGTCATCCATCCCTCCGCCCGCGCCACCGCCGCCACTTCGCACGTCCTCCGCCACGGCGCCCCCGGCGCCGCCGGATCCGCCGCTGCCCGTCCCCGCGTCGGCCCGGGGCCCGAGTTGTGCGTCGGTCTCGGCGGCCGCGGCGTCGCCAAGCGCGCGTGCGTAGCACTCGGCGGCGTCGGGAGTGCTGCAGCAAACGCCTTCCGTTCTTCCCTCGGCAACGACGCACTGGTAGCCGCTCGGGCAGCCGTTGTTGTCCGTGCACCTCAGACTCCCCGGCGTGAACATCGGGTCAAAGGCGCAGCCGGCGAGGATGCTCAAGGCGGTTGGCACAACCGCGCGACGCATGGACATCAATACCTCCCCCATAGCGCAACTCCATATCTTCCTTCGGCGAGCATGGTCGAAATGCCCAGATTCGCCCTCGAGCTCCGGCCGGCTCGTTGCCCCAGAACGTACAGCACGGCGCCGCCGGCCAGGGCGGCGGCCCCCACGCCGTATCCGACCCACTGGAGCTTCGAGCAGAGGGAGCCCCGGTCGTACCTGGATCGGTCAAAACTGCCGCTCTCGGCATCCCTCGTGATATCGTCGCGAATGCTCTTGGTCAGAAGGCTCATGGTGACGCCCGCGCCGACCGCCAGCAAACCGCCGGCGCCGATCGTGATGCCGGCGGTGCGTAGGCCTTTGCCGTTGGCGCTGCCCTCCGGCGTCGAGGAATTCGCCGTGTCGCTGGACCGACCCGGAGGCGGACGCATTGCCTGGGCGGCCTCGGCTCCAGGAGACTTCTCGCGCACCGCCGCTTGGCATTCGGCGATGTGGCGCTCCACGTCGGCCCTCTCTTGGGGACGAAGACCGCGGGCGATGCGCAGGAACTCGCGAAAGCGCGGCAGCGCCTCCGCGGGCCGGGAGTTCTGCTCGAAGCACCGACCTTGGTTGAAGACGAAGTTCGGGTTACCCGTCGCGACGAACAGATCCGCGAGCAGGGCGATGCCCTCGTCCACCTTGCCGGTGAGGCAGGCCTTGCGGGCCTGAGCCTCGCGCGGATCCATGGTCTGTCCGAGCGCGCTCGTGGGGCACCAAAGAGCCACGAGGGCCACGGTCACGGACAGGGATCTCAGCATCGGCTCCTTCCAGCCGCGGCCGGAGCCGGGATGTCGGGCACGGACGCCCGCACAAGATGCGGTGGCCGGAACACCCGGGAGATGACGACCTCGCCGGCCTCTTCGCTGATGAAAGACACGTCGCCACACGGCATCTCCTACAGGATATCACCCGCAGAGCGGCTGTCTGTTGGGCGGCCGATTTCGCCCGGAGACGCCGGGACGTCCAGCTAAGGGCTCGTCAGAGAATAGATGCTACGAGTTGGGCGACGAGGCGCCCGGCTGGCGAGGCGCGAGGAGGAGGAATACTCGACGTATTGTGACGACGAGCAACGACGCCAGCCGGGATGGATCGGCCGTCCAAATTCGCACAGATATCTTCGAGCGGGTCCTAAAGGAAACCCCTGGATCTGCCGTAGCTTCTTCACGGAGGTTCATCCGTCCGGGCCGTACACCGCATATCTCGGTCAACCCCCGTCATGCGGGGGGTGACCGTATCCTCCAAGAGGGCGTAGTGCTGCACGCATCCATCCAAGCCTCGACTGCCATGACCGGAAGGGTCCTGGACAACGCCTACAGACTGGTTCGGCTCATCGCCGTGGGTGGGATGGGGTCGGTGTACGAGGCAATCCAGTTGCGGCTCAACAAACGGGTCGCGATCAAGCTGATGTCGCGCGACCTGACGGCAAACCAGATTGCCCTGCGGCGCTTCCGCCGCGAAGCGGAGATCACCTCGCAGCTCGGGCACCCGCACCTCGTGAACGTGATGGATTTCGGCACCACGGACACCGGTGAGCCGTACATGGTGATGGAGTACCTCGAAGGGGAGGATCTCGATCATCGGCTCACCCGGGTCGGGCGTCTGTCCCCGGAGGCGGCCGTACCCATCGTGCGCCAGGTCGCCTCGGGGCTGACCGCGGCGCACGCGCGCGGGATCGTCCATCGCGACATGAAGCCCGCGAACATCTTCCTCGTGGCCGCGGAAGGCGTTTCGGACTACGTGAAGGTGCTGGACTTCGGGATCTCGAAAGTGAAATCCGCCAGGACGAACCTGACCCGTCCCAACACCGCGATGGGCACGCCCTACTACATGTCTCCCGAGCAGGCGACGGGCAGGACGAATGACATGGACCAGGGCGCGGATCAGTGGGCGCTGGCGTGCATCGCGTACGAATGCATCGCCGGCCGCCGGCCCTTCTCGGCCGACGATGCGACAGCCGTCCTGTACCAGATCATCCACATGGCCACACCCCCCTTGGCCGAGTACGCGCCCAGCCTGAGGCCCGAGGCGGAGCAGGTTCTCTTGCGTGCCCTGTCCAAACGACCCGCCGACCGATTCCGGAGCATCCACGACTTCGCCTACGCCTTCGACACGGCGGTCTTCGATCGGCCGGCGGAAATCACCTTGATTCCGCAGTCCCTCCACACGCCGAGGCCCTCGGCCCGCATGGGTGCCGCGAGCCCGAGCGGGGGGGTAGACCATGCGCACACCACCGGCGAGCAGGCGCAGAAGGCGCAGTCGGGGCCATGGGGGACCGAGGAGGACGAGGCGAAGCAACCCGTTCCCGCGTCGATATCCGCCTCGGAGGTCACGAGCATCGTGCCCAGACGGTGGTTCCGGCCCCGCAATCTCATCACCGTCGCCGCGTCGGCGGCGGTGCTCTTCATGGGCTGGTTCATCTTCTTCAAGTCAGCGCGAACCTTAGCCCCCACCAGGGTGTCGACGCCCCCCGCGACGGTCACCCCGGCAGTCGTCACGCCCTTGCCTGCACCCGAGCCTGCTTCTGCACCGGCGGCCGTGCCCGCGGAGGAGCCACGTCCCGTTCCCGCCTCGGCGCGCCCTCCCGGCCGCAAGGGCAAGAAGCAAGCCGGCTCCGCGGCCGAAGCGGCGACTCGTTCCGCGGACCTTCGCGTGGGGTCGAAGGCGCCGGACCCCAAGCACACGCCCTCACGTTCCACGGAAACGACCTCGACCACTGACCTACCCGGCGGCTTCCGTTGGTGAACGCATCTCCTTCTTCGCTGCGGGCGCTCTGTCCGCTGCGGCGCGCTGGCCATGGTGGGCGGGGGAGGCGCCCTTTCTTTTGCGTCCGCATGGGATATTCTCCGAAGGAGAGCGTGACCGGGGGTGCGCATGTCGCTCGATAGCAAGTCGAAGACCAAGCACCGCGACTCCATCGCGGTGCTGTCGGATGTGCATTCCAACCTGGAGGCCTTCACCGCCACCTTGCGGGAGATCCAAAAGCTCGGCATCAGCAAGATCTACTCACTCGGCGACGGCGTCGGCTACGGTCCCGATCCGGTCGAGTGCACGAAGCTGGCGGAGGAGAACATCACCGTGCGGATCATGGGCAACCACGAGTACGCGATCAGGTTTCCCGACACGCTCAGGTTCAATCGCGACGCGCAGGCGGCCGCCGACTGGACGCGCGGCGTGCTGGAGGTAGCGGGGGTGTTGGACAAGGCCACCGAGCTGCCCATGTCCTACCAGGAAGGCGATGTCCTCTTCGTGCACGGGTCGGTCAAGGGCCACATCATGGACTACGTTTTTTCCGAGGACCGCGACGGCTATTCCACCTTCGATGCCATTGCCCAGACGCTCGAGGAGTCGTTCGTGGGCTTCCGCCTGTGCTTCGTCGGCCACAACCATACGCCCTTCTTGGCGACCGAGGAGGGCTTCCTCCACCCCCACGCCGAGGTCGACGAGTTCTACGTGGCGGGCCGCAAGCTCTACGTCTGCGTCGGCTCGGTCGGCCAGCCGCGCGACGGGGACAACCGCGCGAGCTTCGTTGTGTACAACGGCGAGACCGTCAAGTACCACCGGGTCCCCTACGACGTCGCGACCACGGCGGCGAAGATCCGAAAAAACGGCTTGCCCGAACGGCTGGCGGACCGGTTGCTGGTGGGACGATAGGCCATGCTGAGGGCCATCGACGAATTCATCAGGAAGGCGGACAGGGTGCCGTCGATCCCCGCACAGGTAAGCAGCCTGCTGCAGACGATGAGCAGCCCCGTCTCCTCGGTCCTCGAGATCGAGGCCATGATCGCCGCGGACACCACCCTTTCCGCGCGCATTCTCAGGCTGGCCAACTCCGCCTTCTACTATCGCATGGCGCCCGTGACCCGCATTCGCGATGCTCTTACCCGCCTCGGGTTCAAAACCACGCGCAGCATGGTGGTGACGGTATGGACGCAGTCGCTGAGGGCGTTCAAGCACAACCTGCGCGAAGCCGCCATCGTTTCCATGCTGCTCAATCACGGAACCTCGTGCGCCGTCATCGCCAAGGCGATCTGCGAGGTGGTCAACCGCGAACGGGCCGAGGACGTCTTTCTCGCGGCGCTTCTGCACGACCTGGGCCGCATCGTTCTCGCGTTCCAACTCGGCGATTCGTATGTCGCGGACGTGCTGTTCGTCGCCGACAGAGCGGAGCGCGCAACCTGCGACGTCGAGGAGGAGATGCTCGGCCTCAACCACGCGAAGCTGGGAGGGCGCCTGATGGAGGCCTGGCGGCTGCCCCGGCTCTTCGAGGAGGCAGCGCGAGGACACCACGATGAGGTGCGGCCGAAAGACACGGCCCCCGAGCTGGCGGCGGTCATGCTGGCCGACATCTGGGCGACCGAGCTCGGCCACAACCTGGCACCCCATGCGCTTCGCCCATCCCCCGACGGGCTGATCGAAATGCTGGCGCTTCCCCACCCCGAAGAGCTCAAAGAGCTGTGCAAGGACAAGATCGCCACGATGATGGATATCTTCGAGATCTGATCGATCCCCCGCCCACGCTCGCGCTGGCGCCAGTACCGCCTCGCGGAAGCTCGTAGCTGGTCTTGCGGCCGGGCAGGAGGCGGCGGAGCCGAGGTGCCGGCACGGATCTGTGGGCCTTGTGCGGGCAAGTGCAGGCCTTCACGGCGGAGCTCGCCTGCTCCCCCGCGCAATCGCACGCGGGAATCGAAAGGCTCGATGCCTGCCGCGTCGCCATCGAGTGGGTCACGGAGCGCGAGGCAAGACCCGCTGGAGTAGACTGGGCATCGTGCTCACGACGAACCCAAGGGCCTCCCGCACTTGCCGGCGCGCTCGCCGGATCTGCCGACAGGTGGGGGCTCAACGTCGATTTCGCGTACCCCGAGGCGGGGGCCTCACCACCTGGGTGGGTGCGAAATCGACGTGGCGATCGCGCAGCGAGCGCGCCGAAAGGGGAGGGGGCCCGACGAGCTTTGTTCGTCGGGGAGGGGAAGCTTCCTTCCCCTCGTTGCGCACGAAGTGCGAAACCCATGCTCAAAGAAGCGGCGCTGCCGGGCGGGGCTCGGCCGCGCGCGCGTGGGCCGTGCTCTTGCTGTCGACGCTCGTGCTCGGAAGCGCAGCCTGCCGCCGCAAGCCTGCGCCCGCGCCGGCCCGGGTCCCCACCTGCGAACAGCGCACGCAGGAGATCCGACGCGGCTTGAAGGGACTCGAAGGGCAAGACGGCCGGCGCGTGCGCCAGGCCCTGGCCCGGGCCAGGGCCTGGCTCGACGGCATGACGGTGGATCCGGTCGAGCTTGGCCGCCGCGGTCTGCTCGGCAAGAGGAAACTGGCCGAGCTC
>Ga0172365_10001125_pt1 | contig 19033 bp, 16 predicted proteins | sample LakKivSesite48cm_FD_114535 | JGI IMG/M metagenome (GOLD analysis project Ga0172365, IMG submission 114535) | Sediment microbial communities from Lake Kivu, Rwanda - Sediment site 48cm | ecosystem: Environmental > Aquatic > Freshwater > Lake > Sediment | place: Rwanda: Western Province, Lake... | reverse complement strand
GGCTATCCTGATATGGCACATGTATTCAACCGTTTTCAATCCCGCGGTCTATCCCAACAACCCGTCATGGTATACGGGAAAAATGCCTGAGAAAATGTACCATCATGAGCACCCGGAGGATCCGGCAGTCAAACAGGCTGAAAGCCTCCGGATTGATCAGGACACTTGAAAATGGAAAATAGAATCCTGAAGTAACTTTTTAATGTGTAGCCCTTTTGTGTTCAAGGAACCATTGGTACAATTCGGGATTGGAATAGGCCGGAATCCAGGCATCATGCCTGTATTCGGAATAGACGGTAAATTTTACGTTGGCACCAAGCTTTTTAAGACCATTGACCAATCTTTGAGATTCCGACAATGGTACAACATCGTCTTTGGCTCCATGAAAAACCCAGACAGGAATATTTTTGATTTTTTCCAGCTGGGTGCTGTCACCACCGCCACAAACGGGTGCTATGGCTGCAAACCGTCCGGGAGCGGCCATGGCCAGCATCCAGGTGCCATACCCTCCCATGCTTAAGCCGGTGATATAAACCCTGTCCTTATCTATTGGTACCATCGTTTCTACCTGATCCAACAGCGATAACAAACGGTAAGGATCCCAGCGTTCATTCGGGGGACACTGGGGCGATACCACCACAAAAGGAAATCCTGTCGTGTCATCTAAAAAAGAGGGTGGTCCGTTCTTTTTGACCAGGTTCAGGTCATCACCTCTTTCACCCATGCCATGCAGAAAGAGGATCAGGGGATAGAAACCGGAATCAGGTTTTTCAACCGGGACGTACAACAGATAATGGGTATAAAGAACCATGGTGTGTTCGGTCTGTTGTGCCGTAACTATGATTTGACACAGCAACATCATGGCAATGAAAATAACAGTTCTGTAATATGCTTTCATGGGTTGTTTTATTAGGTTTAATTTTAATTCTCCCACTGAGACCGGAGGGCAGAATATGGCGTTAGCCATCGACGGCATTGACGATTATGTGGTGGTCTTTGATTCGCCGACCTTCGATCTGACCAGTCCTTTAACGTTGTGTATGTGGTTTTATTCTTCAGGGGTGCCTGATACTGAGTTCAGGCTGGTACTGAAGGAAGGACCCGACTCTTATGGACATTATGGCTTGTGGCTCTTTGAGACCGACAGCATCATTATTTACCTTTATCCTGTGAGCATCCCCTGTAAGTATATTTCACCCGGGCATCGCGCTTCCTAATGTGTCCTGCTGTGACTATTGTGGTTAATTATCATAGTTTGATTATTTTCCTCACAATCAATTGATTTTCAAACTTTATCCTAATAAAATAGATTCCTGGTGGTAGCTGTCTGATATCGAGTTCAATGGTTCCATTGTTCGATTGTTCGATTGTTCTATTGTGATTGAATTCCACCACTTTACCATATAAATCAACTACTTCAATTTTGTTTTTTGTATTTTGGAATTTGTAATTTGTTTGTATTTTGGTGCTTGTAATTTGTAACTTCCCATGGGTTGGGTTGGGGAATACTTCGAAAAAATCCGCGGGGCTTTCATCAATTCCAAATGGTAACAGGGGTTTATACATCACCAAAGCTTTGGATGGGTCATCGGCTGCATCATAAATATCAAATTGCCCCACTTCATCCTCCGTGTTGTGTGTCCATTGATTATACTGGGCCCATATGGTGTCAACGAACAAAGACGGGGTCTCCACGTATAAGTCATAGCTTCCGTTGTCCTTGATGACATTATATCCGGTGCCGGGTTCACTGAGATTACCCATAAGGCAATTGCCTTTTGTCCAGATACCGTGGCCCCCATTATTCCTGATGATATTGTGGTTGAGATAGATCGCATTGGTATCATAATCTTCTGATGGGTAATCCAGGATCATACCATCGGCAACACATTGTTCCACACGGTTACTATCGACATAGGCTGAAACGGAATTCAGATAGAACCCGTAATGTGAATCCTGAATTTCATTTTTGTCAAAATAATGTGAGGCGATTGCAGTCAGGTAAACACCATAGGCACCTCCTGTGATCTTATTGCCTTTCATCCCCGCAAATGACACGGATTGAACGTTGATCCCGCAAACTGAGATTGTATCCTCTTCAAACGGGAGGCCTGAAGCCTGAGAATATGGAAGGGTGATGGTATTATTTTCTAAATACCCGCCTGCAATCGTCTTAAGCTTGATAGCGCTTTCCAACCCTTCTGAAATAATCACATTTGAATCTATAATTAGTTGGGCTGAATGGGCTACCACTTCGATACCACCGTTAGCAAATGTATTATTGGAAATATAAGATTCACCAAGGGCAACGGATGTTTCATACAGCTTTCCATTGCTGACTTGGTTATCCCGGAAAGTAAAACCCTCGTAAGAAACGGCGGATATTAAGACCCCTGATCCGATGATATTACCGTTAATGATCCCGGGTCCTGATGCCACCGATTCGACAAGCAGGCTGTCCTGAACTGTATTATTTGTCACGATCACGGTATCTCTCTGCGAAATGGTTTGTATGCTGAGCATGCCTCCGACCTGGTTTCCAAATACCAGAATTTTTCCCTGTGAGGAGGCGCTGCTGACCAGCAAACCACTGCCTAATACGCAATTAATAATTTCCTGTTTAGCATGACAGGTGGCACTCAAAATATGAATACTGTCGGCGACCACATTATTTTTTATGATTATTCTGCCCGTTTCATACACAGAAGGTGTCTCGTCGGTTAAGGTTTGCAGGCCGGCTTCCTGTATTGTCAGCGGGGTTTGTGTATAGCCGCTGTCGCTGTGCATGACATTCCGGCACCACAAACTGCTGATTGAAACAGGCAGAGTATCGAGCTTTGAGGAGAGAACGAAAGTCCCGTTCACAATGGTGGATGTGCGGCCAGCCCCGGCGATAGAGACACATTTTGCGATCAGCAATGTATCTTCGGGATAGGTGCCGGCGGCAACAGATATAGAATCACTATCCTGGGATGCATTTATTCCTTCAAATATTGTATTGAATGGATGGTCCTGTGTCCCGTCTTCCACGCCAGAGTTGTTGGAAGCATCGACATAGATCACTTGTTGCGCATTCAATGAGCAGTGAACGGTGATGAGTGAGCAGAGGAGAAAGAGTGAGGCGAGAAGAATGAAGCGCGAAGCGAATTTTTGGATTTTTGTTTTCATGGTTTTCTTTTTTACCACTCAGGCACTAAGAACACTTAGGAACACTAAAGTTTTCTATATTCCCTCTTAGTGCTTCTTAGTGCCCTTAGTGCCTGAATGGTGATTATTATATCTTAATGATCTTCTTCACAATCAATTGATTTTCAAACTTTATCCTAATAAAATAGATTCCTGGTGGTAGCTGTCTGATATCGAGTTCAATGATTTCATTGTTCAATTGTTCGATTGTTCTATTGTTATGGGAATCAATGATCTTTCCGTATAAATCCAAAATTTCTATGACCGTCAACTGACGACTGACGACTGACAACTGAAGGCTGACAACAGAAGAAGAAGGATTCGGCCAGAGCTTCACCTCCTCAAGCATTATCTCTTCAATCCCGGAACTTTTCGAATAGAAATAGTAAGCCCTTGTGCTCAACTCGTACTGGCTAGTATGCACCACCCATTTATAATAGGAGTCGGTATGCATACGGAACAATGTGTCATACTGGTAGTTGTGACAGTCAACAAGATTCCAGTATTCATCGTCCATGATCCATTGATAAAGTGAATCGGCCATCAGCAACGTATCGTTTAAATAGTCATAACGCCGCTCATAGGCCGGAACCCACTGGGCTTGGTCATTTCCGCTATATGAACGGTTCCGCACCATTTTACCCTGACTGTTATAAGTCATTTCCGATTTCAGATCCGGGTACCAGGTCTCCAGGTCTTCACCTATCCTGTAATAAGCATAAAGGATCAGGCTGTCGGAATCATCCCAGCCCCAATCTTCTTTTTCTTTTTCAATCCATTTTTCTTCGGCTTCATCATAATCGGAGTACATCCAGTTGATTTTCCTGTTATCAGAATCATACCAGTATTGATCCCTTGCAGTGAAATACCATAATTCGGTGTTGGGATTATGGATCTGATGTACTCTTTCGATTACATTTCCCGATTCATCGTATTGGTAATCCGCGCGTTCGTGCTGATAAATTATCCCCGATTCGTCATCGGGCTCCCATTCGGTCACATGCTGAAGCAGCCCGTTCCCATCATAATCATAAATTTCATAGGAAGTGGTATCCCATTGTTCAGAATCCGTATTCCATTCGAAGTAATTTGCACGGGTCATTTTATCCTGGCTGTCATAGTAAAACACATCCCACACATTATTCCACCAGTCCGACAAGGTTGGGTTCCAGATATAATAATGATATTCAGCCACGTTTCCATGGTTGTCGAAAGCTGTGGTTTCCTTCATAAATCCCTTGTAGGACGAAGAACCGTTGTCCCAGTCATATATAGCCCACATGGTACACCTGTCCTGACTGTCATATTCCCGGTTGTCTTTCCGGTTGGGCACCCAGAGATGCAGAGATTGCTCCCGGGTGAACTTTTCCGATTCAATCATATTCTTATGGTTGTCGTACCGGTAATTCACTTTTGCATTCAATACCGAATCGCCCTGGGAATCGAATTTCCAGGTGATGACCGAATCGGGGTAGGATACGGACATAATTTCCCGGTCGGATATTTGACCGTTTACGCCTGACAGAAGGAATATTAAATAAATCGGGGAGAAGATGTAAAACTTTTTCATGGTCAATGATTTTTAAGGATGACGATAGTTCCGGTAAAGATTTCACGCCCGGCCCTGATGCGGCAGGCATAGATGCCGTTCCCGGTGTCCCCGGGATTCCATTCGATTTGTCGGCTACCCGCATTATAATGCCTTGGTTCACTTTTATAAATGATGCACCCGCGGATATCCATGATCTCCAGGATTGCATCAGCGGATGAACTAAGCTTAAATCCGATAGTAGCATGGTCGTTTACAGGATTCGGGGAGACTGAGACTGATTTCAGGTCAGAATTTCGGTTGGTAAAAGGCCATTCATGGATGCCGAGAGGAGGCAGGGGCAACATGGTGAGGGTGCCGCCTTTCCTGTACAGGACGATGTTCCAGTTATTGGCATCACCCGCAATACGGCCGTCGCCCGTGGCTATGTATCCCCCGTAGGAGGTGGGCTGTGCATCATTGGCCCTGGCCGTTGTGGGCATGTAAACATATCCGGGGGAACAGGCTATGGTATCGGATGAAATGAAATTGCCTTCGGTATCATAGGTCCTGACGTTCATCAGGTATTTCGAACCAAATTCTCTCCTGCTCAGAAGCAGATTACCATCCGGCTTCTTTGCGATGGTAGTAAATCCGCCGTTCTCGGTGGTTTCGGAAGTTTTCTCCCAGAGGGTTTTCCCGTCGGTATCCAGTTTGGCCAGGTACTCTTTGTTTTGATAATATCCGGCCAGGATAAAGGTTCCGTCGTTCATCTCCAGGATATCGCCGCCGGCGTCCCAGTAATCATCGTTGCCTATTTCCCGGGTCCAGAGGGTGTCGCCGGCTGCATTGAACCTTATCACGTAGATGTTGGTGATGTAGCCCACGCTGAGTGCATGGCCCTTTGTGCCGGCGAAAATAAACCCATCGTCGGCTGTTCTGTGCACCTGGCCCACTTCGTCACGGCGGTCACCGCCGTAGATCCGGGTCCACAGGCTGTCGCCCTGGGCATTGATCTTCATGAACCACAGGTCGCCCGAGCCGTCATAAAGGTAAGTCTTCCCGGCAATGAAATAACCCCCGTCGGCAGCGGTGACGATGGAATTTCCCTCTTCATCGGTATCATATCCGTAGGTCTTTTCCCATCGCTCGTTTCCGCTCTCATCCGTTTTAACAATGTAAAGGTCCTTGCCACCGGCCCCGGATGACTTGGTAAAGCCGGTAAGGATGAAACCATTATCCGGGCAGATGGCTATATCATAAGCCCGGTCTTCGTCGTAGCCGCCATAATTACGTGTCCACATGGTATCGCCGTTGATGTCGGTCTTAATGAGCCGCATATTGTACGTTGAAGCGGTAATGGAGGTCCCCTGGGCCCCGGCGATGATAAAGTTCTTATCGGGCGCTTCCAGCACTGCATAACCTGCACCCCAGGTTGCGTAGCCTTCCATATTGTAATAACCGTCGGTATTTCGTGGCGGGTCGAGCTTCCAGACATATACATCGTGGAGACTGTTCGACTTGTAGTCGTAGCCGGTCACGTAAAGGTACCCGTCTTCATCGGAGGCGATCGCATAGGCGACATCCATATCTATGGTCGGGCCGACGTAGCGCATGACCCAGAGGTCGCGGCCGGTGCGGTGGTTGATGCTGATGGTACCGGCCTCGGCCAGCAAACCGCAGAAATAGCCGGCGACATGCACGTTGGTGTCGGGTGTCTGTGTGATGGAGAAAGCCATGTCATAGTCGCCGTACAGCCCTTCGTAACGGTAAAACCATACCGGCTTTCCTTCGAGGTTTACTTTCATGACGGCCACATCCATGTCGGTATCGACATATGCATCGCGTCCACCAGCACGACCGACCACATACACATAATTATCGAAACCATAGATCAGTTGATAACAATTTTCGCCGAAATAGGGCTCAGGCCCAGGCCCGTCGACATTACAGTTCCACTGGTACTGACCGGATGCATCCATACAGATAACACCCATGTCCGAATGAATCATGCAACTGGCATAGATCCTGCCGTCCTTGCCATAAACGATATCGGTTGCCCAGCTTGCCCCTTCGTTGTATGATGGAAACATATATTTCCAATTTTTATCTCCACCAGGGGTCAGGCTGACGATAGTAAGTTGTTTTTCAGTGGATTCGGTGGAATAGCCTGCTGCATAAACATTCCCATCGTCACCAAGGGTAATGGCCCAGGCCTCGTCATCGCACATCGCATACGAACAGCCACCGTCGAACCAGTAGACCCATTCCTGCTGCCCGGTGCCGGCATTGATCCCGGTCACGATGAAATCGTAATCGGCTACCCCCGCTGCATAGACCATCCCGTTGCCACCATAAACAACCGAGTAGGCATTACTGGGATAGCTCCCCTGCTCGTCATAGATATAATCCCAGCGGAAACTGCCCTCCGCAGTCACGCTGAAGATAACAAACTTATCGTCGCCTGAGGCGTTTCCGGAAGTTCCGCACACATATAGGTTGCCATCGCTTCCATATACTATCTCCTCAACCTCAGCAACCTTGTCAGGCTGTCCCTCATAAGTGTAGATCCATTCCTGGCCTCCTGACTTGTTCAGTTTAATGACGATAATGTCACAATCGGTATCGTCATATTCGACACCGGCTACATAAACATAGCCGTCAGTTCCGTAAACGATATCGTTGCCGACTTCACTCTTGCCATCGTTGTAATTGTAATACCATTTGTGATTCTGGCTGAAACCCTGATGGTAAAATATCAAAATCAGGCTAATCAATAATATTTTTTTCATGATTTGATAATTTGTGGACCCCGGATTCAGGATTGGAATGGAAAATACAATGCCGGAGAATCCTTGCGGATCCGGTTCATTTATAATTTATTTTTAATTAAAGGCATTTGAATATCAAAATATTAGAGTTACGGTACTATTTAACCGATCATTAGAAGATCTTCGTTTTTTCGGGTTAGGGCCCGGTTCAGGTTGCTCATGAATACTACCGCTGTCGAAGGCATGTTCGTCATGTCAAATCCTGAAGGGAACACCGCCTTTAGGGTATTTACTTTTTCCATCAATTCATAAAAGTTCACGGGCAGCATAAAATCAAACCTGATATTATCCTGAAAGGTTTTCCTGACACTTTCAAGATCTGATTCCTTTAGTCCCAGGATATTGGCTACGGTATTTGAAAATAAAGTATCGTCGACAGGTTCTTCCAGCATGGGTCGGATCAGTATATCCCCGAACGATCCCTGATGACGTGTGACCTCATGAACCATGACTGCAGCCAGGACATCCACGGGGATTACTTTGAAATTGAACCTGAAGAAACAACCGGTTTTCAGAAAAATATCCAGCAGCATCCAGATGGGATAGTGCGCCGGGCTGAGGCCGTTTTTCTGGGACCCCAGGACCAAAGGGATATCATATATGCAACCTTGCAGGCCCTGGCTGAAGGCATTACGGATGGACTGACCTGCAACCCATTTAAAGCCGGCGTAACCCGATTGCCAGGTGTTGGAATTTAAAGCACGGAAATCATCTTCCGTCTGAAAAAAGTTCGCGCTGTTGGAGGAGGTATAATGCAGCGATTTAGGTGCATCAGCATCCCCGCAAAAAGCTATCATTCGCTCCAATTCAGGCACCCAGACCCTTTTGAAATGAGTATAGGGAAGATGGTATAGGGGTGTCATGGCCAAATGGATAACAAGGCCGACCTGTTTCTGTAACTGCCTGAATTCATTATGCATCAGATTCATCATGTTCTTGGTGACATCACCCAGATGGATAAAGACGTTATCCATGGTAAAAGGTCCCAAACCCCATTGCGAAAAGGCATGATGCATCTTCAATATGGCTTCATCAACAGACGGGGCCCTCAGCAATAAATGAACCGGGCCGGGATGCTTTTTTTGAAGAAGACTCACCACGTGAGCGCCGATGAATGAGTTGGCTCCGGTCACTAAGATGCCCTCAGGGAAGGTTTCACTCTTTGGCTTGCCGAAGTCCCATTTTTTTCTCAGGAGGTTTTCTTTTCTGATGTCTTCAACCTGTGATATCATAAACCGTTGCAGGAGATATGATTGACAGGGTAAAATTACGTTGCGATTTCAGCGGGATGCAATTTTTTAGGAGGTACAAGACCACTCACACCACCTTACAAAAACACTCATCCCGGCAAGCGGTCATACGGCGGCGAGAAAACTGCTCAGGTTATCGTCTCTTTTGAGGTTGAGTTTTTGACGGATGCGGCTGCGGGCCACTTCGATACTTTTTGGCGAACGTCCCGTTATCGCTGCAATTTCCTTGGTGTTGAGATTCATACGTAAGAAAGCACAAATACGCAGTTCATAGGAGGTGAGGGCAGGATGCTTTTCATAAAGCCGCTGATAAAATCCGGGATGGACCTGTGTGAAATGGGTCTCAAATTCCTTCCAGTTGCTCTGTGGCGTGTCCACACGGAGCTCATTCACAATGGAGACCAGTTCTTCGGAAGAGGTGTCGGGGGAATGCTGTATCTCCTGAAGCCGCTTGATCAACCTGCCGATGAGCTCATTCTTCTGGTTCAGGAACATCATTTTAGAGGTCAGCTCACGTTCTTTGCCGTCGAGTTCTCCTTCAATTTTTTCGAGGTGCTGAAGGTTTAGCATTTGTTGCTGTTCATATAGAAGTTTGGCATCCTTGTTCCTGCGGTTCAGAAGTAAAATAATGATAATGCTTAGTATGATCACCGCTACCAGGGCAATGCTTATGACGTTGCGTATTCTGAGTCGTTGCTCCTGAAGGGAGGCCTTGTCTCTGAGCATTTCATTTTCTTTTTCCTTTTTTTCATAATTGTACTTGGCTTCAATCCTGCTTATCTCCTGGCGTTGATTAAAATAGCTCAGGCTGTCGGAGTGTATGATGAAAATCTTATACCAGTGCAGGGCTGATTTATTATCTCCTGTTTTCTCATAAGCCTCAGATAATAGCTCCGAAGTCTCTTTCTGAACCATAAGCAGATGCAAATGGTCAGCCAATTTGTAGGCCTCCTGAGCCAGTGCAATGGCCGCCCGTAAGTTGCCATCTTTCAGGCTGGTCCTGGCATGCCAGAGGTCTATATTGGTGATGAGAGGCATATCGTTGGTCTTACGGGCGCTTTCGGCCGCAACTTTAAAATAACCGCCGGCTGCAGGGAAATCATCCTTAAGGTAATAATACCTTCCAAAAAGATAATCACATTCGGCAGCGAAAGGATGGGACCCTATGTCATTGTCCACGGACTGGATTTTCATGCAATAGTCATAGGCCTTATCTGTTTTTTCCATATCCAGATACAGATCGGCGAGATTGAAATACCTGACGGCGAGTTTGGATTTCTGCTGTTGCAATTCCTCTATCTCGGTGGACCTTTTTATGTAAGCCAGGGCTTTATCATATTCGTTAACCATCTTTAACACCACGCCGATGTTCAGCAGGGCAATGGAGACCGCTTGCCCGTTACCTATATGTTCATAATAGCTGAGTGCTTCTTCAAACATGTTGATGCCTTCATCCAGAGTACCTTGCTCGCACCACAGGATACCATAATTGATCCGGGTATCTGCAAGTTTCAGGCTGTCCTGCTGTGACAACGCATACTCCAGACACTCCTTATAGCATGAATCGGCTTTTGCATAATCACCCAGGCGGCGGTAAGTCAGCCCGCAGGCCTGCCGGACATTGTGCATTCCATTTTTATTACCGGTTTCAGCATAAATAGAGCAGGATTGCTCAAAGAGTCTTGCAGCCTCGGCATAATCATTATTGACATACCGGATGTATCCAATGTCAAACAGGGCGCGGGCCGAGTAATCCTTCATCCCTGCCGCCCCGGCATATAAAAGCGATTTTTGAAAATAAGGCTCCGAACGGTTGTACTCATCATCATAATAATAGATATCACCGGTATAATTCAATGCTTTGATGACGGTTTCGAGATAGGATTTTTCGAGGTCAGACATGGAGGATGACAGCTCCTTTGCCTGTATATCTGCCTTTTCGATGATCAGACGGTAATAATAGATCGCCGAATCGGGATTGCTGTCATGCAGTTGCTGACCTCTTCGCAGCCAGTCATTGACAAGGGCAGTGTCGGCCGCAGTTGTGGCCATGCCTGACATGTTGATGAACAGGCAGATCCCAGGGACTAATAGAATGAGGAAAATTATAGTTGAGCGGTTAGTCATACCTGACGTGATAAGGCATCGTTAAAAATAAGAAAAAATTCAAACTGGTGTCAATAGTCACTTGCTAAAAAATACTCGGAGATATTATCTGTCCGTCCTCGTTTTGTTGAGATACCGATATTCGATTGACAGGTCGCCATTCAAGTTCCGGGGGAAGATATTTGATAAAACCTAACTGTTTGTTTTATTTACCGGTGTCTCCGGCCCATGGTATGACTGATCAGCAGGATATCTTCATGGTCAGGATTTTTTTTGAGGGCGTTCTCACAGTATTTGATGATCTTTGCTTTGATCTCTCCGGTCCAAATGGCCGGTTCAATATGGCCGTATAACCTGGTATAACTGACAATCAGATCATAGAAGTTTTTGACCCCAACGGTTGAGGGTGAAATATGCCGGAAGATCGACTCAATACCTGAGAAGCCGCTGTCATATAAATATTTGGGCAGTTCCAGCGAGATACTTGGATGGGAACCAAATTTCAGGTAAAACTCAAGCTCTTTGTCCCTGAAAAGTCTCCACATCTCATTTGCACTATCCAGCTTGTCAATATAGTATTCGGTCATCAGAAGCAATCCCCCATTACGAAGCCGTCGATAAGCCTCTGAAATGAATTGCGGTATGTTTTCCATGTGCTCAACGGCAAACCGGGCGGTGATCAGATCATATCCGACATCAGGAAAGGACGGATCGAACAGGAGGGTTTTGAAAGCTAAGTTTTTCAGGTGGTGTTTATGTTGGGCCCGGGTGATAAGGGCTTTATCGATATCTATGGCCTCGTAAAGGACCTCCGGTGTCATGGACGCCAGACCGGAGATGAAGGTCCCCTCACCCGTGCCTACATCCAGGATGGTCTTTATGTTATGATGAATGATAATATCTTTCAGATACGGATACTCCAGAGGTGAAAATGCCTTTGTCTGGGCAATATAACAGTCTTCGACATAAGCGCTGACCTCAAGAATGTGTTCATTTACAAAATCCATAGTAGGCTGTTTCAAACATCCATGTGCACAGGATCTTTTTTAATCTTCTTTTCTAGCCTGGGTATAATATTTCCTTGTGGCATTGGCATAACCTTTCGCGGCACGCTCGGCATGATATTGTACCCATCCGTCAAAACCCAGTTGCCTGAACAGTTCATAGTCCTTCATTTTTTCAGGACTGTTGACCCAGGGTAACGGGAAGTGAGTGCACGGATATTCATGACACTCATAACAAATCTCCAATCCTCTTTCCCTTGCACACAACCGTATCTCACAAGGCACACCGCCACCATCTTTACAGGATTCCTGGCAATAGGCTCCGCTGTAATTTTTACTGAAATAGGCCAGTCCTTTCATGAATTCCCCGAAATCAAAATCCGGCTTGTCCGCCTCCGGATTAATGGTCAATTCTTCAGGATAGTTTGCAACCTTCATTATTTCCAATAGTTCCCCGGCAATTCCGGCATAGATCCTTCCCCGGTACATCCCGCATGAGCCACAATAGATACCACAGTAAGCGGCTAATATTCTTGCTTCATTAATATCGGTCATTTTTATCTCGTTAAGTTACAGGATTTTGCTTATGGTTAATTTGAAAGATACCATTTCATTCCTGAAGTCTAAGTTACGATTTATCCCTGTGACATCATCCGTTATTTTTTAAATTGTTCAATCAATTGATCGCGTTGATCCCTGAGTCTGTCGCTCAGACCTATTTTATAAATATGGGGGTTCTCGAAACGTCGATACTCGCCGGGCAATTCTTCGACCCGTTTCATGCTGTAATCCCTTATCATCGCCAGTGCTCTGGGAGGATAAAGCCGTTTTCCTTTGGCCATCACCTGATGCAACAGGGCTTCCCGCCGCGATCCTATTAATGACAGGGATTTATCAGGTTCGAACGGATGACACATACGTTCGACATTTTCTTCGTCCCGTAATGTGATGACATCGGCCCCTGTTAATAAACCGTCTTGGTTCCTGACTCTGTAAACCTGCTTGCCATAGGGCAAGGTAATTTTAGTCCAGCTTTCCGACAGTTTGATGCGGGGTTCACCGGCAGCATAAGCCAGTTTGTATACGCCGTCGATAGCGGCGTCAGGTCCTCCGGTTACCAGGCTTGTGCCCACACCGAAATAATCAACGGGAGCTCCCTGCTCAAGCAGACTCTTAATGATGTATTCATCCAGTTGGTTCGAAACGGCGATCTTCACATAATCCAATCCGGCATCATCCAACATCTTCCGGCTCTCCTTAGCCATATAAGCCAGGTCACCGCTGTCGAGACGGATACCGCTGAGTTTCTTGCCTTGTTTCTCCATCTCCTTTCCGACTTTTATCGCATTGGGCAGACCGCTTTCCAAGGTGTTGTAAGTGTCGACCAGTAAAACGCAGTTATCGGGATAGCACGACGCAAAATCACGAAAGGCTGTCAGCTCGTCATCATAGCTTTCAATGAATGAATGCGCCATGGTTCCGGACACAGGGATATGAAAATCCATCCCTGCCCGCACATTGCTTGTGGCATCAAATCCTCCGATGACGGCGGCCCGGCTGGCATGGTAACCGCCCACACCCTGCGCCCGGCGGAGACCAAAGTCCACCAGTACCCTTTTACCTGCCACCTGACGCATGCGACTGGCCTTGGTGGCGATGAGGGTCTGAAAATTCAGGATGTTGAGCAACACCGTTTCAATGATCTGCGCCTCGAGGATGCCGGCTTCCACCTCCAGCACCGGCCGGGTCGGAAATACCACATCCCCTTCTGCCGTGCTGTAAACATCGCCGTGAAACCTGAAGCTTCCCAAATAGTGGATAAAATCTTTATTAAAACCATGTTGTTGTAAAAAAGCCAGATCTTCTTCCGTGAAGTGCCAGTTTTCCAACACATCCAGCAGGGTGTCCAGACCGGCAAAGACAGCATACCCGCCATTAAACGGCAGTTTACGAAAAAAATAATCGAAGACGGCACGGCTCTCTGTCCGGCCCTTCAGAAAATAGACCTGAGCCATGGTGAGCTCATAGTCATCGGTATAACTGCCACTGAAATCTATCATAATGCGACTGCCGGTATGGTATTTTAATGTATAATCCCGATGTTATAATAGAACAATCCGGACTGGCGGGATGTTTTCAGTTTTTAACCGTTGTACAGATCCCCGTCTAGATATTTCAATCCCGAATCGCATATAATGGTGACGATTTTCTTGCCGGGGCCAATGATTCTGGCTCTTTGTATGGCAGCCCATACATTGGCACCGGATGTCGTTCCTCCAAAAATGCCTTCCATTCTCGCCAGTTTTCTGGCGGTTTTATAGGCATCTTCATCCGATACGGCCATGATCTCATCAGCCAGATCCAACCGGCATATGGCCGGCACGAATCCTGCCCCGATACCTTCCAGCTTGTGGGTCCCCGTGGTGTCACCGCCAGAGAGAGACCGAACATGCAAAGGCTCAAGGGCTATGCACCGGATGGATGGGATCTCTCTCTTGAACACCTCCGCATTCCCTGAAAAACATCCACCCGTGCCAACTCCCATTATGAATTCGTCAATGTCGTGTCCAAGAACCTCCATGATCTCTCTGGCCATATGATGATAGGCATTCCTGTTGTCGACGTTGTTGAACTGATCGGTCCGGAACGTATTCGGTTGTTTGCTTAATTCTCTGGCTCTTTCCACCAGTTGGTCGATAAGTTTTGCGGTGATCAGGCCGTTTTCGCTGGGAATGATGTCGAGCTCGGCGCCAAAAGCTCTCATGGTTCTGAGTTTCTCCTCGGCAAACGCATCGGAGGAGACGAAGCAGGCATGGTAACCCTTGGTAGCGCAAACCATGGCAAGAGAGCTGCCGGTGCTGCCACCGGTGTATTCAACGACTTTTCCTCCCGGCCTGAGCTCACCCCGCCGTTCGGCTCCTTCGATCATCGAGAGAGCCATCCTGTCTTTCATGCTGCCCGTCGGATTGGCTCCCTCAAATTTCACATAGATCTCAGCGCAGCCGCGCTCTGCCAGTCTTTCCAGCTTGATTAACGGGGTGTTTCCTATGGCTTTCATTTTTGAAAAATTGGTACTAAATCATAAAAGTAAAAACGGTTGTCACGCAATACGGTTTCCCCTGCCGCAAACGATATCTTTTCCCTGAAAAGCGGCCCGTCATATACAAAAGTATGAAACTCGCCATTCTCTCCACAAGGGTCGACACCGGAAGGGAGATCGCTCAGAAACTCGCGGTCATAAAGCCTTCCGGTAAAGTCTTTATCAAGGAGTTTGGAGTCAACGCAGATTATGATGGCCTTGAAACCTGCATCGATAAAGGTCCGGGCCAAGTCGGCTGTATCCTTTCTCCAGATGGGGAAAATGCCATTCATTCCAATTTTCGACAGGTTTTCCTCACGGTATTTTCGAATATCATCCAGGAAAATGTCACCAAAAACGACTGATGTGATGCCTCTTTCTCTGTAATAGGTTAGCTTTTCATTCATCCTGCTCTCATACTCTTCATTGGATGTATTGGCGGTGAGATAAACCTTATCGAGCGGAAGATCAATGGAACGGGCTTGCTGCTCTAAGAGAGCCCGCCTGACGCCATGCATGCTGATACGTTCATAGTCCTCCGTCAGGGTGGTTAACAATGCTGAAATCTTATAACGGTGATCTGACACCAATTCATATAGCGCCAGAACGCTGTCTTTTCCTCCGCTCCACGAAAGGATGGCCCTTTCTTTCATTTGAACGCTCATAAATTTACCTCCTCAGAGAAAATACCTGAGCATAACGTCTGTATCCCGTGATCCCAGGATAACGGGATCAATTTCTCCATAAAAAGTCAGCTATTGAACCTGTTCCTCTACCCACGATTCATGAGAATGGAGAATCTTCCAGCCAATCGGCTCTTTCTTCCAGATCATTGTAAAAACATGGCTGAATTTGATCTCTTTGCCGCTTTTCATCTGCATCTCCGTTTTTTCCTGACTCGTCAACAGGGCCGGATCGGGTGCAAGGGCTGTGACCTGTACCCCTGTCGGTTCTATCTTCTGACTTTCGCGCATTGAAAAATAGTTTGTGATGGTATCCACCCAGGCGCTTCGTGTAGTAAAAAATTCGGTACCGGCGAATGCTGAGATGAACTCATCTTTACTGTAAAATTCAGACCATGCCCTGGCATCCAGCTGATTGATGGCGGTGACCAGCTGGTTATACTGCTCTGTCACTTCTTTTCGAATGATCTCTTTTTTTGCATCTGTCAGTGTTTGTTGTTGCTGGCAGCCAAACAGGATAACCAGAAATACAATGGATAAGATTTTGTACAGTGATTTCATCAGTGCTCCTTATATATGATTTGAGGTTGGTTTATTTGGAATATTGAATAGTCTAATATTAAAGTAAGTGTAAACAGATTTATTTCTTCTTATATCTGTCAGGCTGGTCAAAAAGAGTCAAATCTTTGTATCCTTCACTGATTCTGGCAGAGTGTGGTACCCCTTTTTCAACAAAGTAACTGTCGCCTTTTTTCAGGTGTTTTATTTTTCCGTTAATTGTCAATTCGATCTCACCATCAAGAACAACGCCCCATTGTGCATTGTGCGAATGAACAGGGATTACCGCATCTTCAGCGAATGCCATAAAAACAAATTGTTGGTCTCCGGCCTGGATGAGCCTTGATGTCAAGCCGGGAATGGGAATGTCTGCTTCGGGATGCCTGTCGATGATCCCGGGGAAATGTTGTCGTGTATCCATACCAAATCTGCTTATAATACTTTTGTGTTATTAATTATTGTCAGAACCATGTTGCCATTCCTTTGAAAGGACGGCATATATGACCTCATTAACCCAATGGCTTTGAACATTAAGGCTTTCGACAAAACAACCTGAGATTTAATTATTGATAAAAATGTGAATTCGGTTTGAGATACAGCTTCTTATCCTGATAATCAAAAATCAGATTGAATCTTCTGAGACATTCATTACCGAGGACGGCATCGGCATCCTTTTGTTTTGAACGCACCCGGGCTTCGGCAAAGGAAGCATTGATATTTTTCAGCTCAAAAGGGCCGATGACCAGTTTTGATATCATCCCCGTCTTACCATATATATCGCCGCTGAGGCCTGTTCCAAGATAAACCTCTCTCATCTCTTCAGGGAGTATGAATTTCTGATCCGGCTTTTCGAGAAGAAGGATTTCGTCACCAGCCGCAAAATCAATGTACATGGAAAGGGAGACCGGCATCTCTTTCCCGGTGGCGAGAGAAGCATCCAACCATGGGATATTGTTATCCTTGAAATAAAGGGGAATCACCGTCCAGGAATCATCCACCTCAAATGAATCAGGGTCATATAAGGTCATCGTATTTTTATCATTGTCGAATTCTGTTATGTAATGGCCGAAAACCGAATAGCCGGTGATGCCGTTTGACCCGAAGCTTTTCTCCCCCAGCAGGATGATGATACGATGGTTGACCATCTTTGCCTCACCCACTGAAAATTCAGCCGGGTCAATCATTATTGCATTTGAGGCCTGACCGCCTCCTGCACCCCCGATCTGTACCTTAATGGCAGATGTCATATCCAGCGAATCCCTGTATGCCGGATCAAAGAGCATGAGCCCGTCATATACTAAACCTGTGTCGAGTAATATGTCTGAGATTGTCAGACCTCCTGTTTTTATTGTAATGTAAGTCCTGTGGTTTTTGACGACAACGGGGATGGCACGTCCGGTCTGGCCGAGAGCAGGAAAAGTCAATAAGATACCAAGCTGTGTTAATAAAACAAAAATCTTCATGATTTATGGTCTGTTCAAAAATGATATTTCTTAGTTTAAAAATATCAGGTTAATATGTGTCACCGGCAATTAATGTATTTTCAATTAGCAATCAGGTATTTAAATCAAGTCAGAATGCCAGGAAGCTCTCAAATATAATGTTATTTCACTCGGTATCCAAGAGTTTTGTTTTTGCTGCTTCCCGGATAGAATCGATTATTTCATTCTTAGCAATATCTAATAACATTATCAGGCACAGGCCAAAAAGAAAAATTGTTGTTGGCAGATAAGCCATATCAGCATACATTGCTTAAACCCTCGCTTGCAGGTAACGGTTATTATGCGCATATAGCTGTTATTTTTTCATCCCTTTAAATAGTGTATATACGTAAAATCCGCAGTAATCAGGATCATTTAAGATAAATTTATCTGATGACGGTAAACAATACTCATTGTATTTTTCCCAGTCTTCTTGTGAAACTTCATTTTCTGAATTTCCCCAAAACATTCGGAATAATATTGTTAATGCTGTTTTATTATTTTCACTTAATGGTCCTACGATATCCCCGACAAATGATTTTACCTCAATATTTTCAAATTTTGCATTCTGAAGCCATTTCTGACCGCGCAAAATATGATTATCCGGATTCATATCATTCAGGTACGGAGCATTTGCCGAAAGTGATGCGTTCAGTCGGGCTTCAAGCAAGGGATAACCCGGAAGAATTTTTTGAGAAGACCAAAATGACAGATAAATCGTTCCACCCGGCTTTAATATTTTATATAGCCGGTTAAGAATCTGATCAGGTTCTTCCGCCGGACACCCGAATTCTTCAGGACCGACCCAAATAGTATCCATACACCAAATCCAATCGAATGAATCGGGATTAAACGGTAAATGGTTGACATCGCCTTGAATAAATGTCACATTTTCTTGTATTGAATTTTTCCTGGCATAATTTATCATGTCTTCAGAAAAATCCAATCCGATTAATTCCTCGTTTAATCCAATCTTATTTGAGAGAAGAGTAGTGATACGACCGATTCCGCAGCCGATGTCAATACCTCTGGAATCATGCTTTATCCCTAACGATTCAATTATTTTTTCAATTAACGGTTCCCTTAACCTTGTCAACTTTTCATAGAGATCATATTCATTCATTTGAGTTTAATTTGCCTTGTTTTTTATCTTTTGACTATTGCGCATATAAGCGCGCCATTTTATACATGACCGGAGCTGAGAAAATTATCCAGGTAAATGAAAATTCCGTTTAACATTACGGGATTTATTTCAACCGGGCATTTCCCGATAAATGGGGGAAACCACTCTGGACGCTGTGCGCCAAAATGAACGCCTAATTATTTG